>Ga0207421_10008852_pt1 | contig 10308 bp, 7 predicted proteins | sample SodLakKL_010_SED_4_FD_187542 | JGI IMG/M metagenome (GOLD analysis project Ga0207421, IMG submission 187542) | Alkaline sediment microbial communities from Lake Tanatar, Kulunda Steppe, Russia - 8KL_010_SED (SPAdes) (version 2) | ecosystem: Environmental > Aquatic > Non-marine Saline and...
GTTTTTGGTAATAACTGTCCAGCATTTTCTTTTCATTTACTATTACTTCAGCCGCCGGCCCACTCCCTTTTTCCTGCTTAAATCTGAGCGGAAGTGAGTCATCCCGGCGTCTGAATCCGGCGGCAAGATTGTACAGCCTCTCTAAATTCCAGATTCTCCGCCCTATTTTCATAAATTCACCTTCGCTGAGATCAGCCCCTGTTACAGCATTTAACATCTCCCTGTAAAAACCCTCAGCAAGAGCAAAAAGAGTGAATTTACATACAATGAGTGAGTCCAGTATTGCATTTAAGTTCTGCTGATGCACAACCAGAGGGGCTTTATCGTCTTCACTGAAGCGGTCAACGTTCTCTGGAATACCCAGCAGCTCCCAGGTCATCATATTGGCCCGCTGGTGACATGCCCCTCTATTGGATGTTATATAACCGAGAGCCTGCCCTTTCATTCCCCGGGGGTCAAATGCCGGAATATCAAGCCCTTTCACCTGCATAGAAAGCTCAGAAGCTCCATATTCAGACGCAAACCTGAGTGACCCCTCTGCCAGCTCATCCCCTATTCCCTCTCTAAAGGCGATCAATTCGATATATTCATCTATCTTCTCCCTGGAGCCGAAACTCAGGGGAGAATCGATATAACCTTTATCTGACATCTCTATATAACAGCTCAAAACTGAACCGGTTGAGATGGTATCAAGACCCAGCTCATCGCATAATTGATTTAATTCTGTGACAAAATCAGGATCACTTAAACCCAGATTTGCACCAAGAAGACCCAGAGACTCGAACTCCGGACTGGACTTTTCTTCTTCACCCCCGGTTATATTTCTGGAACAGGTTATAGGACAATTATAACAGCTGGAGGAGGTAGAAGGCAATTTTCGGGCGATATTCTCCCCGGAAATCCTATCGGCCAGATCGAACTGTGTCTTTTGAAAATTGTGGGTGGGCAGAACTCCTGCCTCGTTGATCAAATTCATGAGCATGGCTGTGCCCAGTTCCCGCAGCCTGCCCTCTGTGAGTGAACTGTCCTCGAGCCAGGCCCGGGATTTCTTTTTGACTGAATCAACCTCCTTTTCATCGGCAATACCCGGTTTTTTATCGCCTCTGACGGAGATAGCCTTAATATTTTTGCTGCCCAGAACCGCACCAAGACCACCCCGGCCCAGTGTGCCATTTTTCCCCACGGCAACGGAGGCAAATCTCACCTCATTCTCACCGGCAGGACCTATGGAAAGATGTCGATAATCGGAAGCTTTTTCCTGCAGCGATCTCCAGGTGGATGTGGTGCTCTTCTCTCTGAGTTCAGAACAGGGTATTATCTTCACATCATTCTCATAGATCTCAATTCTGTGCAGTTCATCACAGCTGCCCCTGATAATGAGGGCATCAAAACCGGCTTTTTTCAGAGCCGGACCCCAGTGTCCGCCGGCATTGGAATCAAAGATGGTGCCGGTTAGCGGAGATTTAGATATCATGGCCATCCTGCCCGTAGTCGGAACTACTGTGGCAGTGAGAGGTCCCACAGCAGCCACCAGTATATTTTCAGGAGATAGTGGATCAACATCGGGGTTTAACCTCTCCGCCAGAATATAGTCACCCAGCCCGCGCCCGCCTAAAAAATTAAGCTCTGCCCTGCCGGGCAGATTTTCAATCTCAGCTGATCTTTCCCGCAGATCTATTTTGAGTGCTTTTCCCATCCAGCCGTCCATAATTACCACCTCGATTTAATCATTCAGTGCTCCGTAATACTGCCCCGCAGAATATCAAGTCCGTGGGGGATTATATCGATAACGCTCTCAAGGCACTGTTCGACAGCTTCAGGCTTTCCGGGAAGATTGACTATCAAACAGTCCCCCTTAATGCCGGCCTTAGCCCGGGAAAGATAGGTTAATTCTGTGAATTTAGAGGTATCAGCTCTCATTTTTTCCGGCAGACCCGGCACTTCCTTTTCAATGACCTCGGATGTGGCCTCAGGGGTGATATCCCGGGGAGCAAAGCCTGTGCCTCCAGAGGTAAAGATGATCTCCACATCATCTATTTCACTGAGTTCGTTCAGCTCTTTTACAATCCTGTCATAATCGTCAGGGATTATCCTGTATTCTTTAATCTCTCCTCCACCTTCTCCAACAAAATTTTCAATCACCGGGCCGCTGGCATCCTCTCTTTCGCCGCTGGAACTTTTATCGCTCATTATGAGTATGGCTGCATTCATGCTCTCACTCCTTAAAGTAGAGGTCATCACCAGGGCGAACTTTGCCTCCGGCTATGACCGAAGCAAATACACCCTGTTCCGGCATTATGCAGCTGCCTGTCTTGCGGGCAATCTCACAGCCGGAATGGCATTCTTTGCCAATCTGGGTGATCTCCAGGAGAACTTCCTCACCGATTTTAATTCTTCGGCCGGGTTTAAGTTCATGGAGTTTTATGCCCCTTGTGGCTATATTCTCGGCAAAATCCCCAAAACCCAGGGCTAAATCATCACCATCGAGCTCATCCTTCATGAGAAGTATGCTCTCCTCGGCCAGAAGGCTTATCTGCCTGTGCCAGTCACCGGCATGGGCATCACCTTTGATCCCGTGATCCACGGCCAGCTCGATTTCCGGGACGGGTTTTTTGCGGGTGCCTTTTTCCTGGCTCATGCAAACTGCCACAACCTCACCTATTTTCTCCCGATCGGTTCTGATAAATTCTCCGGACTCCCCTCCGGTCTTTTCCATGAGTCTTATATCTTTAATCTCCATCTCTCTATCCACAGCTTTGCACATATCATATACCGTCAGAGCAGCCAGTGAGACACCGTGCAGTGCCTCCATCTCAACTCCCGTGCGGGCGGATGTCCTGACACTGCATTCTATTTCGATACTGTCAGGTTTATTAATTTCAAAATCCAGCTCAACACCGCTGAGAGGTATCTGATGGCAGAGAGGCACAGCTTCAGCGGTCTTCTTGGCGGCCATAATCCCGGCCAGTCGGGCCGTCTCCAGAACAGGGCCTTTATCTATCTCCATATTTTCAATTCTGGAGAGAGTTTCCCGCTTCATTTTGATCTTTCCCTTCGCCCTGGCCTGGCGATAGGATATGTCCTTTTCACTGATATCTACCATATTTATCCTGCCCTTTTCATCCATATGGGTAAAACTTTTTTCTGTCAAAGGTCTAACCTCCTATCTGAGACATATTTCTGTCATTACAACCCGGCTGAAAGTCATTCTCCGCCGGTTTTTTCAGGGCAGAACCCTGCAGTGCATCTCTTATTTTACGGGGGGATTTAAGCTTTCCACCTTCATATAGGGAAATCTCATTCTCACGGGCCAGACAGGGCCGGATATTGCCATCAGCTGTCAGCCTCAGTCTGTTGCAGTTCCCACAAATATTGTGGCTAACAGGTGATATGAAACCGATCACAGCCTCACTGTTATCCAGCCAGAAGTTTTGAGCGGGCCCCTTTCCTCTGATGTCAGCAGGTTTAAGTTCATGTTTGTTTTCAACCCGGGTTTTTATCTCCGCCAGGGATATCCGATATTCAGAATCAGCATCATAACCTGATTCTGCTGAAGCTTCTTCGGTAAAGGGCATATATTCTATAAATCTCAGATTAAGATTTTTGTTGCCGGCAAACTGCACAAAATCCTCAATCTCATCATCATTCAACTCTTTTTTGACAACGGTATTTATTTTAAGGGGGTTGAGCCCGGCATTTCTCGCCCCTTCTATACCTTCCAGCACCCGGGATAAGCCGTCAACTCCCGTGATCTCCGCAAATTTTTTCTCCTGCAGAGTATCGAGGCTGATATTGACCCGGTCAAGTCCGGCCTCTGCCAACTCTTCAGCCTTCTCCTCCAGGAGATATCCGTTGCTGGTCATGGTTATCTCCCTGCAGCCCTCTATATCATCCATGCTATCAATCAAATTTTCCACACCCAGCCTCACCAGGGGTTCTCCTCCCGTGATGCGGAAGGTGGTTATGCCTTCGCTGACTGCGATGCGGACAACCTCCAGTATATCCTCATAGCTCATGATCTCATCCTTTGGTTTACACTCAACTCCCTCAGATGGCATACAGTAACTGCAGCGAAAATTGCAGCGGTCAGTGATTGAGATTCTCATATAATCAATCTCTCTATCGCCGGCGGCATTAATCGTCAATTTCATCACCTCTTTCTGAAGGAGTATAACTGCGCTCCAATCCGGTATCATCAAGCAGATAACCACCCATCTCCTGCAGCCTTTTTTTGAAGCTGTGGGAGGAGATCACCTCTTTGAGGGCTGTCACTCTCCTGTCACCGCTGAGATCCGCCGGATATATCAGTTCAAATCTCTCCGTAAATAAAGATTTAAAACTCAGCTCGAAAGCGCGGGCAGCAGCCTTGATGCCCAGAGTAACATCGGCAGCACCGCTGGCCACAGCCTGGGCAACGGCAGCATGTGTATACTCCTCTTTATTATATCCTTTGATATCGCCCGGTTCAATACCCTGACGGGAGAGATGATAATCCAGGAGGATTCTGGTCCCTGCTCCTCGCTGTCTGTTTATAAAGGTGTGATCGGATCTGGAGAGCTGGGATAGATTTTCTATTTCAGAGAGCGATGAATCCTCTCTGAAAATGAAGCCCTGTCTGCGCCAGGCCAGAGTTATCAGATTATAATCATCCTCAGTTACCTCAGCCAGATAGGGAATATTGTATTCGCCAGTCCCGGGATCAAGAAGATGTGCTGCCGCAATATCGGCCTCTCCCCTCAAAAGAGCATGTATGCCTGCCTGACTTCCCCGTGACTGCAGCTTAAGCTGGCCGAAGTTATCCTTTTGCGCCAGCAGTTCTCTCAGCTCCTCCAGGGCAGGATCATTGCTGCCCAGCAAAAGCAGGCTGTTTTCAACATCTTTTCTGGTGGTCAGCGGGATTATCTCTCCAGCCTCCCCGGAGAAAAGCCCCTCATTTTCCGGGGGTATTTTAAGATAGCCATCGGCCTGCAGGAGTGATTTCATCGCTGCCGAACCCCTTCTCCTGGGGGCGGCAATCAGCTCATCCTCCTGGCGCAAATTCACCCTGATAAATTCCAGCACACCGGGTGTTGAGCTGATCTTTCTTTTGATGCGGACATTCCAGCTCTCAATCTCCTCAGGCTCACTGCCGCTCAATTTTAAAAGTGCGGGTTTTAAAAACAGATCATAATCCAGCAGACAGGAAAGAGGATAACCCGGCAGGCCTACTACCGGCGTGGAGTCAATCTCGCCCAGCAGAACCGGCTTTCCGGGCATAATATCCACACCGTGCACCCATATCTCACCCATTTTATCTATAATATCAGCTGTATAATCTCTGGAGCCCGCAGAGGATCCGGCAATCACAGCCACCAGATCACTCTGTCTGACAGCCTTCTGCAGCTCATCCTCTATCTTCTCCGGATTGTCAGGAATGATAGAATGCCTTTCAACCAAAGCCCCTGCCTTTCTGCTCCCGGCGGTTATCATGGCAGAATTGAAATCCACAGTCTCACCCCGGCCAGGCTCCTGGTGGGGAGGAACGATTTCATCGCCGGTGGGAATAACGCTCAATTCGGGCTTTTTGATGACCTTTACTTCCAGCACACCTGCTTCGAGGAGAGCCCCGACATGATGGGGTGTTATCCTCTCCCGGGTTGTGAGCAACTGATCACCCTTTAATACACTCTCACCGATTGAGCGCAGATTGTGCCAGGGCGGTACACTGCTGAATATTCTGATGCTGTTTTCATCGATCTGCTCTACATCCTCAACTTTGATGACGGCGTTGAACTCCTCCGGCACCGCACTGCCTGTGTTAACTTCAACTGCCTGCTCGGGAACAGCAAATGTTAGGGGATTGCGCTCATTGACCCCCTCAGTGTCCTCGGCCCTGAGGGCATATCCATCCATGGCGGCAGCATAAAAATGAGGAGCGGACCTTCTGGCCCTGACGGGCTCTGCACTGATTCTTCCCGCCGCATTTTCAGCGGGAATTCTCTCAGCCTTTAGTTCCCGGCCCTCGAGCATATTGAACCAGATATTTCGAGCTTCGGACAGTGTCTTCTTGTCAAGATATATATTTCTCTCATTCACCGGCATGGCTATCCGCCCTCCCCAGAGCTAAAAGTCCGGCTTCAGAATCCAGGGGATAAACTCTGACCGGGCTTCCCCTGGCAAGCCCTTCACAGCCCGCAGAAATATGTATAAAGCCCTGAGCCTCAACGAGAGTTGTGATCAAATTGGATTTGCCCGGTATCGGAGCAACTTTTTTGACACCGATCTCCTCCCCGGTTAAAAGCACTTCCTCATCGTTGATGAATCTGACCGGAATAAACTCATCTTTTCCCCTGGCAGAGGGTATCCTGGTTTTAAGTGAGCCCAATTTGGCCTGTGATTTGAGCTCTTCAGGTTCAGCCGGGGCAATCCCCCGCATTACATTGATGAGATCGGGAAGCACAATACAGCTGACCACCCAGGCGGAGGCCGGATTGCCCGGAAGACCCAGCACCGGTGTATTGGAAACCCTGCCCAGTATAGTCGGTTTGCCCGGTTTCACCGCCAGACCATGAAGCAGAACTCCCGGCTCTCCCAGTTCCTCGATAACATCTATCGTAAAATCCCGGGTTCCCACAGAGCTTCCCCCGGATATTACAATAATATCCCTGTCGAGATTTTCCTCTATCTTATTCCGCAATCTCTCCGGCTCATCTTCGACGATGACACTTTCACCTATAGTTCCTCCCCATTTCTCATAGAGCGCAGAGAGTGCTGGAGTATTGATATCTCTTATCTCTCCGGCCTTTTTGTCAGCCTCTGGAGGAACTATTTCATCACCTGTGGAGAGAAGGGCAATATCAGGCTTTTGAAATACCCCGACTTTCACCATGCCCAGGCCGGCCATAGCCCCTATATCCTGAGCTCTTATTCTCTGCCCGGCTGATAAAAGCTCTTCTCCTCCTTTGACATCATCGCCCTGTTTTATAACATTCTGGCCCGGGGCAAGATCGTCATAGACCTCAATACGGGATGGGGAAATTCTATCGGTGTTCTCCACCATCACACAGCAATCAGCCCCATCGGGCAGCATCGCACCGGTCGCTATCCAGGCGGCTTCGCCCTGAGTCAGAGAAAATTTAGCCTCCTCTCCCATTTTAACCTCTTTTTCAACATGGAAGTAAGCAGGATGGGTCTCACTGGCACCATGAGTGTCGGAGGCTTTTAAGGCATAACCATCAACTGCAGAGCGATCAAATGGGGGTAGATCCTCATTTACCGTTAGTTTTTGAGAGAGAACCCTGTCTGCAGCTTTATATATAGAAATTTCCTCTTCAGCCAGCTCTACCGGTTCATACCATTCACTCAGATTTATGTGTAAATTATCCAGCTTCTCCAGTTCCAGAAACTCACGGCTCATATCTCTTTTCGCTCCTCAGATAAAGTGTTGATGGAAAAAATCAATTAAAAAGCCCCAGCTGACAGCGTCTTACTCTGATCTCCTCTCTGTCAAGAAGTCGGCCGAATTCTCCATATCCCCAGCCCAAAATATCGCTTATGAGCTGTGCCCTGTAACAGGATATTTCACTTTTGGGAACTGTTATATCGATATCGTTAAGCCGGGATGAATCATGCAGTTCAGTATAATTCAATATCAGGTCGGCTCTTCCCCTTACCTCTCTGCACTTTTCATCTTCTTCGCCGTCTTCATCCACATATATAATCACGCCCGGATCGAGAGAAATTATGAGATCATCCCCCTCGATCAGCAAATAATCCAGATCATTGAAATAGCCCAGAGCTTTGTCCAGAGCGGACTTGATGTTTTCAGCCTGAGAACGGAGATAGACAACATTTTCAGCCTCGCTCTGCAGGTAGGGAGAAATTCCAGGGTTTTCAGCTCTCATTATCTGAGAATCTTCTGTGACGAGCTCGGATTTTCCCTCTTCTATCTCCCCTTTCATTATACCGGTTTTTCTGCGCAAATTCTCCAGCAGCATGAGCCCCAGCTCGGTCTTGCCCGAACCGGATTTACAGCCAGAAAGTCCTATTATCTCCATCTTTTACAGCTCCCTTCAACAGTTCTCTTTGCTGATATAAGGAAAACAAAAAAAGGTGTCCCGGAGACACCAGCAGCAAAAATGTCTCCTTTCCCCTCCGGGAGGCATGATGGTTTCCCCTCATACCCTGTCGGCTGCAGAACCTGATCTGAGGTGCTGCAGCTCGAAGACCCCATAGCTTGAATTTTTATGCTCCTCTTATATTTAATTAAATATAAAGGATGAAATGCCTGCCTGACATGTGAATTTTTGTTGTAAATTCATGTTAGCATTGTGCTCAAAGCAGGAATAATACAGATCAGAAAGAAATTTAATGATTAAGAGGTCTGGATTATTTTAACTATTATGCGGGGGAATTCTTATGGAAATCAGAGACGGAAAGCTCATCAACCATGCTCCGGAGACGGGTGAGGAGCTGAGCCGGCATGATATAGCAGCAGATGAAGATATTAAACTGGCATATAAAAAAGCTGCCGGAGCCCAAAAAAGCTGGGCAGAAAAGAGCCTGGAAGAGCGTGCAGAGATGCTCGGAGAGATGAAAAACTTAATAGCCAATAATGTAAATGCTGTAAAAGAAAAGATCTGCGAGGACACCGGCAAAACCGGCCAGGAAGCTCTAAGTGCAGATATATTACCCACACTGCGCATGATACGCTATTACCAAAAATATCTGCCGGATATTCTCTCACCTAAATCGAGAAGCACACCGCTGATGGACTTCAACAACAGGGCTTATGTTGAATTTTATCCGAGGGGAATTGTAGCCATTATATCACCCTGGAATTATCCGCTGCAGCTTGCACTTGTCCCGGCCATAACGGCACTTGCCGCCGGAAATGCTGTCATCTTAAAGCCCTCTGAGATAACCCCCCTTGTGGGAGAGCATATCGAAAATCTCTATTCCTGTCTGGACAATGCCCCGGAAAACCTTCTGCAGGTGCTGCAGGGCGGGGGAGGGGTTGGGAGCAGGATCATAGCTCAAAAACCTGATATGGTATTTTTCACCGGCAGCCAGAAGACGGGCAGAAAGATCATGAAGCAGGCAGGTGAGGCCCTGACTCCCCTGGAACTGGAGCTGGGAGGAAAGGATCCCATGATTGTTCTGGATGATGCCTGTGTAGAAAGAGCAGCAAATGCTGCCGTCTACGGAGCTTTTACCAATACCGGGCAGCTCTGTGTATCTGTGGAAAGAGCCTATGTGCACGGGGATATTGCCGGCAAATTTATCAGGCTCGTCAAAGAGAAAGCGGACAGTCTGCGCTGGCAGAGAGAAGCAAACACAAGGGATTACGGACCTTTTACCCATCCACAGCAAAAACAAAAAGTCAGGGAGTTAGTGGAGGACGCTGTGAAAAATGGAGCCAGAACCGCAGGTGAAATTCCGGACGCTTTTACAGATGACTCCAGTTTTTGCCCGCCTGTAATTCTGACCGGAGTTGAGGAGAGTATGAGGATAATGCAGGAGGAGATCTTTGGCCCGGTGCTACCCATATTAATCTTTCAGGAGGAAGAAAAGGTCATAGATGCTGTAAATGCCTCCAGTTTCGGCCTCAATTCTAGTATTTTCAGCCAGGACAGGGGCAGAGCCCGCAGACTTGCCGGTGAGCTGGAGACTGGAAACTGCATAATAAACGATGTCATCAGGAATGTAGCCAACCCCGACCTGCCCTTCGGGGGCGTTAAAAGCAGCGGCATGGGGAGATATCACGGCCCGGAGGGGCTGAAGACATTTTCCAACTACCGCTCTATAACGGTGAACAGAAACAATCATAAAAGAGAGATCAACTGGTTCCCCTCTTCTCAGAAGCTCTCCCGAAATCTCAGCCTGTTTTTGAAGACCTTTTATGGAACTGCCTCAAAGATAAAAAATGTTCCGGCCATAATCTCCCTGCTGATATTATTGCTGAAGAATCGAATCGACAGGAGGGGGGAATGACAATGCCGGGTAACTGGCAGTTGAGCTGGCATGATATAATTTTCCTTGTCATAACTGTGATGTGGTGGGCAGAATTTCGCATATTTTCCTCACAGAAGAACTCAGAAGAGGGGGGAAGGGAGAGCTTCAGGTATATTCTGGCTGCCATTTTATCAATCATACTGCTCACCATTATTTTAACATTTTTTGACCTGGGAGCAGTCGGTGCAGAGAATAGATTTATCTTTAAATCGGTGGGGCTGATAACTTATGGCACAGGCCTCATTTTGAGATACTGGTGTTCTTATCTTCTGGGCAGATATTTTTCCAGGTCTATCAATGTTGAAGAGGATCAAA
>Ga0207421_10008853_pt1 | contig 10308 bp, 8 predicted proteins | sample SodLakKL_010_SED_4_FD_187542 | JGI IMG/M metagenome (GOLD analysis project Ga0207421, IMG submission 187542) | Alkaline sediment microbial communities from Lake Tanatar, Kulunda Steppe, Russia - 8KL_010_SED (SPAdes) (version 2) | ecosystem: Environmental > Aquatic > Non-marine Saline and...
GCGTCCATCTCAGGCGTCCATCTCAGGCGTCCATCTCAGGCGTCCGCGCCGGCGGCGAACCACGCGGCCAGCCGCTCGAAGCCCTCCTCGAGCCCGACGCGCGGCTCCCAGTGCAACGCGGCGCGGACCTCGCGCTGATCGAACCAGTGGGCCGTGGCCAGCTGCTCGGCCAGGAAGGAGGTCATCGGCGGGTCGTCGGTGCGGCCCAGGCGGGCCCACAGGCGCTCGGCGGCGGCCCCGCCCGCATGGGCGACACCCAGGGGGACGCGCCGGTGGGGTGCCGGCAACCCCGCTGCTCGGCAGATGCGGGCGAGCAGCTCGGCCACGGTGCGTGGCTGGCCGTTGGAGATCACGAAGGCCCGCCCCCGCACGGCGTCGTCCTCGGCGTGGTCCAGGGCGGCGACCAGGGCGTCGACGGCGTTGTCCACGTAGGTCGTGTCGATCAGGGCCGCACCGTCGTCGATCAGCGCCAGGCGGCCGGCCCGGGCCCGCGCGACGATCCTGCCGACCAGCTGGGTGTCACCCGGTCCCCACACCAGGTGCGGGCGGATCGCGACCACGCCCAGCGCGTCGGCGGCGTGCAGGGCGAGCTGCTCGGCCCGGGCCTTGGTGCGGGCGTAGTGGCCGATCGTGTGGACGGTGTCGGCCTGGTCGGCCGCGGCGCCGACCAGGGGTTCGCCAGCGTGGGCCACCGACGGGGTCGACACGTGGACCAGCCGGGGCACGTGCCGCGCGCGGGCGGCGCTGACGACCTGGAGGGTGCCGTCGATGTTGGCGTGGCGGAACTCCTCCTCGGTGCCCACCACCCCGACGCGGGCGGCGAGGTGGACGATGCCGTCCTGCCCGGTCACGGCGCTGCGCACCACCTCGGCGTCGGCGATGTCGCCGAGCACCTCACGGATCGGTGGCCCCGCCCCGGCCTGGGTGCCGGCCAGCCCCGAGGGGCGCCGCTGCAGCACGGTGACCTCGTCACCGCGGGAGGCCAGCGCCACCGCGGTGTCGCGGCCGAGCAGGCCGCTGGCGCCGGTCACGAGCACCTTCACGAGCCGCCCCCGTCGCCGTGGGTGGGATCGGCGTTGTCGTCGGCGACCGACGCCTCCGGGCGCCGCCGCCGGCGACCGAGCCCCCGGCCGGCCAGCAGCTCGGCGGCCTCCCGGCCGAGGCGGGCCCGGTCGATCTTGGACTGGTGGCGGATGTCGACCGGCAGCTTCGGCACGACCAGTACGGCGGCGATGTCGACCTCCGGCACGGCCGAGCGGACGCGGTCGACCAGCGTCAGCGGGGCCAGCTGCCGGCTCCCCGGGGCCGGGTCGGTCGCCACGACCACGACCACCTGCTGGGTGCCGATGGGCCCGACCCCGACGGCTGCGGCCATCGCGACGTGCTCGATCGCCTCGACGCGCTGTTCGATCCCGACCGGGGTGACGGGGCCTGCGGCGGTGCTGATCAGGTGCGCGAGCCGGCCCTCGATCCACAGCCGCCCGTTCGCATCGAGGTGCCCGACGTCGCCCGAGCGGTGCCAGCCGGGGTCGCGGGAGCTCGTGAGCTCGGTGATCGCCAGCCGGTCGTAGCGGTCCTTGACGTGGGGTGCGGCCACGCAGACCTCGCCGGTGACCCCGGGTTCGCGGACCAGCGCGCCGGTCGCGGCACCGTTGGCATCCAGTGGGCTGATCGCCACCTCGACGCCCGGGATGGTGCGGCCGACGCAGACCCCGTTGCCGGGACCGACCGCCTCGATGGTGGTGAGGTCGATGTCGGCGACCGGGAGGCACTCGGTCATGCCGTAGGGGGTGTGGGCCGCGGCGGAGGGCACCACGGCGGCGAGCCGACGGAGCAGCGCCGCGGGCACCGGCGCGCCCGCCGACATCAGGGTGCGGACCCCGGCCAGCGCGGTGCGCTGGTCGCCGCGGAGCTCCTCGGCGGTGCGGGCCACGTTGGTCAGCGCGGCGGGGGAGGCGAACACCAGCGTCGCCTCCGTGGCGGCGACCGCGTCGGCCAACGCCGCGGCGGTCAGGGTCGCCGGCGCGGTCACGTCCATGTCGGGGACCATCGAGGTGATCCCGAGCGCCGGGCCGTAGAGCGCGAAGGGTGCGAAGGCGGCGACCAGCCGGTCGTCGTCGCCGATCGCGTAGGCCCGGCGGAGCGCGTCGCGCTGCGCCTCGAGCTGACGGTGCCGGTAGACGACCCCTTTGGCGGGTCCCGTGGAGCCGGAGGTGAAGGCGATCGCCGCCTCGGCGTCGGCGGCCGGTGGCGGTGGCAGCGCGTCGTCGGGCTCGTGGGTGGCGAGGGGGCCCGGACCGTGGTCGATCAGCCGGTAGCCACGCTCGATCAGTTGGTCGAGGGTCACCTCGACGCTCGCGCTGCGACGCAGCGCAGCCGGCACCTCGCCCGCCCCGATGCGCCGGCCTGGCCAGCGCAGGGCCGCAGCCGCCGCGAGTGCCCGGGGGATGCCGACGAGGTGCTGCGGCGCGGCGCTGCGCAGCGCGCGGCTGAGCCCCTTGGGGCCGAGGCCGGCGTCGGCGACGACCACCACGGCGCCGAGCCGCCAGCAGGCGTAGAGCAGGACGGCGAGCTCGCGTCCGGGGGTGACCATGCAGGCCACCCGATCGCCGGGCTGGACCCCGTGGGCGTGGAGGCCGGCGGCCAGGGCGTGGACGTCACCGGCCAGCTCGCCGAAGGTCCAGCGGCGGGGTCGGCGGAGCTCGTCACCGGGGGCCGGGGGTTCGACGATGGCATCGGTGTCGGCGCGGTGCGGCTCGGCGAGCGCGGCCCACAGCGGGGTGCGCTGCCCATCGGCGGGGGCCGTCGCCGCCTCGCCGGCCGCCAGCGGCGCCGTGTCGGTCTCGGGGGCGCCGGTCCGCCTGCCGGGGGACGGCAGCGCGTCGGGGCCCATCGGCACCCGGGCCGGGATCCAACGGTGCAGGGCCCCGGCGAGGTCGGCGTCCTCGGGGGTCAGGTGGCTCGCCCCCTCGACGCGGTGGACGTCGGCCTGGGGCAGCCGCGCCTCGAGGTCGTGCAGGTACCGGTCGGAGAACACCGGGTCCTTCGGGCCCCACAGCAGCAGGACCGGCACCCCGGCCAGCTCGCCCAGCCGGCCGGCGAGATGGTCGAGCACCGCCGCGCTCGGGTGGTCGGGCTCGAGGGGGATGTCGCGGACGAACCCGCCGATCGCCGCCCGGCGCTCGGCGCTGGCGTAGGGGGCGGCGTAGGCGTCGCGGACCGCGGCCGGCAGCGATGGACGGGACAGGGCGGTCGCGCCGCGCAGGAAGGCGGGTGTGCGCACCGTGACGGTCTCGAGCATCGCCGGCAGCCGGGCGCTGCGTATCAGGCTCGGGGCGGGGGCATCCTCGGGCTGGTGCACCGCGGTGTTGGTCAGCACCACCCCGGCCACCTGGTCGCGGTGGGCCAGCGCCCATCCCAGTGCGATCGGCCCGCCCCAGTCGTGGGCCAGCAGCACGACCGGGCCGCTGAGCCCGAGCGCGGCGGTCAGGCGGCCGAGGTCGTCGATGCGTCGCGCCAACGGCCGGTGGGTACCGGTGCGCTCGGAGTAGCCCATGTCGAGGTGGTCGACGGCGACCACGCGCCAGCCGGCCGGGGGCGCGGCCAGCACCTCGCGGAAGGCGTAGGACCAGGTCGGGTTGCCGTGGACGCACAGCACCGTGCCGCCCCTGGCCACCTCGTCGCCGCGGCCGGTGCCCTCGGTCACCTCGCTGTCCAGGACGTGCCAGGTGCGCTCGACAGCGTCGGCGTCCACCGCGGTCACGAGCCGGGACCAGGCGGGATCCAGCCCCTCGATCCCCGGGGGTGGGAGTCTCGCGGTCGTCACCACAGGATCTCGCTGGCGAGGGTGTTGATACCCGAGCCGATGCCGCCGATGACGACCGTGTCCCCGGGCCGGATGTGCTCCTGGTGCAGCGCCAGGGTGGTCGGGATCGATGCCGGCCCGATGTTGCCGCGGTGGGGGAAGGTCAGCGGCACCCGCTCGGGGTCGATGCCGATCTGCTTGCACATCAGCTGGGTGTGCACCGAGGAGATCTGGTGCAGGATGTAGTGCTCGGCGGTGCCCCAGTCCCAGCCGTTGTCCCGGGCGGCGATCCAGGTGGCGTCCGCGACCTGCAGGCCGGCCTCGAGCAGGGCCTTGGTGTCGGTGCGCATGTGGTCGATCGAGCCGACGCACAGGTCGTTGAACTCGGTGCCTGCGCGCGACTCCCCACCGATCAGGCGGTGGCCCTCCGGGTGGGCGTCGGCCGGCCCCAGCACCATCGCGGCGCCACCCGATCCCAACGTCAGCGAGGCGAACTCGGCGAACACGTCGGCGACCGTGGTCTCCGGGCGGTCGAGGCGGGCCAGCGTCGCCTCCTGCAGGGCCCGCGAGCCCTCCCCGTCGACGATCAGGGCGTAGCGGATCTGGCCGCCGTCGATCATCGTGGCGGCGAGGTGCATGGCGTTGACGAACCCGAGGCAGGCGTTGGCGAGGTCGAAGTTCAGGCACGAGCTCGGCATCGACAGCTGTCGGTGCACGTCGACGGCGGCCGAGGGTTCGAGGTGGGCCCGGCACACCGAGGTGTCGACCAGCAGCCCGACCTCGGAGCGGTCGATGCCGGCCACCTGGAGCGCGCGCTCACCGGCCAGGGCGGCCGCGTCGGCGTAGCTGACGTCCTCGGGCCACCAGCGCCGCTCGATGACCCCGGCCACCTCCTCCAGCAGCCCGGGGCGCAGGCCGAGGCGCTCGTAGGTCGCCGACAGCGCGTCGTCGAACTGCGACGAGGGCACGACGATGGGAGCGTCGGCCGCCTCGACGGACAGGATCACCGTGCCGTGGTGGCGGAAGGTCGTGTTGCCCTGCATGGGAACCTCGATGCGGGGTGGGAGCCGTCGGCGATGGTCCGGGGCCGAGGCGTCCGTGGACGGCTGCCGATGTGGACGGCGAGGTTACGGCCCCGTAGGGCCGGGTGCGGCTCCCGGTGCGTTCAGCGGGCCATGCACCAGCGCGGGTACGGGCGGATCGGCGGGGTTGCGGACCGGTTCGGTACGTCAGACGATGGGTGCCGGCTGCACCGTGCCGGCTGCCTCGGAAGGACCGTCGTGCATCTGGGCGAGACATCGCGTGTGGGGGGCGCAGGTCTGCTCGCACTGGTGGCGACCTACGGCATCGGCCGGCTGGCCTACGGGCTGTTCGTGCCGCGCTTCCGGGAGGAGTTCGGCCTGCCGCTGGACGTGCTGGGCTTCTACGCCAGCGCGGCCCAGGCCGGCTACCTCGTCGCCATCGTGGTCACCGGTCTCCTCACGGCCCGGTTCGGTCCCCGTGTGCCGGTGCTGTCGGGGTGTCTGCTGCTGGCGGTGGGCGCGGCTCTCACGGCGTCGGCGCCTGGTCCGACCCTGCTCGCCGTGGGGGTCATCGTGGCGGGCACGAGCGCTGGCGGAACCTGGGCGCCGTTCTCGGATGCGGTCTCCCGCCAGGTCCCGTCCTCGGGCAGCCGACGAGCCCTGGCCCTGGTCAACGACGGCGCTCCGGCCGGGCTGGTGGTCGCCAGCGTGCTCGTGCTGGTTGCGGGGGACCGATGGCGGGCCGTGTGGTGGGCGTTCGCGGTGATCGGGCTGGCCGCGGCGGTGGTGGCCTACCGGGTGCTGGCACCCGGCCCGGTGGGTCCGGCCCCCGACCGTGCCCGCCCCGGGCCGGGGTGGTTCCTCACCCAGCGGTCGTTGCGGTTGTTCGTCGTCGCCACGGGGATATCGATCACCTCCGGGGCCTACTTCGCCTACGCGCCGGACACGGCCCAGGACGCCGGCGTGGCCAGCTGGATCGGTCCGGCGATGTGGGCGACCCTGGGGATCACCGGTGCGGTCGTGGGCGCCTTCGGCGGCCAGCTCGCCAGCCGGTACGGCCTGCGCGGGCCGCTGGCGGTGATGCTCGTCCTGGTCGGCGGGTCGAGCGTGGTGCTGCTGGTCGCGCCGGGCTCCGCGTTCGCCGCCCTCGGCTCAGCTGCCCTGTTCGGGGTCGGATTCACCACCGGGTTCGCCCTGATCGTGATGTGGAGCCAGCAGGTCTTCCGTGAGCGCCCGACCACCGGCTTCACCCTGGGTCTGGTGTTCATCGCGGCCGGATTCACCGTCGGGCCGGGCCTGTTCGGCGTGCTGGCCACCCACCTCGGTCGCGACGTGGCCCTGCTGGCGCTGGCCGCTCCGGCGCTGTTGGTCGCGCTGGTGCCCCCTTCACGCGACGACCGCCACGAGCTTCGCGACGCGTGACCGACGCGGGCGGGTGGCGCCGCCGTGTCGGCTACCGGCGCAGGTGCGGCACCAGGAACAGGACGCATGCCACGAGGAACACCAGGCTGCCGACGGTGATCAGCACATCGCCGTCACGCAGACCCGCCGCGCCGAACAGCAGCGCGCAGACCAGGAAGAGGATCCAGCCCCACAGATCGAACCGCTGCAACAACCGCTCCAAGCCCTCCGGCGCGGGGCCGCCGGGGCGCCGATCCTAGGACGTGGGATGGCGCCGTGCAGTCAGCGCCCCCGACGCTCCGGTGACCGGTGGGGCGAGGACCAGCCAGCCGGTTCGCACCGCGGCCGGATCACCGCACGCTGCGATCGACCGCCTTCCGCCAGGCGCTGAACGACGCCGCGGACCGGCCGTGGGGACGACGCAGCCACGGCCACGGATGCAGCGCGACGATCTCCAGCGCCGCGGAGCGCCGGCGCCATCCCGGCACCGGCGCGAAGGTCGTCGCCAGCGCCCGGCCGGCGAGCACCTCGACGGGGTCGCCGAGGTGGACCTGCACCTCACGCCGCGCCGCCAGGTCGGCCAGGGCCTCGGTGAGGAACACCAGCCGCTTGCCGGACAGCTGCAGCCGGGTGAGCAGGGGCGCGTCGAACACGAACACCGCGGGCAGGTCGGGATGGCCCACCAGCGCCGGGTCGTCGTCGCCGAGGGACTCCGCGGTCAGCCACACGGCCTCGGGCCGACTGGTGACCTCGGGTCGCCGGGGGCCCGCGGTGCGCTCGGGGTCGAGGTCGTGGCGCAGCCCCGGTGGCTCCTCGGCTGCGGGCAGGGGCGGGTCCTCGGGCCAGTCCTCGATCGGGCAGTCGTCGGCCAGCGGGCAGCTGTCGCACAGCCCCGGTGCCCGCTTGGTGACCTGCCACCGGGAGAAGCCGTAGGGCCGGCCGGTGGCGGTGCCGACGGTCCACTGCCAGCCGGCCCGGTTGGCGGCCCGCGAGCCGTCGAGGAGGTGGCGGAAGAACACCTCCTCGCCGTCGCGCCAGTCGACGCCTTCCCGCACCGCCCAGTGGGAAGCAAGCCACATCCGCGTCTGGTTGACGAGGTAGCCGTCCTCGACGAGTTCCCGGGTGGTCGTCGCCAGGCAGGCCATGTCCGGGTCCCAGACGCTCGCTGCTGCGGCGGTCGCGGCCTGACCGGCGTCGCTGTCGCCGTCGCCGTCGCCGTCGCCGTCGCCGCGCCACGGCGTGCCGGCGAGCCGGTGCCGCAACCCCTCGCCGAGCCCGATGCCCACCCGGGCGTAGAGGTGCCGGGCGTACTCCTGCCACAGCAGCTCGTCGCGGTACTTGCCGCGGTCACGGGCCGGCGCCTCGGCCACCGCCTCCCACAGCAGGGGCAGCTGGAGCAGCCCGTGTCGCACGTAGGGCGAGACGGCGCTGGCGCCGCGGCGCTCCTCAGGCCAGACCTCGTTGCGGGTGGCGGCGTAGCCGCTGACATCCAGGGCGGCCAGCGCCGCATCGGCCGCCATCTGGCCGCCACGGAACCGGTGGCTGGCGACCACCTCGCCGTCCACGAGGTCACCGAGGTGGTGGCGCACGAACGCCTCCGCCGCGGCGACGTCGTGGGCGGGCGGCAGCTCCAGCCGGGTGCCGGGAGGGTCGGGTACTGCGGAGGTCATGCTCGGCCTTCGGTCCGCCGCCGGGCAGTGGACCGATGCCCTAGCGTGGCATGCCGGCGGGCAGGCGGACCGAGGAGCACCGAGGTGGCAGGCGACCGGCAGCAGCGCGATGGCCGATCGCTCCTGCGGCTCGGCGCCGCGACGGCCGCGGTGGTCGGGCTCGTGCGGGCGGGACGGACCCTGGGGGCACTGCCCACCGAGGTGGTCGCCGCGCTCCCGGGCGACGAGGTCGACCCCGAGGCCACCGCGGCCACCACCCGGGCGATCAGGATCGACGCCACGCCCGAAGCGGTGTGGCCGTGGCTGGTGCAGATGGGCTACCAGCGGGGCGGCTGGTACGCGATCGACGCCCTCGAGCGGCTGATCGGTGCCGGGGACTTCCTCACCGGCGGCTCCGCTGACCGGGTCGTGCCGGAGCTGCAGGACCTCGCCGTGGGTGACCGGGTCGCGCTCAACGACCGCGCCTACCTCGTCGTCGCCCACCTCGACGCCCCCCGGGCGCTGGTGTTGGTGCTGCCGGGCGGCCCGCTGGCGTGGGTGTGGTCCTTCACCCTCCACCCGGTGCCCTCTCCGGGCGACGACGACCCGCCGTCCGCCACCCGGCTGGTCGTGCGCTGCCGCACGGGGGCGCGGGAGGGCTGGGTCCGGCCGCTGCTGCCCCCACTGGAGGCGGGCCACCTGGTGATGGAGGTGGTGCAGCTGCAGCGCCTGCGCCGCCGCATCGAGGCTGCCGGCCACCCCTCCGCCTGACGCGACGACGTGCGCTGGCGCCGTCGCCAGCCCACCGCACCCGACGGTGCACCGCATCCGTGAGCGCACTGCATCGGTCCGCGCGCCGTACCTGACGGTGCACGAGGCGGCGCTGACGGGGTCGCGTTCGCACACACCTCGCTCCGGTTGCCTGCGGAAAGTCTCGTATCCGAGACTTTCCGCAGGGAGCCGGGGATGATGGCTCGCGGCCGTTCCTGGACCACCGACGACCATCGACGACCATCGACGGTTCGCACGTGACGTCGCCCGCAGCGTCGTGCTAGTTTGTGAGTGAGCGTTCACTAACACAGAAGAGATACGGATGCCGTCGGAAGGACGGCCACCGGGGGTTGGGCGCCGACGGATGGCACCGGGAGCACCGCACGACCCGAGCGGCGTGCGGACCACGACGAGGAGGACGCGGTGGGCGTCGACGAGCGTGCGTTGATCGAGGAGCGGATCGAGGCCCTGTTCGCCTCCCATCCGCCCGCCGACACCGACGAGCGCACCTTCTGGGGCGCCCAGTTCGACCACGGGCTCGCCTGGGTCCAGTTCCCCGAGGGGCTCGGCGGCTCGGGGGTCAGCCCGCGCTGGCAGGCCGTGGTCGACCAGCGCATCAACGATGCCGGCGGCTCGACCCGCAACCGCATCAACAACGTGCTGGGCATCGGCATGGGTGCCGGCACGATCGTCGCCCACGGCACCGACGAGCACCGGGCACGGTTCCTGCGGCCCATGTTCAACATGGAAGAGATCTGGTGCCAGCTGTTCTCCGAGCCGGGCGCCGGCTCGGACCTGGCCGCCCTGTCCACCTCCGCGGTGCGTGAGGACGACCACTGGATCGTCAACGGGCAGAAGGTGTGGACCACCCTCGGCCACCTCGCCAAGTGGGGCCTGCTGGTCACCCGCACCGACCCCGACCAGCCCAAGCACGCCGGCATGACCTACTTCATCGTGGACATGGAGGCCGACGGCGTCGACGTCCGTCCGCTGTACCAGATCACCGGCGAGGCGGAGTTCAACGAGGTGTACTTCACCGACGTGGTCATCCCCGACGAGCTCAGGGTCGGCGAGGTGGGCCAGGGCTGGGGCGTGGCGATGACCACGCTGATGAACGAGCGGGTGGCCATCGGCGGCACCGTCCAGCCCCGCGAGTCAGGCGCGATCGGCGAAGCCGTCCAGGTCTGGCGTGAGCGTCACGGTGAGGACGGCGACCCCGTCGCCCGCGATCAGCTCCTGCAGCTGTGGACCGCCGCCGAGGCGATGCGCCTGACCACGGTCCGCGCGAAGGAGGCCGCGACCTCCGGCACCCCGGGACCCGAGGGCTCCACCGCCAAGCTGCAGTGGGCGGAGCTCAACAAGCGGATCACGAGCTTCACCGTCGACCTGCTCGGTCCGGAGGGGCTGACCTACCCGGGCGGGTACTCCTTCACCCGGCCCGACGGCTCCGCGGACGTCGCTGGCGCGCCCCACAAACGGTTCCTGCGTGCCCGCGCGAACTCCATCGAGGGCGGCACCAGCGAGATCATGAAGAACATCCTCGGTGAGCGGGTCCTCGGGCTGCCGGGCGAACCCCGCGTCGACAAGGACGTGCCCTGGCGCGAGGTGCCCCGCAGCTGAGCGGCGCCCGCCGTGCACGCTCCCGCCACCACACCGCACC
>Ga0207421_10008854_pt1 | contig 10306 bp, 6 predicted proteins | sample SodLakKL_010_SED_4_FD_187542 | JGI IMG/M metagenome (GOLD analysis project Ga0207421, IMG submission 187542) | Alkaline sediment microbial communities from Lake Tanatar, Kulunda Steppe, Russia - 8KL_010_SED (SPAdes) (version 2) | ecosystem: Environmental > Aquatic > Non-marine Saline and...
CGGTTAAAAAAACTTGTGGCTGAACAGGCACTTGACAATGCGATATTGAAAGAGGCATTGTCGGGAAATTACTGAGCCCGGCCCGGAAACGCAAGGCGGCCAAGACCATACAGCAGAAGATGGATGTATCCGAACGTCGGGCATGCAAAGTTATGCGCACTTGCAGTTTCGGCATTCGACTCCCCGTGGGGGTATTGTTTTTTTTGCACAAATCGTCGTTTTTAGCTCGTTATCGGGGGTCAGCTGTCCTGTTCCGTTTTGTTTTATGTCAGTCTGGCCAATCGGCACATTTTTCATAATAGATTGACCGATATTCGGTAGCAGGTTAACAGCCGCAAGTTCGGCTTCATCAAATACTCTTGCGTAGGTCTTGAATGTCAGCTTCGGGTCTGAATGTCGGGCAAGTTTTTGAACAACTTTCATCTGTGCGCCGCCGTTGGCAAGAAAAGAGATATACGAGTTTCTCAAGCTGTAAAATAAAATCTTATTGCCCTCTGAATCCTAAAGCGATAGCTTGACCACCCGCAAGTCAGCCTTCAACAAGCCCTAAATACAAAGCCGCCTCTTCTGAATAGCAATATACGGCACATCCGAATCGCCCGACTTGTGATAGCCGAAATATCGACTCCTCGTGTTAAACTTCTCGGTGATGTTCGAGGCTCTCTGCTACAACTGTCTCCGAATTTCCAAGATCAGTTCCGTCAGGTAATTCCTTGAGCCTTGCTAATCAAACAGTCGGTGTAATGTTTACATCCTGGGCAGTTTCAAACACAGCCATGATTTTTTCCGGTTCAATATCGGCCTGAATGTTATGAATAGTCCCAAATACATAACCCCCGCCCTGATGCAGCAGTTCTATACGCTGGCGAACTTCTTTGCGAATATCATCCAGATTTCCAAAAGGCAGGGTCGATTGTGTTTCGACGCCACCGCCCCAGAAACTCAGATCTTTTCCATACAGGCGTTTAATCTTCTCAGGTTCCATTCCCTTAGCCGAAGTCTGCAGCGGATTAAGAATATCGATACCAATCTCAATGAAGTCAGGCAGCAGTTCTTCAACGGCCCCGTCGCAATGGATGAAAATTTTGGCGTTGGTGCGAGCCTTGACAAAATCAATCCATTGCTTCTGCCGAGGCTTAATCATCTCACGGTAAAGCGTCGGACGGATCTGCAGAGCCTCTTGGGCACCGAGATCGTCATTCATCTGAATTGCGGAAATATAAGGCCCTGCCACTTTCAAGAATGCCTCCAGAAACTTGAGGTCATTTTCGAGAATTCGATCCATCCAGCATTCCATCATTTCGCGTTTAAGAACCAGATTCATCATAAACTGCTCATAGCCAAACTGCTGGATCCCAATTTCCAGAAAGGACCCATTGAGCAGCGGTATCCCGGCAAACACTGCCTTATCGGTGCCATGATAAAGTCGTTGAATCTGATCTTTGATAAAAATCTCTTCACGCTCGGTCCAAGCGTCCTGAAATTCATAGGCTTCAATATCAGCGATACTATCGGCGTCCTTAAGCGGCGCAGAAATCACATCAAAATACAATGAAAACGGGGGCCTCTGAGCAAACGGTCGGCCCTCATAAAGTACATCTATTGTGCCATCTTCCAGACGGCGCGTTTCGTATGCTTCGGGTACCATACATGGTGTTCCGTCGGTCAACTGTCCTTCTTTCCAGCGATCAATGCACAGAAAAGGCATGCCGGTAGTTGGCCCCAGCCGATTGAGCAGCACCACATCACCACCCATGCGATCGATAACCTCGAGAGACGGCAGCGCCAACTGCTGTTTGATGTCATACAAGTAAATCTTTTCATCGATTCCCAGGTGAGTCAGCAGGTTTTTGTATGCCGGCGCCGCGATCCCACTAATCCGGCTTGCGCCAAAATCAATGGGCGGACGGTCAAGCTGTTCATGATTTAATGTGCGTTCAACGCGCTGCCTACTGGTCATACTGGCCATATTAAAACTCCAAGATATTAGACATTAACAGGTTCTTTTTTTTCTTTAACAAGCAGATGGATGCAAAGAATCGCAAATGGATGCAAAAATCCCATCAGTATAAAAATCGGATAGTAGCCGATATATTCCACAATCAGACCGGCACCGAACGATGAAAAGATGATACCTCCGAGCCCGCCGGCAAATCCGCCCAGTCCGGTCATCGAGGCTACCGCCGACGAGGGGAAACAGTCCGAAGCCAACGTAAAGATATTGGCCGACCATCCGCTGTGAGCACCGGCGGCCAGGCTGACCAATGCAATCACTATCCAGGGATTTGCCATCACGGCGCTAAGCGCGGTAATTGGCAGGCACATCGCACAGAGGAACATCACCATCTTACGGGCCCGGTAATCCGTCCAGCCGCGCCCGATCAAAAATCCTGCATACCAACCAGCAATGTTGGCCAGCACTATGGCAACTCCATAAATAAGCGGTATCGCAAAGCCAACCTCTCGAATATTGAATCCGTGCTGGGAATAAAGATACGGCGGCAACCAAAAGATATAAAACCACCACACCGGATCAGCGCAGAATTTACCGATCATAATGCCCCAGGCTTGCCGGTCTTTGATAAGGTCACGCCAACGAACCGCTGAACGCGGTCCAGCGGAAGACATCTTTGAATCCTTAGCCTCATCCAAATGCGAGGGAAGACGATATGCGAAATGCCATACGACTGCCAATGCAATACCGACCAGACCGAAAATGACAAATGTCATCCGCCAACCGAACCACAAAGTCAACATCGCTATCAGCGGTGGACAGACCACCAGCGAAATATGCGGGCCGCTGTTGAACAGGGAGGTCGCCAGTGCCCGTTGTTTTGGCGAAAACCACTCGGCAACGGCTTTGATCGCTGCTGGAAAGTTCCCGCTTTGGGTAACCCCAAGCGAACCCTGCCAAAATGCCAACGACAAGCCCGACCCGCTCAGCCCGGTCAATGCACATGAAATCGACCAGGAGACCATCGACAGCATATAACCCAACTTGGACCCAAGCCGATCAATGATCTTGCCGGCAAAGACAAAACCCACCGTATAAAGGACCTGAAAAGCAGTAAGGACATATCCATACTGTGCATCTGACAGCGACAAGTCTTCGCGTACCATCTGGGATGCGACCGGCAGTAATATCCGATCGGCGTAATTGATCAGTGTCGCCATAAAAATTAAAAATAGAATTATCCAGCGATATCGTGGATATGTAACCACATCAAGCTCTTTGGGTTCTGTCATTTTTGAATCCCTATCAATTGTTCTTTTTGTTTAAGATTCATTATGCCGCACAATACATCAACGATTCAGCAGCCACTCAGCACGCCAGCGGTCGCGGCTCTTGAGACGATTGGCTTCCTCGTCATCAAAGGTTTCCTTGTCGGGATCCCATTTGAGACGCTTTTCGCCGGCCTCAACGGAGATATTGGCCAACTGGCACAGCGAGCAAGTACGGTGCCCGACCTCGGCATCCTGAAGCGTCTGCTCACGCGTCTTCACACAATCCAAGAAATCGCGCTTGTCGCCTTTTAAGAGCAGATTAATTTCATCGGGACCGATTTCAGATTCCAGAATAGAATCTGAGGATGCTTTCATTTCTTCGCTAAACCAGGTGTATTCAATCCAACCTTCATCCCCTTCACATCGCACAAAGGGTCGGTCTTCGGTATTCGAGTAAAACAGTTCAACACCGTTGGCATACTTGTAATACGCCTCAAATGTCAACATAACATCCCATAAACCTTTCTCTTCCGGATATGTACCCTCGGCCTCAACAAGAACCGGACCGGTACGGTCGGTGTCATTAGCCCACTGAACCACATCTAAAATATGTGTACCCCAGTTGGTCACAACGCCTTCGGTATAGTCTCGCACGCGCATCCAGCCCGGACGCCCCCAGCCTTTAGACGGATGGACCCGTTTTTCCGTATAAGGAGCCATCGGTGCCGGACCGATCCATCTATTATAGTCAAGCTCGGCGGGAACCGGCATCTCCGGAACCGGTCCGCTGCCCTGGTCGGCAATCGGCACGCCTGCGCGGATCTTCTTGAGATTGCCGATGCGACCGTTTAGCACCAATTCACAAAGCCGGTGGAAATAGCGGTCCGAACGGGCTTCACTGTCATTGCGAAAGACGCAGTTATATTTTTTGGCCAGGTCCGACAGCACACGACCTTCTTCGATGCTCAGTGTCAGGGGCTTTTCGCAGCAAACATCCTTACCGGCTTTGATCGCATCAATCGAATGCGGCACATGCCAGTGATCCGGTGATGAAATCATTACAGCATCGATATCCGGCTGTTCCAGCAATGCTCGATAATCCAGATATGCCCGGCAAGAGGCCGCGTTAGAAGAATTGGAATTCTGAGCGTAATGGTTGTTTACCTGCTTTCGGGACTCCTCCAATCGCCAGGAATCCACATCACAAACCGCCACGATGCGACAATCGTCGTAACCCAGGAACTGGCGGGTATTTGTGGACCGAGCCCACCTCCCGGTACCGATCATGCCGATATTGATAATATTACTTGGAGCATTTTTGCCCAGCACCTTGGACGGAACAATAGTTGGCATCCCGAGAAAACTTCCAGCGGCCGCCAGAACCCCGCTATGCTGGATGAATTTTCGTCGCGATAGCTGCTGTCCTTTATTTTTACCATTATTTTCCATAATACTATCCTTTCAATTGAACTTTGAAAATTTATCGAAATAGTGTGAGTGGTGAATTCCAGCGTCTTTATTGGCCAGAAAACCACTCATGGCCAAGATTATTTCCGATTTATCACAAAGACGGGTACAGAGCCGACCAATAATCTTGCTGAGCAGAACATTTGAGACTGGTATATCACTCTTGGCATGCGAAGTGGCAAGGGCAGAACATGATGCGAATGCATCTCGACATCGATTGCTGCCTGCCAAGACGACACTGAGATTAGAGTCGCTACTTTTACTATTGCAAACCCTGTTAAAAGTTGCCGCAATTCTTTTGATCCCATTCATGTGTTGCATTTTACATTTTCAAGTGCTATTATAAAATGCACAATAATAATAACTTTATGCACTAGAGTAAGATTTTGTAATGAACAATATATTTCTACATGTGAGGCATTGCAGGCACCGTACAGATATCAGCGGCACGACATGGGGACCGCGAAAAATACCGGATCATGAATTGATTCTCGTTGCAAAAGGACGCTACCAATACATTGATGCAATGGGAACATTTGATGTTAACACCGGTCAGCTGCTGCTAATCGAACCAAAGGTTCAACATTCCTTCAGCAAAATTCCAGAGGATGAGCCTGGCGTCCATCTCTGCGCACACTTTGACCTTGTGGACCCCCACGGAAATATCTTCATGGTTCATCAATTGGACTGCAGGGCACAGCGGGTCACCGGGGTTGACAATTTCGATTATATTTACAATATGTTCGCACAGGCCGCACATGATTTTATTTCATATAGTCGGTTTCATAAGGAGCTGGTAAATACGGCAATACGCCAGATTTGGTTGAGCACCGCAGAAAAATGGTATAAAACCGACATCAACACTGTGTCCGACACTGTCAGCGAAATGATGTCATATTTACGGAAAAATCTGACTCGACCGGTAACCCGCAACGACCTGGCGGCTCAGTTCCATTATACACCTCAACACATTAACTATTTATTTAAAAAAGCTATCGGTATAAGTCCTTCACAATTCCTCAACCGCGAACGGGTGATTCGTGCCTTTAGATACCTTTGCGAAGATGGCTTGAGTGTACAGCAGGCTGCCCTTAAAACCGGTTTCTCAAGCCAATACTATTTCAGCCGTGTATTTAAAGAAATATTTGGCTACCCTCCCGGCAAGCTGAGAAAATACATCGCCCGCGATTTTGAAAAAGCCAATGTGCTCTATACACACACTTTTCCTGAAGAAACTAAAAAGTAGCCCTGCCCTAAATCGAGCAGTATATAGCTGGGATCAGAATGTCAAAATGCTCGACCGCACGCTAATGCCGGGCTTCAGAGTCCTTGGTTTGTTCCGCATGTGGTTGTTTATATGGCGGCGTATGCGGCACTTGGCCTAAGCGGTGGACTGGCGGCGTGGATGCTGCTGGAAAATCGCTTCCAAAAGACAAAACCAATCTCCGCCGATGTCGGCCTGCCGCAGCCAGCATTCATACATACTGACCGCTTTACGGCAACGGAGCCGCTATTTGATTTCAACAGCCTCGGCCGGCTTGAGAAAATAGAGCCATTTGCTCAATTTTTTGGCCTTGCATATCTGCCCGGCGGCCTGGCCGTAAAGCTCTACCTGCATGCGGTAAAGCTCCGCGCGCTCTGAAACCTGCCCGGGCGTTATGTCATCATTTTTAAAATCAACAATGAAAATCTCATCGTCGTCCTGAGCGAGTAAATCCATTATGCCCTGGACTATTACAAAATCCGAATCTCCGACCCTACCCGAAACAGACAACCCCTCACCGGCGTTAGCTGCTATAATCCGCTGCCACTGTCTGGCCTTTACCGCCAGTGTAAAAGGCCATTCCCGATGGATGCGCTGGCTTGACAAAACCGCTCTGCCGAGTTCGCTGTTGAAAAACCTCGCGATAGACTCGACATCTACGCACTCGGCAACCTCCGGCAGAATACTTCCATTTTCAACCAACCGCTGCTTTGTTCTTTCAATATCGGGCAATGTCACCGTATCAGACAAGTCCAGTTCACTAATCACAAGATGCACGGCTGTGCCTGTGAGACGGGCGTCCACCTGGTCAGAGCCTTTTTCTTTCCGCATTGCGATTGCTCTGGGAATGCGTTGCAGTGTCCGTGAATAATCATACATCGCAAACTCATCGCTGCTTTGAACAGCGTTTGTTACGGACTGTTTGGCAGGTAAATAAGCAGAAGCACAAAGCGGATAGTCTATACTCATCGACCGCTTTACTCGGCAAAGTAAATCCTTATCAGCTCGGACTGGGCCGCCGTGTTTGGATGTTACTCGCTTTGCCGATGCGGTTCTTATTTGCTGCACATACTCATTGAGCATTGCGATCGCCTGGCTGTCATGAACTATGACATCGCACAGTTCGGATTGCTCTGTTTTAGCGGCAACGGAAGTTCCTAACGCCTCGTGAAGCTGCCTCTGGTTCGAAAGACCCAGAAGTACCCAGTCCAGAAGACAGCGGCATCTTCTCAGTCGCCAGTGCGCAACAGGTTCCCGGCCAAAGTAAAAACCTTCCTTAGCTATCTTTGCCGCACTGGAGGCTTTGCCGCTTGCGGTAATTATAAGATGTTCTTTAGCCCGTGTCATCGCGACATACATCACCCGAAGCTCCTCAGCCAGTGATGCCTTTCGCTTTTCATGCGAAACCACCTGATGCACCAGCGATGCGAGCCTGACCCGCCCTGTCGAATCGGCAACATCCAGCCCGACGGTATGCTCGGCATCAAGCAGGCAACAGCCGTAAGTATCTCGCAGGTTGAATTTTGCATTAATTTCGCCCAGTATAACAATGGGAAATTCCAGCCCCTTGCTTTTGTGAATGCTCAATATCCGAACAGCATTTTCAAGTGTGTTTTCCGGCTCAGCAGGCGACCAGTCCCGGCCAAGTTCATCGAGCCTTGTGAGAAATTCCACAAAACGCCGCAAAGAAGCCGTCCCCTGACTGCTCACAAAAGACTCGAACTGTATCGCTCTTTCGTGAAGCATAAGCAGGTTGGCTTTGCGGCCCTGGCCGCTGGGCAAAGCGCAGACATACCCAATATAGCCGGTCTCTCTGAATATGCGCCAAATCAGATCGGCAAGTCGTCCTCGCCGTGCCATTGTTCTCCACCTCGATAACCGCTGAAGCATTTGCCTGAGCCTGTCTGCAAGGTCAGCATCCGGGCCGCACTGAGCATAATTTTTTACAAGCTCGTAAAAGTCGCCGCCAGATTTTCCTTTCAGCAGGCGTATCCCGGCAAGATCACTGTCACTGAAAGAAAAAAACGGGCTTCGCATTATCGACGCCAGTTCGATATCCTGACGAGGATTGTCCAATACTTTTAGCAGACAGATGCAGTCCACAACTTCGGCGGCCTGGAAATATCCCGCACAGGCCTGTCCGCTTACGGGAACGCCGGCTTGCCTCAAAACCTCGACATAATCGTTTATAACCGTAGCTGGTGAGCGAAACAATATCACAATGTCACGATATTCCACGGGACGCTTTGTACCGGCAGCTTTGTCCGGCACCATTACCCTGGCCTGTCTGACCATTTCCTGTATGCGCATGGCAACCAACGCGGCTTGTCGCTGTCTGGCGGTTACGGTGTCAGGTAAAGGAGCCTCGGATGTACCCGAGTCGTTCTGCTCGAAATTATTTTCGGTGTCTGCGTCATCATTTGGCGCGTCTTCGTCCAGCAAATGAAATTCAACAGATTTTTGTGATCCCTGCGAGGCATCTTCCGGGGATTTAAGTTTGGCCGAGTCGTCGTAATCTATGTCGGCAAAGCCTGCTCGCATTATTCGGCCAAATATATGATTTACAAAATCCAGTATTTCTTTTCGGCTTCGCCAATTGGTTTGCAAATCAACCCTCAAGCCGGCCAAAGGACTTTCTGTCTCATCTGTAGCGGCGCGGGTAATGTCGTTGAGAAAAATCCTTGGCTCGGCTCCGCGAAAAGCGTATATACTCTGCTTGACATCGCCAACACGAAAAACACAGCCCGGCGTAGCCAGATTTTCCAGAATTGCCTGCTGAACCGGATTTATGTCCTGATACTCATCAACAAAAATATATTTGTACCGCTTGCGAAGCTCCATTGCCGTCGCTGAAGCAACTGCACCGCCCTGCTGATCTGTTGCACTAAGCAGCTTAAGAGTATAATGTTCCAGATCTGAGAAATCAAGATAATTAAGCTTCCTTTTTCGCTGGCTGTACAACCTCTCGAAACATCGCACCAGTTCAACAAACGCCGCCGTTTGCTGAGCCACGGATTCGGCAACCGTATCCGAGTAGTCAGGGTTTACCACCGCTAAATTTTTAAGCTCCTCCAGTTCGGCTTTGGCTGTTTTAATTCCATCGCCAAGCATTACAGCCAATCCGTCGTCATCCAGGCCCCGAGGCTTATATTGCTTTCTGCCCAAATCAAAACTACGAATAATATTGACCGCCTGCTCCCAGTTCTGCGATTCTATATATTCAATTGCCTGCCGGGCGGGCTTTGCAATATACTCTGACCATTTATCCGCCCAGCCGTCACTGCCGCCGGAGCGTTGATAAACCCGTCCCAGATAATCTATCTGTTCACAAATCTCATGCAGTCGCTCGGCAATGAACTGTTTTTGTTTTTGGCCGGGGCCGCTATGAAGAGGATTTATATGCTCGGCTATACTAACGGCCTTGGTGTACCAGTTCTCGCGATCGACAACATTCGTCAGAAATTCACAGGCGTTGGCTACCTCGCTTAAAAAGCCCTCGTTGGCTCGCAGGTCTCGACCCTGGAGAAGCTGCTGTAAAGGCTGCTGCAAGTCTTCCTGTTGCCATGCCCAGTCGATGGTCTGTTCGAGCACCTCTGCTTTGATGAGTTTCTGTTCGTCGTCTTCGATTATTCTGAATGTCGGGTCAAGCCCCAGCGTATAAAAATGCTCGGTTATCAGCCGTTTGCAGAATGAATGAATTGTGCTGATATCCGCGCCCTGGAGCATTACCAACTGCGTTAGCAGGTGCTTTTGGCGACTCTGGAAATACGCCTGGCGAAGCTGCTGCGATATCCGCTGGCGCATCTGCTCGGCGGCAGCTTCGGTAAAAGTAAGCACCAGTATTGACGAAACATCGCCGACTGTTCTGTCGGAAACAATATCCACGCATCGGCCAGAAAGAACAGCCGTTTTACCCGTCCCCGCCGAGGCCGTAACGATAATGTCACTACCCCTGCCGGTAATCGCTCTAAGCTGTTGTGGAGTCCAGTTTATCTTCTTATCCGCCATTGCCGTCCTTTATTTCACCCAGAACCTCTGCTTTGCTCTTTCCGGCCAGAATATTGTACTCATTGACCTGCCAGTCGAATCGACACAGACTCCTGTAATCGCACTGGCAGCAGGGAACCTGCTTGCCAAGCCGGTATGGCCGAACTTCGATATTGCCTTCGGAAATCGACCTTGCAAGTTCGATTATTTTGCCTTTGGAAAACTCCAGAACCGCAGCAAAATCTTCAGGTTTTAGCGCATCGTAAGTATTATACCTGCCATATGGCTGGCCTTGCTTTGTCAGCATAAATCCGTAAAAACAACTATTGCCCGATGCACCAGAATCCAGCATAGACCATATAT
>Ga0207421_10008855_pt1 | contig 10306 bp, 8 predicted proteins | sample SodLakKL_010_SED_4_FD_187542 | JGI IMG/M metagenome (GOLD analysis project Ga0207421, IMG submission 187542) | Alkaline sediment microbial communities from Lake Tanatar, Kulunda Steppe, Russia - 8KL_010_SED (SPAdes) (version 2) | ecosystem: Environmental > Aquatic > Non-marine Saline and...
CAGGCGTTGAAGCGGCTCGAAAGCATTGCCGATGCTCTGGAGGAGGGGAACATTTCCCTGGAGGAGTCGCTCGAACTGTTTCAGGAGGGTATGGATCTGATCAGAAGGTGTGGGGATATTCTCCAGGCGGCTGACGGCAGGATAGAAGAGTTAATAGAGATGAATGAAGACGTGCTGGGGACCACCCCGCTGGATTTGGAACGGCCGGAGTAGAACGGGGTACAACCATGCGAGAGAGCAGTTCAGACATAAATTGCAATCTGCGGCTGCCCGGGTGTTTTACCCGGTTTGCACCGCACATCGAACGAGCCCTGGACGACTGGCTCCCGGGCGGGGAGGAGGTCGGACCTGAACTGGCCCAGTCCATGCGTTACAGCGTGTTCAGCGGCGGAAAGCGCGTCAGGCCAGTACTGACGCTGCTTGCGTGTGAGATCATCGGAGGTGACTTTCGGCCCGGATTACCTGCCGCCTGCGCCGTGGAGTTTATTCACAGCTACTCGTTGATTCACGATGATCTCCCGTGTATGGATGATGATGATCTGCGTCGGGGAAAGCCCACAAATCACCGGATTTTCGGTGAGGCCATGGCCGTCCTGGCCGGGGACGCCCTCCAGTCCCTGGCGTTTGAGGTGCTGAGCCACTCATGTGCCGAATATTCACCCTCTCAGGTGCGCGAGATGACGGTGAGTCTCGCGCGGGCCTGTGGTGGCCGCGGCATGGTAGGCGGTCAGGTCCGGGATATTGAGGCCAACTCCGAGGACATAGAGAGCCTGTCCAGGCTTCACGCGATGAAGACCGGTGCACTCTTCCGCGCATCGCTTGACCTCGGCGGTACGGCCGGCGGAGCGACTCTCAAGCAGAGGGATTTGCTGCGCCGATACGCAGATGCATTTGGTCTGGCCTTTCAAATCACCGATGACATTCTCGATGTGATCGGCGACCCGGACAAGACGGGTCGTTATGCAGGGTCTGACGAGGAAGAGGATCGGTGCACTTATCCCGCTTTCGTAGGGGTGCAGAAATCGCGGGAACTGGCGGGAGAAGCTGCCCGCGACGGCATGCGGGCTCTCTGTGAGCTCAAAGAGGAGACGCGTGATCTGCAGGAGATACTCAATTTCGTGCTCGAGCGCGAGGGGTGAGTTCTTAACTTTTCAGGTGATCAGGAACGCCGGTGTGACTGGACAGGAACGTTTTGCTCTGGTAATATAATCGACGAATCGTGTAGTAGAAGATGTGAATCACTTTGCATGGCACCGATCGTGATTTTGCTCTCGCCTCTGAGCAGGGGGCAGTATCCTAGTCGGTGTCGCACTGTCTTAAAGCGGGCCTAAAAACCCGCTCAGGGCACATCGATGAAGCCTGTGGTGCTTGCTGCTGACGCCCAGTCAGGGGCGGGTGCTGGGGGAAAGTGGAGTGGGGTGCCCCGCAATGGCATGCGGTCAGTATCCCTACTCTGTGTGGAGGCCCAACTTCGTGGTGAAGAGCCCTCGCGTTCCAGCTACGGGTTGGCGTTATACCTGCATGCGGGACGACTGTGTGCAGCGTAGCCCGTCCTGAGTGGGGAGGGGTGAGGTGGATCTACCCTGCGACCGAAAGGCCTTCGATCGCTGGCTACTGTTCACTGAAACCCTCCTTGCAAAAAGGACTAGGACAGATGCGAGCCGTCGAGGAAAGCTCCTAGGCTGCAGTCGCTGACGAGCGAGCCGGGGATTGAAGTGCGTACTGAGTGGTGATCCAGTGCCGGTTGTGGAGACGGACCGGAGGAGAGTCTAAGGGGAAACCGCTTCTCGGTGACGGGAAGTGCTCGCCTGGGAAATCCTACTGGACCTAAGTCGCAGCATTTATCCGGCGCGCTTCCCCTGCTCGGAGGCAAGCCTTTTCACTTGACGGAATGGGTCGGAGTGAATCGTGTGAGCCGTCATCCGCGTCGCAGACAGACCAATCCCCTGACTCGAGGCCTTATCTTCGGGCTCCTTGCCTTTTTTCTCGCCCTCTTTGTCAGTTTTCCCTCACGTGAAGCGGCAGAACGCCTGAACATATCCGGGGCCTCCCTGATTCTTCTGTTCATAGTCGCATTGGGAGTGTTGTTTGATATGATAGGAGTTGCGGCGGCCAGCGCCCGTGAGGAGCCTTTCAATGCCATGGCGGCACGCCGGGTTCGCGGGGCCAGGCACGCCCTGGATCTGGTGCACAACGCCGATACCGTAGCGGCGGTATGTGCAGACATGGTGGGAGACATAGCCGGGACGGTAAGCGGTGCAGCCGCTGCCGCAGTGGTGTTCAGGGCCATCGCGGTGGCGCCCCAGCTTACCCCGCTGCGGACAGTGGCTGACGCGGCAGTAGTTGCGCTGGCTGCGGGTCTGACCGTGGGAGGTAAGGCCGCCTGCAAGGTTTACGCCCTCCGCTCGTGGACACAGATTCTCCTGGCGGTGGGCAAGCTGATGTGGTGGCTGGAGAGATACCTGCACATCAGGTTCTTTGCGGCTACCCGCACAAGGAGGGAACGACGGAGATGAACCAGGATGAACAGATTCTCCCTTACATAGAGTCACCCGCGGATGTCCGCATGCTGGATGCCAGGCACCTGCGGCAGCTGGCCGAGGAGGTACGCAGGCATATCATTGACACGGTCTCTGAGACCGGGGGGCACCTGGCACCCAACCTCGGGACTGTGGAGTTGACCCTGGCCCTGCACAGCATCTTTGAAAGCCCCTGGGACAGGATCGTTTGGGATGTGGGGCATCAGTCTTACACGCACAAGCTGATCACCGGTCGGCGAGAGGAGTTTTCCACGCTGCGCCAGTCCGGTGGCCTGAGCGGTTTTCCGAAGCGGAATGAGAGTCCTCACGACCCGTACGAGACAGGGCACTCCAGTACTTCAGTAGCCGCAGCTCTGGGGATGGCGATTGCCAGCGACCGAAGGGGCGAGGATCGCGAGGTGGTCGCGGTCATCGGCGATGGTGCCCTCACGGGGGGTCTGGCATACGAGGGCCTGAACAATGCGGGGGACATGGGAGTGGACCTGACGGTGGTGCTCAATGACAACAGCATGTCCATCGCTCCCAATGTGGGCGCGATGTCACGGTACCTGACGCGCCTGCGGACCGAGCCCGCGTATCACCGGCTGCGGGATGACGTGGAGAATCTCGTCAACAGCATTCCGCGCGTCGGCCGACCGGTAGTTGACAGCATGAAGAGGGTCAAGGGCGGCCTCAAGTATCTACTGATCCCTGGAATCATATTTGAACAATGGGGATTTACGTACCTCGGGCCGGTGGATGGTCACGATATAGAAGCGACCATGGAGGTCCTGCAGAAGGCGAGAGATATGGAGGGGCCGGTTTTGGTGCATGCGGTCACCGTCAAGGGCCGGGGTTTCGAGCCTGCTGAGAAGGAACCGGATAAGTTTCACGGGCTGGGGACCTTCAACGCGGAGACGGGAGCACGTCCCTCCTCGTCTTCTGTCAAATACACAGGCGTCTTCGGCGATGAGCTGGTCCGCCTGGCGGAGGACGACGATCGTATCTTAGCTATCACCGCCGCGATGCCCGATGGGACCGGACTGGACGGCTTTGCCAGTCGTTTCCCCGGGCGTTTCTTCGATGTGGGTATTGCCGAGCAGGCAGCAGTGACCCTGGCGGCGGGTATGGCCGTGGAGGGCATGCGTCCGGTCGTCGCTGTATATTCCACTTTTCTGCAGCGAGCCTATGATCAGGTGGTTCACGATGTTGCTCATCAGGATCTCAATGTGGTGTTTGCCATAGACCGGGCGGGCCTCGTGGGGGCAGATGGCGATACACACCAGGGGTCCCTGGATGTGGCCTATCTGCGGCACGTCCCCAACATGACGGTCATGGCCCCGGCTGATGAGAACGAGCTGCGCCATATGCTGACCACGGCAGTGAGATGTGAGGGCCCGGCTGCGGTTCGATACCCGCGCGGGACCGGGTGGGGCACTTCCATGCAGGGGCCGGTCCGGACCATTCCGGTCGGCAAAGGTGAACTGCTGCGCTCGGGCGATGATGCCGGGATTGTGGCCTTTGGTCACCCGGTCCGGGCCGCCGAACGAGCCGGGGAGAAACTGGCCGCCGAGGGAATCGAATCTGCCGTGGTTAACGCCCGGTTCGCCAAGCCCCTGGACGAGTCCCTGATTCTTTCGGTGGCGGAGAGAGTGCCTGTCCTGGTGACAGTGGAGGAGGGCACAATCTGCGGTGGTTTCGGGAGTGCAGTGCTGGAACTGTTAAGTGAGAATCTGTCCCGCGGTTCCATGCCGCAGGTGTGCAGGCTGGGTCTTCCTGATGACTTTATTGAACACGGTGACCAGGAGGACCAGCGCGCTCACTACCGCCTCGACACAGCCGGGATTTATGGCGCGGTGAAAGACTGTGTGAAAACGGGGTTGTGAGCTGGCAATGTGGAAGAGGTGGCCCGACAGGTGATTCGGCTCGATGTGCTGCTGGCGGAGAAAGGACTGGTTTCGTCCCGCAATCGGGCGCAGAGGATCATCAGAGAGGGCGCTGTTGAGGTGGATGGGCGGCCGGCCACAAAGCCCTCCGCGCCCGTTCGGCCCGGGGCCGATGTGCGGGTCCTGGCAACCCCTCCGTATGTGAGCCGGGCAGGTGAGAAGCTGGCCTTTGCAATCGACCGCTTCTGTCTCGATGTTCGCGGGCTGAATGTACTGGACGGCGGTGCTTCCACCGGGGGGTTCACTGACTGCCTGCTGCAGCACGGAGCCCGATCAGTATGTGCCGTCGACGTGGGCAGGGAGCAGTTGGTCGGAAAACTCCGGGAGAACCCACGTGTGCAGTCCCTGGAAGGTACTAACCTGAGATGGCTCCGTCCCGCGGATGTGCCTCGGTCTCCATTTGATATGGCTACAGTTGATGTTTCCTTCATCTCGCTCTCTCTGGTGCTTTTTGCGGTGGGGGACATGCTGAAGTACAGCGCGCCGGTGGTGGCCCTCGTTAAGCCGCAGTTCGAAGTCGGTCCCAAGCGGGTGGAAAGAGGTGGGCTGGTACGGGACTTCCGGGCGCACTGCGATGCACTCAACGGGGTACTCTCCGCAGCGCGGGCGGCCGGTTTCTGTGTTTGTGATATAATGCCGTCTCCCCTGGTGGGCAGCGCCGGGAACCGGGAGTTTTTGGCCCTACTGTGGACCCCCCCGCAGCCACACGACCGGCCGGTCGTGAGCCCGGAGCAGCAGGAAGGGTACGTGGTCGAGTGTGTAGAACATGCACATAGGGATTGAGTGAGATTGAGTTCACAAACCGAGGGGAGATGCGAGATGACTGGCGATCAGCTGCAGGGCATATATTCCCCAATAGCCACCGCCTTTGATGACTCTGGGGCACTGGCCCTCGACGAACTGCGCTGGAATGTCCGCAGGTGGAACGAGTCTGACCTATCTGGTTTCGTAGTCATGGGCTCCAATGGCGAGTTTCCTCACCTCACTGACGAGGAACAGGTCATGATCACCCGTGCCGTGGCCGAAGAAGTCAGTGCAGACAAGTACCTGATAGCTGGGACCGGTACTCCATCCACCGAGTCGACTGTAAAACGAACTGAACGGGCGGCGGAGTCGGGAGCGGACGCGGCCATGGTGCTGCCACCTTACTACTATCGTCCCGGAATGGGAGAACGCGAGTTGGAGGAGCACTATGTTCATGTGGCGGAAACATCGCCGATACCGATCATCCTTTACAATATTCCCCTGTTTGCCGCAGTGGAACTGGACGTCACCCTGGTGGCGAAGCTTAGCCATCACCCAAACATAATTGGTTTGAAGGACAGTGGTGGGAATGTAATGGAGATGGGACGGTGTGTAGTGCAGAGCGCCGATGGTTTCTCCGTGATGGCCGGGTCGGCCGGTTATCTGCTGCCCGCCATGAGCATGGGCTGCTCTGGGGGTGTGGTGGCCCTGGGCAATATTGCCCCGAACGAGTGTGTCCGGTTGCATGAGTTGGTTCGCGACGGGGAGTGGGAAAAAGCCAAAGACCTACAGGCGAAGGTTCTGCCTTTGGTTCATGCGGTGACGACTCAGTATGGCATTTCTGGTCTGAAGGCCGCCATGGACCTCCTGGGCTATTATGGAGGCAACCCGCGCCCCCCGCTGTTGCCGTTGGGTCAGGAGGGCCGGGGCGAAATTGAGAGGCTCTTGAGTGAGTTTGGGCTGCTCTGAACGGAGGGCAACTATGCATCCTTTGATAGAAAAGATGTCAGCGAAGCGTGATGAGATGGTGGGATTTCTCGAGCTGTTGGTGAACACGGATTCGCCCAGCACTGAGCCGGAGCTGAGTACACAGGTCAGCCGCATCGTTGGGCGGCGATGCGCCCGCGCCGGGGCGGAAGTCGAGTACATCTCCCGGCAGGGGGCCGGTGACCACATGAAGGCAGTGTGGAGGGGCCGGGGAAAACGAAAAGGACATCTGCTGCTGCTTTGCCATTTGGATACTGTGTGGCCGGCTGGCGAGGCAGAGAAGCGGCCGTTTACCCTGGAAGGTGACGTGGCCCGGGGTCCCGGGGTTCACGACATGAAGGGTGGAACAGTTCAGGCTCTGTTTGCTCTCGAGGAGGCCTTGGAGTCAGAGAATCCACCGCCGAGAGACATAATTCTGTTCTGCAACACGGATGAGGAACTGGGCAGCGGGACCTCGCGTGAGATTATCGAGTCGCTCGCCCAGGATGCCCGGGCAGTCTTCGTTCTGGAGCCTTCCGTACCGCCGGAGGGGTCGCTCAAGACCTTCCGCAAGGGCGTAGGCCATTTTACGATAACTACCCGGGGGCGGGCTGCTCACTCCGGTGCTGACCACAGCGCGGGCGTCAGCGCCATAGAGGAGATGGCCCGGCAGATACAGCGCCTGCATTCCTTCACTGATCACGAAACAGGGACCACAGTGAACGTCGGTGAGGTAGCGGGTGGCACACGCCCCAACGTTGTTGCCGCCGAGTGTACGGCGAAGGTGGATGTCCGCGCCTGCACACAGGATGAGGGACAGGCCATTGAACAGCGAATTGCCGCTTTGGAGCCGTTTTTGGAGGGAGCGCAGGTCGACGTATCTGGAGGATTCGAGCGCCCCCCCATGGAGAGAACCGATACAATTGTTCAGCTGTTTGAACGCGCCCGCGCTCTCGGCTCAGAGCTTGGTCTGGACATAACCGAGGCCGGCACGGGGGGTGCGAGTGACGGAAACTTCACCGCCGCAATGGGAGTGCCCACCATTGACGGTCTGGGTGCCGTTGGTGCCGGAGGACACGCTCTGGATGAATGGATTCGCGTGGACAGGATGATAGAGCGTACAGCTCTACTGGTCCGCCTGCTGCAGGATCTCTGAGGGAAGCAGCGTTTGCGCCGTTGGTGTCTTCCAAGCGTTGAGAAACGGAGGCTCACAGTGAGACTGGGTCTGATCGGCAATCGAAACAAGGAGCAGGTGAGTTCCATTGCCCGGAATCTGATCGATTGGCTCAACGAGCGGGGGATCGAAGTCCTCATAGATCAGCAGATGGGACAGGTTCTCGAAAAGCGGGCAGTGCCCATGCGCATGTGGCCGGAAATGGACGTGGAGTTCATTGTTGTGCTGGGTGGTGACGGCACACTGCTTCGTGCGGCGAAGCGGACGGTGGAGTTTGGCATCCCGCTGCTGGGGATAAATTTGGGGCAGCTCGGCTTTCTTACGGAAGTTGAGATTTCCGATCTTTACGATGATCTCCCCAGTTTCCTGGAGGGCCGTTACCGGAAGGATTGCCGGAATTACATAGAGGCCACCATAGCCCGGGATTCGGACGATTCGACAGTGGCGGAGTATCTGGCCCTCAACGATGTCGTCATCGGCAAAGGTAGTTTCTCCCGCATGATCAACGTGCGAACGTGGGTTGACGACTCGTTAATGGGGGCATATCCAGCAGACGGCGTGATCCTCAGTACGGCAACTGGTTCAACTGCCTACTCCCTGTCTGCCGGTGGGCCGGTGATCCACCCGGAGCTCGAAACCCTGCTGGTTTCTCCGGTTTGCCCGCATTCCTTTTACGCCCGTCCAGTGGTATTGAGTAGGGAGCAATCCGTATGCGTGAAGGCCGCCGTGCGGATCCGGGGAACACCGGTTGTAACGGTGGATGGTAATGAGGGGCGTAAGCTGGAGAGTGATGAATATGTGCAGGCAAGATTAGCGCAGTCGGTGGTGACTCTGCTGCGGCGGCCGGACTGGGACTTCTACGAGGTGCTGCGCAAGAAACTGTACCAGAGCGAGGAGCGTTTATGCGAGGACGACCGCTGATTCTAGGCTATCTGGCCGTGGAGCAGTTCGCTATTATTGACGAACTGGAGGCCGAGCTGGATCCGGGTCTGAATGTCATCACAGGTGAGACCGGGGCAGGTAAGTCCCTGTTTGTGGATGCTGTGGAAATCGCGCTGGGTGGCCGGGCCTCGACCGAGTATATAAGGACGGGCGCATCATCCGCGGTGGTGCAGGCACTTTTTTATGCGACCGGTCAAGCCGAAAAGACCCTGGAGTGCGAGGTTGGGGTAGAGCCTGGCGATGATGGCGAGATCCTGATTGAGCGCGAGCTGCGTTCGGGCGGTAGGAACCTGGCCCGCATCAACGGCCGACTGGTCAACGTGGGGACCATCCGCAGATTTGCCGAGTCAGTGGTGGATCTTCACGGACAGCATGAACAGCAGGGCCTCATCAGCAGTTCTGCACAGCTGGAGATGCTAGATGCCCTTGGCGGTGAAAATCTGCGTCGCACCCGCGCCGAAGTTGCAGGTCTATACCGGGAGCTGGGTGAGGTTCGCGAGCTAATGAACCAGTATCTGGGCGATGAGCAGGAGCGGGCCCGGGAGCTCGACCTGCTGAGATATCAATTAAGGGAGATCGACGAGGCCGAGCTCGAACCGGGTGAGGAAAGTGAACTCAAACGACTGCAGCGTGTCCTCGGGAATGTTGAATTTCTCCGCGAGGGAATAGCCGAGACACTGGCGGGGCTCATGGAGGGAAGCCCGGGCAGCCCGCCGCTCATGGATTTTCTGGGAGACATGTCCGAAGGGCTGCAGCAGATGGCCGGAGTCGACGAGAAATTGGAGAGGCCGGCGGGCCAGATTGAAGCTGTCCAGTACGAGGTGCAGGAGGTGGCGCGCCAGCTCCGTCAGTACTCCGAGCAGCTTGATTATGATCCGGCCGAACTCCGCCAGGTCGAGGAGCGGCTGGACCTGATCAACCGCCTCAAGGGCAAATACGGTGACTCAATAGAGGAGATGCTGGACTATCGCGATGAGATGGCGGCGCAGATTGAGGCCATAGAGAATTCTGCGCAGAAGGTGGAGGAGCTGCAGGCGAGGGAAGAGGAAATCATCAATGATCTGGCATCCGCAGCGGAACGACTCAGCCAGATGCGCGAGGATACTGCCGCTGAAGTTCGCAGTCAGGTAGAAGAAGAACTCGAGGATCTGCTCATGAGTGATACCGAGTTTGACATTGTCTTCGAGCGGGAAGCGGATGAATCTGGCGTTTTTGTAGATGGAGAGAAGGTCCGCTGTTCAGATAATGGCGTGGACAGGGTTCGGTTCATGATTTCACCCAATCCGGGGGAGCCTCTGATGCCTCTTGGGCGTATTGCCTCCGGTGGCGAGATGGCGAGGATCATGCTGGCATTGAAAAATATCCTGGCCGATGCGGATCGCACACCCGTTCTTATCTTCGATGAGATTGATGCGGGGATTGGAGGTAAGGCCGGCCAGGCGGTGGCCCGCAAGCTGGCCTCTCTGGCCAATTCGCACCAGGTGCTGTGCGTCACTCATTTGCCGCAGATCGCCTGCATGGCTGATGCTCACCTTCTGCTACGCAAGGAAACGGAGGGCGGGCGAACCGTCAGCCAGCTCCTGCGGCTTGAGGGAGAGGACCGACTCCGGGAACTCGGCCGGATGTTGGCTGGAGGAGCGACAGGGGAGGCGGAGAAAACCCACGCGAGGAGACTTCTCGAGGTGGCGGACCGGTGGAAAACCGAGGTTGCTCAAGAATCAACTTCCAGCGATGGACGGTAGGAGGCAGGTGGGAAAATCTGCACACCCATGGCGCCTGCTGACTGACAGTTGAACGCTTTTGCATGAACTGAGTGTATGCCGTATCGTGCCATGTACAAGATAGCAAGAAAGGCCGCCCAGGATGTGTGATCCTGGAGGCGAAGAAAGAAAGGCAATAATGCCACATAGTTGATGGGAAATCTTCATCTGAAAGGCGAGTATGCGATTCTGTTGGGCTGCCGCTACGGGTCGTGCTGATGTGTGTCCTGTTCATACCCGGCATCCGACAGCAGG
>Ga0207421_10008856_pt1 | contig 10305 bp, 11 predicted proteins | sample SodLakKL_010_SED_4_FD_187542 | JGI IMG/M metagenome (GOLD analysis project Ga0207421, IMG submission 187542) | Alkaline sediment microbial communities from Lake Tanatar, Kulunda Steppe, Russia - 8KL_010_SED (SPAdes) (version 2) | ecosystem: Environmental > Aquatic > Non-marine Saline and...
CCAGCGGTCTTCTGAATAAAACGTCTCTTCGGGCTCGTCTGTCATACATCATCTCTCTGGTGGGAGATTCAAATGCCTTTCTTATTGGCCAACAGCCTGCGTGGGTATCTGAAACACACGAATTCCCACCGCACAACAACCCCGCCTACAGCTGGAATCTATCGGGACAGCGTCGACTCCGTGTCGATGCCGTACACCCGTTTTGGTGTCTCGATGTGCGCCGTCTCGATGGCCGCGTCGTACCCCTCGTCGGCAAGCCAGCGCACGCGCCGCGGAACCGTCTTGGGTCCCAGCACCGCGCCGGGCCGGTCTGGGTCGTCGACGAAATCCGTCTCCATCAAAAACGGCTCGCCCGACTCGGCGGCTGTCTCGATCCAGTCCTTGTTGCTCATCACACTCGGCGTCGGGCCGGCGAGTCGACCACCTGCGTAATGTTTGACCACGCGGTGAGCCGCCAACCCGCGTTCTTCGGCCCACTCGGCAACCTCCGTGAGGTCCTCGCTGGCCTCCGTATGGAGTTGGACCGCACAGTCGACCTCGCTTCCTAATTTAAACGCGTGTTTCATGACGCTGTTCGAGGCCGTCCAGACGGCGTCGCTCACTTCGTAGTGGGGGCGGCCGGATTTGAGTCCCAGCGCGCGCCCGTCGTCGACGTACTCGGCCGCAATGTCGAGAATGCCCTGCATACACGCTTTGGCCTCGGCAGGCGAACAGCCGCGATCCTCGACGAGTCGACTGATAAGGCCCGGGTGCGCACCCAAAATCGCCCACGCTCGTCCGTCGAGGTGGTCGGTCGCTTCGTCGACGATGTCGGTTGTGGTCTCGAAGACAGCTCTGAAATCTTCGGGATCGGTGCTCTCGACGCCGAGCTTCCAGGAGGGCTGATTGACGATCAACAGATGTGTCCCGCCCAGCCGCGCGAAGTCGTCGACGGCATCCATCCCACGCCCGCGTTCAGGATCTAAGTGCAGATGGTTGTCGAGCACTGGCGTTGCCAACTCGTTCATGGGTGGGGATTCGGTCGACGATACAAAAGTCGGCGGGTCTACGACTCGAAGGAAACGTCGACTGCCGTCTCGTCGTCGGTGACGGTAGTCTCTGGTTGTGCGGTAAACCCTTCGTGCAGTCGGTCGTAGGTGTCGGCGACGGCCTCGACGATGACGTTCGTCTCGCCGATTACTGGCATAAAGTTAGTGTCCCCCTTCCAGCGCGGAACGATGTGGGTATGGATGTGATCACCGATTGAGCCACCGGCTCCCTCGCCGAGATTCATTCCGATATTGAACCCGTCGGGGTTGAGCCCGTTTTTGAGCGCGCGGAGTGTGACCTGTTTGAGTCGGGCGTGGTCGAGTAGTTCGGCTTCAGGGAGGGCTTCGTAGGTGCCGACGTGTCGACGGGGGATCACCATCGTGTGGCCGGGGTTGTAGGGGTAGTTATTTAAAAGAACGAAGGAGTGTTCGCTGCGGGCGACAACGAGATTCGAGCGGTCCTCGTCGCGTTCAGGCAGTACACAGAACGGGCAGCCCTCCAGATCGGCGTTTTTGTCCTCGCGTTCGACCCACTCGATGCGCCAGGGGGCGACAATCTGGTCCATACCCAATACAGTCAGCAGGCCGGTTTAGTCTGTTCGTTGACCGGCAGCCGGATCGCCAGTCGGCCAAAACATTCAGGGCTGGTGGCTACTGGTTTTATTCTGATTGGTGGCCACAGTTGCGGTATGGCCACAACGCCCTCCACTCCGGACACCACTGTCGAATACTGTTCGCAGTGTCGACGGGAGACCTCTCATGTGGTGAGCGTCGAAATCCGGACCGAAAGCACGAAACCCGAAAACGCGGAGTTCTCCCGGGAGCCCTACCGACTGACGCGCTGTCTCGAATGTGGGGCTGAAACGACAATGCGAATGAACAACGCCTAATCGAAGCGGTGGATGCCCTTTGTCGTCACCTCACAGCCGTCTTCGGTGACGATCAGCGTGTGTTCGGCCTGACTCACGAGCTGACCGTCGTCCTCTTTCAGAACGGGATACCCTTTGATTATGTTCGCACGTTTGAGTCGACGGAGCGCCATCTCCGACCGGGAGCCCTCCAGCCAGCGCGCTGCAAACGGCAGCTCCTCGAACGCTTCGATCTCTTCGAGCACCTTCCGCGCCCGACGGTCTCGGACGGTCCCCTCGGCGACCTGCTCGTAGATCTCTTCGGTCGCGCCCTCGCCGACTTTCCCCGAGCCGTCGGTCGCAAACGGTTCGATCGCGACCACATCGCCGACAGACAGCTCGACGCTGCGGTCGACCGCGCGGTTCGGGATGTTTGGACCCGTATGCGCATCATACTGCTCGACGCCGTGTCCTGAGAGGTTCAGAATTGGCATATAGCCGTAACCGTTGATCACCGACTCGATCTCTGCGCCGACTGCACCGACTTCGACGCCGGGGCCGACCGCCTCAACGGCCGCCTCCAGTGCTTGCTCGGAGGCCTCGACGAGCTCAGTGTTGTCCGTAAAGTCGACCGTCACTGCCGCGTCCGCGATGTAGCCGTCGACGTGGACACCGATATCCAGACAGATCATTTCCTCGCCGAACTCCGTGTCGTCATCGCGTGCGGGCGTTGCGTGCGAGGCTTCTTCGTCGGTCGAAATGTTGACTGGAAACGCCAGTCCGGCTCCGGCCTCACGGATTGCGTCTTCGGCGTATTCGGCGACTTCAAGCTGTGTGACGCCGGGTTCGATCATCTCGCGGGCGTCGGTCATCGTCTCGACGAGGATCTCGCCGGCCTCGCGGTAGCTGTCGACTGCGTCGTCGTCAAGTGGTCCGATACTCATAGCTCGCTGTTGGCAGGTCGGCCGCAAAGAGGTTCCGACCCCGGCCGACTACAACCCGGGACCGGCCGGAGGGCTGGCCACACCAGTTGGTTGTCTGGGTTTCTCCGAGGACCGACGCTCCGAGTCGGCCTGTAGCGTCGCGGCGGTGGTGTCGACGTGAATCCGCCCGCTGTCCCACAGCGTGATCTCGAAGCCGTCGACATCGAACGTCAACATCCACGAGTCGGTGCTGTCATCGCGGTACAACCGCTGGAGGGTCTCGGGGTCGATGCTGTCGGCGAGAAGCCACTCCGAACTTGTCGAGCCAGCGGCGGCCTCGATTGCCTCGACGACCGCGACAACCGGCGGTTCGGTTGCCGGATCAAACGTCGTTCGATAGACGCCGTCGTCGACACGGTCTGAGTCAACTACAGCCATTGGGGGATCTACAGTAACATTTGACATAGATAATTATAATTGTCACGGTCAAATTATCATAGCTGAATTTAGTGATGAGTGACAGAAACTCGGACCGTTCCTTTTCGGCGTCTGTGGTCATCGGAGTAGCAGCGAATAGCTACCGAACAGTAGCGTTTTAGTGGCGTTTTGCGTTGTATTCAGCAAGCGACAGCGATAACGGCAGGACTTTTACGGTCCCCTGAAAACGCGTCAACGTCTATGAGCTACGACCAGATCGACGTCCCTGCGGCAGGCGAGAAGATCACGCTTGCCGACGAGGACACCGGTGAGCTGAACGTACCGGAGACGCCAATTATCCCGATTATTCACGGCGACGGCATCGGCTCGGATGTCGGGCCAGCCGCCCAGAAAGTCCTGGATGCCGCCGCCGAGGCAACGGGCCGGTCTATCGCCTGGATGCGCGTGTACGCCGGCAGCTCCGCCCGCGAGAAGTACGACGAGAACCTCCCACAGGAGACTGTCGACGCCATCCGCGAACACCGGGTTGCGATTAAAGGCCCCCTAACGACCCCAGTAGGCGCAGGCTTCCGCTCGCTGAACGTCGCGCTCCGCAAAAAACTCGACCTGTATGCGAACGTCCGTCCGACCTACCATCTCGACGGCGTTCCATCGCCAGTCAAAAACCCCAGCGCGATGGATATGGTCACCTTCCGCGAGAACACCGAAGACGTCTACGCCGGCATCGAGTGGGAAGCCGGTACCGACGACGTCGAGCAGGTAAAGGCGTTCGTCGAAGACGAGATGGGCTTCGACAGCACGATCCACGACGGCCCCGTCGGGATCGGGTTCAAGCCGATCACCGAGTTCGGCTCGAAACGACTCATCCGCGAAGCGATCGAGTATGCACTGGCTAACGACCGCGATTCGGTGACGCTCGTCCACAAGGGCAACATCATGAAGTTCACCGAGGGCGCGTTCCGCGACTGGGGCTACGAGGTTGCCGACGAGGAGTACGGCGACGACGTCATCACCGAGGACGAACTCTGGGAGGAGTACGACGGCGAGGCTCCCGACGGCACGCTGGTTGTCAACGACCGCATCGCCGACAACATGCTCCAGCAGCTGTTGACCCGAACCGACCAGTACGACGTGATCGCCACGATGAACCTCAACGGCGACTACATGTCGGACGCTGCTGGTGCCCAGATCGGTGGGCTCGGCATCGCCCCCGGAGCCAACTTCGGCCACGGACGCTGTCTGGCCGAACCGGTCCACGGCAGCGCGCCGAAGTACGCTGGCGAGGACAAAGTCAACCCGACGGCAATGATCCTCTCCGGTCGTGAGATGCTCGATTATCTCGGCTGGAGCGATGCCGCGGATCTCGTCCGCGATGCCGTCGAACAGACCATCGTCGACCGCACGGTCACCTACGACCTGCACCGACAGATCGAGGGCGGCGAGAAGCTCGCCACCAGCGAGTTCGCCGAGGCAGTCGTCGAGAACATCGAACAACTTTCGTAGAAAGTCGTTCGTACTCTGGCGGTGAATCCGCCAGAACATTCACGACCTCGCCTAACCACACAAAAGTAGCCACCGTCTACCGGCCAGTAGGACGCAGCTACGCATTTTTTGAATGGAAAGAGACACATAGCTACAGGCAGACGGTCCGTGTAGATGTACTCGTGGATCGACCGTCGACTTCAGCGGAGCTACGAGCGACTGCTCCGCCGGGAGATCGGCGACGGCCCCGCCCACGTTGCGATTATCCAAGACGGCAACCGACGGTACGCCCGCAAACAGGGTGCCGACGCCCCCGATGGCCACCGCGAAGGTGCCGAAACCTCCGAACAGGTTCTCGAATGGTGTGAGGAACTCGGCATCGACGAGCTGACGCTGTATGCGTTTTCGACGGAGAACTTCAACCGCCCGGCCGACGAACAGGAGCCGCTGTTCGACATTATCGAATCGAAGCTGTACGAACTCGCCGACAGCGACCGCGTCCACAGCAACGAGGTCTGTCTGCGCGCTATCGGCGAGATCGACCGACTCCCCGACCGCGTCCAGCAGGCAATCGACTACGCCGAACGCCAGACGCGCGAGTACGACGCCTTCCGGCTCAACGTCGCGCTCGCCTACGGCGGCCGGAACGAACTACTGCGGGCGGCCCGCGAAGTCACCGCCAGCGTCGACCGCGGCGAGTTGGCAGCCGACGAGATCAATGTCTCGACAGTCGAGGACCACTTGTATCGCCAACCGATCCGCGATGTCGACCTGATTATCCGCACGGGCGGCGACGAGCGTACCTCGAACTTCCTGCCGTGGCACGCCAACGGCAACGAGGCCGCCGTCTACTTCTGTGCGCCTTACTGGCCGGAGTTCTCGAAAGTCGACTTTCTCCGCGGCATTCGGACGTACGAAGCCCGCGAGCAGTCCTGGCAACAGAGCAAAGTCGACCGCTCGCTGGCGTTGATTCGGACGCTCGGCAGCGTCGAACTCACGGAGGCAAAGCGGGTTGCTGGCCGACTTGCCGACCAGCTGCCGCGGTCGGCCGCCGACCGGCTGGACGACGAACTCGCCAAACAGCAGCCGAGCGAGGCCGACCCATCACTCGCAGAGCCGCCGGCCAACGAACCCGCCGACTGATCGTCGACAACGGAGTCGCCGCCGGCTTATGTCCCGAACCGCCGCTGGCGATCCTCGTAATCGAGCAGCGCGCGGAGATAGTCGCGCTTGCGGAAATCCCGCCAGTTAACGTCTGTAAAGTAGAGCTCCGAGTAGACCGACTGCCAGATCATGAAATCAGAGAGCCGTTCGGCCCCGGTTTTGATCACCAGATCCGGCTCCTCAGGAAACACTAGCCGGTCGTCGATATGTTCGGTGTCGATCTCCTCGGGTGACAGCTCGCCACGGTCGACGCTTTCGGCCAGCTGTCGGACGGTTTCGGTAAACTCACGTTTGCCACCCAGCCCGATCGAGATCTGGATCGGCTCGTCGACCGGTTCCGTGTTGCCGGGTGCTCGAACCGCGACCTCTTGTGGTGCGCGGAGATCCGCGAGCTCGCGTTCGAGCGTCGGAATGACCGCTTCATCCAGCACGCTCACAGAGACCGTGATTCGCTCGGCGTCGTACTCGAAGGCCCACTCGAAAAACGCCGTCAGCGTCTCGTAGGCCCCTACTTCGAGCAGATCTCGCTCGGTGATGACGACCGCGATATGCCGTGGTGGCTCTGTGAGCTGTCGGCGAAGCCGAACGGAGAGATACGCGTCGTACAGCACTACCAACACGTCGACGGCGGGTTGCTAAAAACCCCGCTGTCACCGGCTCACATGCGGTTTGGGCATGTCGGGACCGTTAAGTGTGTCTCGGAGATACCCCTTGCTGTGACAGACCGGCTCCGACGCGCTGGCGGGTTCGCTGCGGTCGCTAGCCTCGCGCTGGTGGCACCGGTGGCCGGTCCGCTGACCGCGGTGCTGTTCGGGGCTATTGGACTGGCGGCGGCACTCTTTATAAACGAGGGTCGACTGTTCGAGCTGTTTGCCCGACCCGGCGACTGGGAGGACGGTCGGCTCAACGGGCTGGCCGGCTTTTCGCTGGCGGCAGCAGCTCTCGCCCTGTTGTCGACTGTTCCACAGAGCCCGCTGCCGGTCGAGGCCTTCGTGGCGACGCTCTGTATTCTCGGCTTCGGCAATCTCGGCATGGAGGCGGTTCGTCGGGGGACCACCGAGCCGTTTCTGACTGTCGCCGGCTTCGTCGCCACGGGGTTTGCCGCCGGCATCGCCGGGCAGTATCTCGTCGCCGTTCAGCTCGGAACTCCGGTCGACATCGCGGCCGTCACGTTTCTGTCGATTATCGGCGCGCTGATCGCCGCGCTCCTCAGGGAGCTGCTGTACGAACGTGACGATCCACTCGTCCTGTTGTCGGTCGGCCTCGTGTTGTGGCTGTTTATCGAACTCGTTCCCACCGTCTCGGCGGTCGAACTCGTCGCCGCGCTCGTCGTGACAGTGGGTCTGGGGGGTATCTCCTACGGGCTCGGCACCGCCTCCGTCTCGGGGATGTTGACCGGCGTGCTGCTCGGGGTGGTGACGATCGTCCTCGGCGGCTTCGGCTGGTTTGCCGTTCTCATCGCGTTTTTCGCTATCGGCGGACTCGCCTCGAAGTTCCGGTACGGCGACAAAGCACAGCGCGGCGTCGCCGAGGGCAACGACGGTGCGCGGGGATCGGGCAACGTCCTGGCGAACGCGGCGGTCGCGCTGGGAGCCGTCTTCGGCTTCGCGCTGGTCGAGCCAGCGAGCACGCTCGGGGTGGCGTTCCTGTTCGTCTTCTGTGGCTCGCTTGCGACCGCGCTCGGCGATACCCTTTCGAGCGAAATCGGGGGGTTGTTCGACCGCCCGCGGCTGATCACGACGTTCGAACGCGTCGCCCCCGGCACCGACGGCGCGGTCACCTGGCAGGGCGAACTCGCCGGCATCGCCGGGGCGACGCTGACCGGGATTCTGTCGATGGCCGTTCTCCCGCTGGGAGCGATGTGGTCGGCTGCCGCCGTTATCGCAATCGGCGGCGTGGTCGGCATGACCGTCGACAGCCTGCTGGGCGCGACCCTGGAAGGCGGTCGGCTCGGCAACCAGTGGGTGAACTTCCTGGCAACGCTCAGCGGTGGCCTCGCAAGCGGCGCGCTCGCGCTTGTGGTGCTCTGAGATGTCGCCACCAGTGAGACCGGCCCGCCCAGACGACAGGGCCGCGATTCGAACGCTGCAACAACAGCTCGACGAGCCGTCACCCACGTTGCTACAGGCAGCACTCGATGGCGTCTCGACCGACTACCCCTCAACGCTGGTCGACCCACAGGAGACGTGGCGGCTGGTTGTCACACCGGACGAAACCGGCGAGCCAGTCGGCTATCTGCTCGCCGTTGGGGGGTCGGCCACCCATATCGCCGAACTCGCCGTCGACCCCGCGTATCGTCGACAAAACCGAGCGACGGCACTCCTTGAATCGGTGTGTGAAGCAACCCACCAACCAGTGACGGTCTGTGTGGCGGTCGACAACGAGCCTGCACGCTTACTATATAAACAGGTGGGCTTTACTGAAGTAGGTCGACGAACCGAACAGTTCAACTCGGGCGACGGACTCACGCTGCGATACGATCCGGACAATCAGTAACAGGCGATCAGGCGGTCACATCTGGCGTTTCGGCCCGCAGTTCGTCGACGGTCAACACGCGTGTGCCGACCGGCTGTTTGACGAACTCGCCGGTCGACCGGGCGACGATATGGTCGACGCCGCGCTGGGCCGCAACGTCCAGGGCGCCCTGGCTGAGCTCGCCGTCGAGCACGACCGCAAACGGAGCCGCCCCGTCGTCGAGTGTGTCGACGAGCTCAGCAGGATCGAGCTCAGCCATCGTTCCGAACGAGTCGGAAAGCAGCCGGGCACGGCCCGTCTGTGTGTCGATAACCTCTTCGACGTGACTCCGCAGCGTTGCAGGTGACTCGGGAGCGTCGGCCGTCGCCGTCTCCGGGCTGTCGGCTCCCGTCTCCGCGGTTGCTGTCGAGGACGCGGCTGGTGTTTCGTCGTTCGATTCGAGGCTGGATTCGGTACCGAGCGGCGACGACGTATCGCTTCCGGCAGGCGAACGCCGGGGCGTCCCGGTTGCCGCATCCGGGCGAGTAGCCGCGCCGGAGTCCGGTCTGGACCGATGGGGTGTTGGTGTGTCTACCGAGTTGTCTGCTGGCGGTTCAGCCTCGTCCGTGCTGGTTGGAATGACTTCGACTTCGGTAGTCGAGTCGGCGTGGGACGAACCGACGCTGTCAGCTACTGCTGGGTTCTCATCTCTGTCGGTGCGGCCCGTTTCGACCAGCCCGGTGATCGTCTCCCGAATGTTCTGGGTGTTGCCGATCCGGTCGACGGCGATTTTCTCCCGAAGCAGCGAGTGGATCGCCTCCCGTGAGAGGTCTTCGACGGATTCGCCCGCAGGCGCGAAGACGACGTACTCGATGTCGGCGACCTGAAGCAGCTCCCGCAGGATGAGTTCGCCGCCGCGGTCGCCGTCGACGAACACCGTCACCGTCCGGTCGGTGCTCAGCTCCGCGACCGCCTCGGGAACGTTCGTCCCTTCGACGCCGATGGCGTTTTTAATGCCGTGTTGCAGAAGCTGGAGGACGTCCGCGCGGCCCTCGACGATAATGATCGCATCCGAGGTGGTGACGCTTGGGCCAGCCGGGAGGCCGGCGTACTCGGTGATTGCTTCGACCTGGACCGAGGCTCTGACATCCGCGAGTAGCTCCTCGCTGGAGATCGCGGTTTCGTCGAACGCCGTCGCCAACAGCTCTTTGGCGCGGTCGACGACCGCCCGGCGTTTGGCTGCGCGGACGTCCTCGATGGAGGTGACTTCGATTGTCGCCCGGCAGGGGCCGACGCGCTCGATGGTCTCCAGAGAGGCACCGAGAACGGCGGTTTCGGCCTTGTCGAGGCTCGTTGCAATCGTTAGCTCGCCGAACGACTGGCCGTTTTCGGAGCTGATCTCGACGTCGATGCGGCCGACTTTCGAGGACTGCTGGAGGTCTCTGAGATCCAACTCGTCGCCCAGCAGGCCCTCGGTTTGGCCGAACACCGCACCGACGACGTCGCTTCGTTCGACGACGCCATCGGCGGCGATCTGGGCGTGAATGAGGTATTTTGCTGTGTCGTCCATGATGTGGTCTCCTTGGGGACTGGCGGTCACGGCTACCGTGGGTGAACCCCGTGACCTGTGTCTACTATTTATAACTACTGCGGTGTCAAATAGCTGTCGTCGAACGAGGGGCCGTGTTGAGACCTTGCCGAACCGGGCACTGAGAAGTTCGTCTCGTCGACAGCAGGCCACTGGGATTGAAGAAAAATTCTCTTCGATTCGCTAGTCTGGGCACAGAAGGTAATCTTTAGGTGTCTCTGTCGGCAACTGCCGGTAATGAATCCACGTCTCAGAACGCTCGGCTGGGTGGTGACGTTCACCGTCCTGGTTGTCTTTTCGGTGCCGTGGTTCTGGTGGGGCGACGGTCGGACCGCCGTCGGCCTTCCGCTTTGGCTCTGGTGGCATATCGGCTGGATGGG
>Ga0207421_10008857_pt1 | contig 10305 bp, 9 predicted proteins | sample SodLakKL_010_SED_4_FD_187542 | JGI IMG/M metagenome (GOLD analysis project Ga0207421, IMG submission 187542) | Alkaline sediment microbial communities from Lake Tanatar, Kulunda Steppe, Russia - 8KL_010_SED (SPAdes) (version 2) | ecosystem: Environmental > Aquatic > Non-marine Saline and...
TATCATTAGCTGGGTAACTGGCATAATCGGGGCAGGGACTGCCCTTAGAGCCTGGGTAAACTTAGTAGGTTGCTACTATTGACCAGGAAGCTCCTGCTTTAAAGCGAAGCGAAAGCGGGGGTAGTTCACCTTGTCCATACCGTATTAATTGTAGTAAAATTGGTTTTACCAGAAGGACAATATAATAGGTATAATTCAGGTGGAGATAGGGGAGGCAACAGAGACTCGGATTCCCTTACGAGTTTTTTTTAATGAATTTAAGGGCAGCATGAAAATATAACGCATATAGATTGTGACAATATAATAAATGTAGAAAGGTGGTGATAGGGGAGGCAACAGAGACTCGGAATCTGTTCGGGTCTTTTTCATTGAATATTGAAAAAATGTTTTAACGATATAATGCAGAAAGGTGGTGATAGGGGAGGTACTTTAATGAGTCATGCATGAAGTCGGTTTAGACTATTAGTATATTAAAAGTTATTACCTTATGTAAAAATTAAGATGAATATTCCAGGAGGTATATCTACATGAACAAACAGCGTAAGGACTTGTTGCAGTACTGGATTGATTTCCAGGGGAAAAATCTTGAGTTTTGGAAAGAAACAATTTCCAGATATTCTGACAGTTGGGAAAATATATGGCTGGAACAGGGCAAGGAGCTGGTACAGAGCTGGGTAAACATGCAGGAAAATTTGCTGGAAGGCTGGAAGAACAGCATGAGCAGCCTGCAGTTTCCCGGTTTTAACTCCCGCTCGGCACAGGATATGCCGGAATGGCTGGTACATCCCAAGTTTAAAGAGTTGTTTGACCAGTGGTGGGTTTTTATGAACCAGAATTTCGGAAACGCCATGCCTTGGTTTTTAACGGGCGAAAAAAGCGGAAGTGTTTCTTTTGACCGGATGATGCAGGTTACCGATGTGTATATAAAGTTCTTGTCTTTTTGGAGCGAGGTAATGCAGAAAATCCCTGGAGAAAAAGAAGCGGAAAGATGGAAAGAAATAAACCGGATATGGAGTGAAAATTACAACCGGGTGCTGGAAAGTTACTTTTCGGTTAACTTGCCGGAAAACCTCAGAAAACATGTGAAAACCCCGGCCAGGCTGTCGGAAATGTACCAGCAGAGCTTCAAAGAGTTTTTCGAGCCGTGGATGGAAACCCAGCCTCAGCTTCAAAAAAAGCTGGCTGAAGCCGCACAGGGTGATGTAAGTGCTTTTGAAGAGGTTATGCTGGCCTGGAGCAATGCCTTCCAGGATTCCTATGGGAAGATATTCCAAAAATCAGTTGAAGAATTAAACCAGGAGTATTTTGAGAAGATGCAGAAAAGCGTAGAAGCTTACATGGAATATATGGAAAAAGTAACCGAGCTTTCCCGAAGAATGTACCGGACCGGCTATGAAACCATGGAAGACTATATTAAAGAAATAACCAGTAGTTCCCAGAAAACACCCGCCGATTTTAACGAGCTTTACCGCTCTTGGTGGCAGGCCAACGAGGATGCTTACAACAGGTTGTTTGATACAAAGGAATTCAAAAAGTTGATGGAAGATACAATAGAAGCATGGGAGAAATTTATCAACTATTATGATGAAGTGGTAGCAGCGGATTTTGCACCAGAAGCCCCGGTAAGCGAAGGAAGTGGCGAAGAAAGTAAAGAAAAAAAATCCGAGAAAAAAACCACTAAAAAAAGCACCAAAGAGCAAGCTAAAGAAAGCAAATAGTGATTAAGATAGAGGCCCTATACAGGATAATAAAAGCTAATGAAAACTTGAGAAAACGAGTGATAATTTTTATGCTTCAGGAATTTAAGCCGGGCACACTACTACAGCAATATTGAATACTACAGGGCAGCATGATATTATAATTACTGCAGGATAAAAATGCAAATATATCACAGCACATTCCACACCAGTATATATGATAAACCTGCACCGTCTACCTTCATTAATTAATTCACTACACATCTTTATAGACACAAATGTAAAACAGATGTAAAAACGAACAGTTTTAAAGTTTACCTTAAAACGGGGAACGGAGAAGTGAATATTACCGGGAGGTATTGACATTGGCGACAGAATATACCTATGAGGGGATAAGTGTGGGCGATAAAGCCAGTTTTAGTAAAACTATCAGCGAAGCGGATGTAAGCGGTTTTGCCGGTATTACCGGAGATTTTAACCCGGTGCATGTAAACCAGGTTTTTGCGGAAAAGAGCCAGTTTAAAAAGCGAATTGCCCACGGCATGCTTTCTGCCTCGTTGATTTCCACAGTTCTGGGGACCAGGCTGCCGGGAGCGAATACCATTTATTTATCACAGGAGGTGAAGTTCACCGCACCGGTATATTTAGGAGACACTTTGACTGCAGAAGTAGAGGTAACGGAAAAGAATGATAAGAAAAAAATACTTACCCTTAAAACTACGGTAGTAAACCAGGAGGGTAAGACAGTTGTTGACGGCCAGGCAAAAGTGATGAAAACATAAAAATAAAAAAAGGAGTGGTTGTTTTATGGCACAAAAACAAAAGAATCCCATGGAGATGTTTCAAGATTTTCAACAGAGAATGATGGAAGTAAGTAAAGGTTTTATGGGCGGGCAAAATCCGTTTAATATGATGAACACGGGGGATGTAAGCAGTATGATGGATAACTGGAAGAGCATGCAGGAAAAAATGACGGAGTTTCACCAGGAATGGGTTAAAAGCGCTTCGGAAAGCATGGAAAGTGTGTGGCAGATGGTTCCCGCCGTGGGCAATAAAGAGATTTATGACAAGTTAAAAGAAGTAAACGAAGCTTATGCCGACCTGATGTCTTTCTGGGCGGAGACAGCCCTGAAGGTTCCCGGCAGCGTAGACATGGAAAAATGGCAGGAACTTTCCCGCAACTGGATGAACAAATACTACGAGTTAATCAACAGCTGTTTTACCGCTGGACAGGCCGAATCCACCCGCGAGACAAAATCGTCTGCAAAAGCAAGTTCAGGCAGTAGTAAACAGAGCTAAATTTGCTGTTTTGAGCAAGAGGTATCCCGAGGTCGAGGGGCTCCCTGTGAGGGGGAGCCCCTCGACTGGAGGATAAAAATAAATAATAAAAGGTAATGTATTTTGAGATATAAGGAGGGGATGGAATGGCGGACACACAAAAGAGCATGGTAGAGCTCTGGCAAGAATTTCAGGAAAAAATGATAGAAGCGTGGAAAGACTCCATGCCGAGAGAAGCTCCCTATAACGCAATGAGCAGCGATTATTCCAGGCAGATGATGGAAAAATGGCAAGAGATGCAGCAGAAGATGGTGGAATACTGGAAGGGCGAAGATACTAGGCCGTTTGATATCTGGGAGAGCATGGCAAACATCCCTGGATGGGATGGAAGTGATCAGGGAGACAAGATGCAGGAATTTTACAAGGACATGATGCAGACTACTTCCCGGAATTTAGAAGAACTGTGGAAGATGGCTCCTCCCGGGGTAGGTAAGGAAACTTACGGCAGGATGAAAGAAGCTGGGGAAGTTTATTCCGAACTTATGGCCTTCTGGATGGAAACAGCAGTAAAACTTCCCGACAGTGGCGATGTGGAAAAATGGCAGGAATTTTTACAGAACTGGTTTGATAATTATAACCGGGTGCTGGATAGCTTTTTCCGCCTGGGCTTGCCTGAGCCGGTAAAAGAGCTGGTAAAGGGGCCGGGTGAGTTAACTCACCTGCAGCAGGAAGTTTTGTTTAATTTTATGCAGCCCTGGTTCCAGGTGGCCCCGGAAATGAAAGACAAACTGGTCCAGGCCATGAGGGGAGACCGGGAAGCCTACAAGGATTTTGTTCGCCTTTTCCATAAGACACACGAAGATACTTACGGCAGGACTCTGCGGGTGCCGGCTTTTGGACTGAGCCGGGAGCACCTGGAGCAGCTTTTAAGCAGTATTGATTCCTATACCCGTTATGTGTACAACATCAACGAATTAAACGCTGTTTTATACCGGCAGGGCTATGAAGCCATGGAAGATTTGATGAACAAGGTGACCAGGCTTGCAGAAGAAGGGAAAGCTCCCACTACCTTCCGTGAATTTTATAAGCTCTGGTGGCAGTCCAATGAAGAAGCATTTTACGAAATTTTTAGCACCGAAGAGTTTGGCAGGTTGCTGGGGGAAGTAGTTAATTCCTGGGCCGGTTTCAAGATTGACTATGATAATTTGATGAGCCGGTTTATAAACGAAAATCTTCCCATTCCTACCAAGGGCGATATGGAGAGTGTTTACAAAACCATCCATGAGGTACGCAACAACGTTAAAGCCCGGGATGAGCAGGTAGAGAATCTGAACGGTCAGCTGGAGGAAATGGAAAGTCAGCTATCTAAACGCGAAAAAGAAGTTAAAGATTTAAACAAGACGGTAAAGACTCTTTCTGAAACAGTGGAAAAAATGAATAAGAAAATTGAAGACCTGGAAGCACAGGTTAAGGCTAATAAAGGAGGTGAAAGCTCCTGATGATACCCCCTCTTACCAAGCTGGATTACCAAAAGACCATGCTGGATTACCTGGAACTTAACAAGAAGATGTTAAAGGGAATCAACAACCTCCTTACTATTGAAGACGTGGATGTAGACCTGACGGACAAGGAGCTAATCCACCAGGAAGGCAAGATGAAGCTGTATCATTACAAACCGCTGGTTAAGAAGGTAAGCCCGGTTCCCACAGTTGTAGTTTATGCCCTGGTTAACCGGCAGTACATGATGGATTTGCACCAGAACCGGAGCGTTATAAGAAACTGGCTGGAGCACGGTATGGACGTTTATATTGTAGACTGGGGCTATCCCGACCAGGTGGATAAGTATCTTACCATGGAAGATTATATAGACGGTTATGTTAACGATTGTGTAGACGTTATAAGGGAACGGACCGGCCACGATAAAATTAACATGCTCGGTGTTTGCCAGGGTGGTACTTTTGGCACGATATATGCCGCCCTGTACCCGGAAAAAATAAGAAATCTGGTGACTATGGTAGCCCCCATAGATTTTTCCATAAAAGAAGGACTCCTGTTCCATTGGTCCAAGTATATGGATATCGATAAGCTGGTAGATGCTTACGGCATAATACCCGGTGATTTCATGAATTTTGGTTTTCTTATGCTGAAGCCGTTCCAGCTCATGGTGGACAAATACGTGGGGCTCATGGACAATATTGATGACCCTGAAGCGGTCAAAGATTTCCTGCGCATGGAAAAGTGGATCTTTGACAGCCCGGGCCAGGCCGGAGAAGCCTTCCGCACCTTTATTAAGGAACTTTACCAGGAAAACAAACTTATAAAAAACGAGTTCGAGCTGGGCGGTAGAAAGGTAGACTTGAGAAATATAGAGATGCCTGTGCTGAACGTATTTGCTGAGCAGGATCACCTGGTTCCGCCTTCGGCCAGCCGTCCACTGAATGATGCCATATCCAGCAAGGATAATGATATAGTATCCTTCCCCGGCGGCCATATTGGACTTTACGTTAGCTCCGGCTCTCAGAAGCATGTGGCCCCGGCCATAGCAAACTGGCTTAATGAGCGCTCTAAAAACGGCCGCAAGGCTTCCTCGAAGAAGAAAAAGTAGGTAAAGGCGGTATGCCGCCGAATATAAAAGAAGAAAAAGAAAAAACGAGCCCTGCCGCAGGGCTCGTTTTTTAAAATTAGATAACAGGCCGACAATAAATTAAGATTTTAAATATTGACAAATATCTAAATATAAAGTAAAATATTAAAACCAGATTGATATTATTACTAAAGGAGGTAATGTATAGTATGGAAAGTGTTTACAAGGTAATTGAAATTATCGGCACCAGTGACAAGTCTTGGGAGGAGGCGGCGCGGACTGCGCTAGAGACTGCTTCTCAATCAGTGCGGGACATGCGGGTAGCGGAGGTTAAAGAACTGGATTTAAAAATGGAGGAAGGCAAGCCGATATTCAGGGTTAAATTGGATGTGTCGTTTAAATACCAGGATTAGGTACAAGCCTGGTATTAATTATGATAAAAAGCGGGGTTTCTATTATAGAAACCCCGCTTTTTATGTGATCAGCGCTTGAGTAGTTATACCTGTAAAACTTATCTTATACTTTTGCGCGACCAGTTTTTTGCGCTTTCGCTGGCTGCGGCCAGCGTGGTGGTTACCAGCCCTTTATCTTTCAGTATGGATTCAAATTTAATAACCAGTTCAGGGTCAAACTGGAAACCCGAATTGGTTTTTAGTTCTTGCAGGGCTTCTTCCGGGGTGAGCCCTTTCCGGTACGGCCTGTCGTTTATCATGGCGTCAAATGCGTCGACTATGGCGATTATACGGCACTCCACCGGTATATCTTTACCCTTGAGCCCTTTGGGATATCCCTGTCCGTCCCATCTCTCGTGGTGGTGTAAAATAAGTTCGGCCACGTGGTGCAGGTCGGGGGAAGAGTAGGCTATTCTGTAGCCGATCAGGGAATGGTTTTTCATCTCTTCCCACTCTTTCCTGGTAAGTGTGCCTGGCTTGAACAGGATAGAATCGGATATGCCAACTTTGCCAATATCGTGCACTTTGGCTAAAAGCGATAACCGGTCCGACTGGTACAAAGACAAGTTCGCTTTTTCTCCCAGTTCCAGGGCAAGCAGCCCCAGCCTTTCTACATGACCTTCGGTTATGTAATCCCTTTCTTTTAAGGCGCTCATCAGGGTGTCTACTATGGCTTTCTTGGAGCTGGTATCTTTGACCAGCTTGTCCCTGAGGAGTTTGTTAAAAGCCTTGTTATAAACTTCGATAAGGTTGGGGGAGTTTTGCTCTATTATTTCCATACCTACGGACATTCTAACTTCTACTTTGCCTCCGTAGAGCAGTTTTTCGCTTTTTATTGTCCGGGCAATTTTATTAACTTCGATTTCCGAAGCATTGGATATAATAATTACAAACTCTCCCCCGCCCAGGCGGCATATAGTATGTTCAGGGGCCACTTTTTCAAGGTATTTCGCGCATATGCGGATTATTTCATCTCCTACCTTGTAACCGTGTGCCTCGTTTATTTTTTTCAAACCGTTTATATCGCAGGAAATTATACCCAGGGGAGATTTGTCCGGCTGTTTACCCAGGCTTTTGACCATGTAATCGAAATAAGAGCGGTTTTTGACTCCCGTAAGCGGGTCATGGGTGGCGTAGTTCTTCAGGTATTCCTGGTACTGTTTTCTTTTAAAGATGTCTTCCAGCCTTTTGGAAAAAATCCGGTACAGCCTGAGCTGGGAACTGGAAATGGGTTTTATGTGTTCAAAATAAAACAGGCCGCTGTCGTAGTTATGGAGAAATACGCTGTTGCTGTTTGCTTTATTGAGGTATTCCATGGGGAAATCGGTGTTATCGCTGAAACCCCATATGCAAAAAGATTTAATGTACCCGTTCCTGTCAGTAGTAAATATGGCAACTTTCTTAGAACCAAGCACCCGGGAAGCTTTGTCAATAATTTCCTGCTCCAGCTTGTGGTTGTCTTCGGAGAAAGTTATAGAGGAGATGTCGTATAAAGTTAAAACTTCTATAGGCTCAAAGCTCATCTAATATCACCACCGGATATGGGTTATTTAACCTGCAAGTATGGCCAGGGTTTTATTATAAAAAAGCGGTACTTCGCTTATACTGCTTACTTCTCCAAAAGTGAGGATCCCAAAAATTTCGGAATTAAATTTTTCATTAATAATATCCAGCTCCCGGGTAAATTCGTTTTCCATTAAAAGGTACCTGGAGACACAGTCAAACACCAGCACGATATTTTGTTCGTATTTGCTTAGCTGGCCGGATATCTCCTCCACCTTGTTCAGCAGCTGTTCTATTTCCCCTTCCATTACCATGGCGGCAGTATTTTGAGGGACTTCGGTGACAAACAGGATGCTATCGTCTTCCCTTACCTCCAGGGGATCCCTGATGATAAAATTATCCCCCAGGTAAGGGATCCCCAGGGGGTGTTTCATGCCGTAAAAAGCAAAGTTTTCTTTATCTATCCCCCCCAGTATTTCATTATACCTCTGGAAAGCAGGTATTCCGTCAATCTCGTAAACTACTTTCCCTTCGGCTTTAGTAATAGTAATGGGGGCGCTCTTGGGGATCCATCCGTGGTCGGTGGCCAGGCGAAAGTCAATTCCCTGCAAAAGGGTGGTGGCTACTGAATGACTTGCTATACCATTTTCGGTAAACTGGTAGGTCTTAATAAATCTAAGGTTGTCGCCGGCTCCGCCTCCAATGTAATTAAAACGGCTGCCCAGGCAGTTGTACAGGCCGCGCAGCATTTCTGAAATATTGGGGGCAAAGCCGTCCGGGAAAACAAAAAGTGTACCGCTGTTGCAATCGCGGTAATTTTCCCCGATAGCCTCCCCGATCTGGTAAGTGTTGTTTTCCAATCCTTTTTTCAGGTATGTCTTAGCCTTTAAATTTGTGCCCTGAACCGCGATAGCGCCTATGCCCGAAGTAATAACCGAGCTACCGGAAATAATCCCGGGCACACAGGCACCGGTAAATTTACGAAAATGTGATTTAACTAAAGCAAAAAACTGTTCCGGGTCGTAATTATCGGTAAAAAAGATCAATACCATGTCGGGATCAATGGTTTGTGTTTTTATCTGGTTTACCACTTCGTTAACCGCGCTTGAAGTATCAGGGTCCTGGCTTATTCCCGTTGCAGTTTCAACAGTCTGGTCAGCCATATAATTACCTCCCAAAGATTTTTTAATTTGTTTAAATTATGGCCTGTGTATATTCGCTATGGCTGATAAATAAAAAGACGGGATAACTTTAAAGTAATCCCGTCTCAGGTGTAAATGTATTTGCGGTTATCTTTAATTTGGACATACCGGCTGGATTCCGGGAATATTGTAACCCGAGTTTTATTGGGTTTAATGTCGGGTCTTATGTGGCGCATTTTTTGATACCCACCAGCCTTTCCCGTGCTTCTTTACACATTGAAACTCATGTAAACCATTTTAACTATATGACAATTTTGAGTATTCTATATTATAATAGAGGTTAAAGAAAATGTAAATACGTTAAAACAATTTTTTTGACAAGAATCGACACACAGATGAACTGCCGTAAAGGGGGTGGTTACAAAAAATGGTTTTTTGCAGGGTAGAAGGGAATCGGCTTTAGGGAATGGAATATAAATTAAGTGGAAAGGCCAATAATAAATTTACAGTACTGCCTGGGCCGGTGGATTGGTACCGGGATATTTAATAACCGGGCAGTTACAAATGGTAATATTTTGATAAAATAATAAGGGGGATGATTTTAAATGGCGGTAAAAAGCATTGCAGCGGTATTGATTATTTTTTTATCTGCGGCTGCTGCATTGGCGGCCCAGGCAATGTCGTGGATTGAGGATGAAGGTGTTTCAGGTAAGGATAATGTTCTGGTGGCTTCCCTGCAGGGCACCATAGAAGAGGGAACCGGGATGATGATGGGGCCAAATATTAACCCCCGGAATGTCCGGCAAGTGCTTGATTACGCAGAGCAGGAAAAGGGTATAGAAGCCGTGGTGCTGCGCATCAACAGCCCGGGGGGGTCCATAGCCGCTTCGCAGCATATTAGCGATCTTATCAGAGAATACGAAAAACCGGTAGTGATTTCCATGGGAGATATTGCCGTTTCCGGCGGTTATTATATTTCCGCCCCTTCGGACGCTATAGTAGCTCATCCCGGAAGCCAGACCGGTTCCATCGGGGTAATATCCACCTTTATAAACCTGGAAGAATTCCTGGAAGATTTGGGCCTGGAAGTGGAAACCATAAAATCGGGAGAGCATAAAGACATGTTTTCCCGTTCCCTGACAGATGAAGAAAGGGAATTTATGCAAGAGCTTTCTGATGAAGCTTACCGGCAGTTTAAAGAAGAAATAGCCGCAGAAAGGAATATGGATATTGAAGAGGTCAGGGAAGTAGCTACCGGGGAAATATTCCTGGGCAGCCAGGCCAAGGAGCTGGGTCTGGTGGATAAGCTGGGCGGTGAAGAAACTGCGGTAGAAAAAGCAGCGGAGCTGGCAGGAATTGAAGATCCGGCAGTGGAGTATTACGGGGATAAATCTTTATTCGATATAATTTTTTCGCCTTCCTTTAATATATCCAGCTGGATAGAAAAAGTGCTGCTTCCGGAAGAAATAATCACCATAGAAAAAATCAGGGAGGGCGGGGAGCCCGAATTGAGGTACGAGGTAAGGTAGAAAAGAAGAAACTGCCGGGTCGGACTGGCACAAAAGCAGGAAAGAGGTAATAAATAAATTAAGGGTTATTTTTATGGACCCTGGGTAGTTACAATTAACTTTTCTTGGCTTAGATTTTTT
>Ga0207421_10008858_pt1 | contig 10304 bp, 6 predicted proteins | sample SodLakKL_010_SED_4_FD_187542 | JGI IMG/M metagenome (GOLD analysis project Ga0207421, IMG submission 187542) | Alkaline sediment microbial communities from Lake Tanatar, Kulunda Steppe, Russia - 8KL_010_SED (SPAdes) (version 2) | ecosystem: Environmental > Aquatic > Non-marine Saline and...
GCTGCAGACACCGCTTCTGGAGAACCCCGATACGCTCAGCTTCTGGGCTTCCACATTCAGCAACGCCACGGTACTCGATATGGTAATCGAGATATCCGATGACGGACATGAGTGGGAAGAGCTCAAAACGCTTGAGGCCGAAGACGGTGGCACCGGTGACATCAACGTGGACTGGTCCTTCCATCAGATCGCCATTGAGCGCGAAGGCGAGTACTATGTTCGGTTCAGCCAGGAAGGAGACGTTGAAGGTTCCTTCTACCTGGATGATGTCATGGTCAACTCCTACACCTTCACAGGCGAAGTAGTTGTGGATGAAGACTTTGAGGCATGGGATTCATTCCGCAGCATGGACTTCACCTGGCATCTCGATATTGCCGGTAGCGACTTCGACGATCCTGAGCTGAGCCTGCCTGCCGATCGTGGCGGCGAAGCAAATTCACTCACGCTTACCGCCGGACAGGTGGATGGCGCTCTGGAAGATCTCGGAGTGGATGGCGGCGAAACATTCAGCGGAAGCTGGACCGTTACAGCGGAACTTGCTGACTGGACGGAAAGAGCCGAAGAGCCGTTTGCACTGGATATCACCCGGATGGTGCCGACAGACTCCGAAGTGGACCGTGCCTACGATTTCGCTCTGAACCAGAACTATCCCAATCCGTTCAACCCGACGACAAATATCGAGTTCACTATCCCCGAAACCATGGATGTGCGCCTTGATGTTTATTCAGTCACCGGAGAGCGGGTTGCGACACTGGTCAATGAGCAGCGCGAGGCAGGAGTTCATACCGTTGAATTTGATGCCACCAGACTGGCCAGCGGTATCTACCTGTACAGAGTCACTGCCGGTGAATTTGTTAAGACCCGTCAGATGACCCTGATCAAATAATGGATGCTTCGGTTTTTCGGAAGACCCGGTAGTCAGCCGGTGAGTCCGAAGAAACGCAAACGATCATTACCATAAAAAAATGCCCGGCTTCCATCAGGAGGCCGGGCATTTTTGTTTAGTGGCTGCTCATTAATGAATGGCGGATCGCCAAGTACGCATCATTATATCATTCTGTTCATCACCATTACATCCCGGTGCAACTCACAATGACATCAAGGAGCTCATCACACCTTGACGATGATGTTTTTGCGATACATGTAGCTCAGGATGAAGTACCAGATAACAATCCATGTGATCGCGTACATCAGTGAAGCGTTGATCTCCGAGGCAAACGGCAGAAATACATTGGAGAAAATAACCCGCTGCAGGCTGATGTATTCACCGGCAACCGGAATCTGTATCAGGTTGAGAGTGCGGGCCACAATACCGCTCATAAAGAAGACGGTAAGCGCATTGACACCATACACAACGAAGGGACGGGTCAGGCGCTGGTATCCTTTGACGTCAATCAGCCAGTAGCAGATGCCGAACAGCTGCATACCAACACCGGCCGTGAATATGGCGTACGAGCTGGTCCAGATCGGTTTGTTGATCGGGAAAAACCAGTCCCACACATAACCGATAGCGGCAAAAAAGAAGCCCCAGAGAAGGAACCGGGCCGTCTTTTCAATCGGGTCACGGTCCGACATCAGAATGATACCTGTCATCACACCCAGAAGGGTAGTACCAATTGCCGGAATGGTGCTGAATAGTCCTTCGGGATCGTAGGGCCCGTTGCGATACAGGTGCACATCCGCAAAAATCAGCTGGTCGATGTAGGCAGCCAGGTTGGTATGCGGCTCGTCAATCATGCCCGCACCGTGTCCCGGCACCGGAACCAGCATCATCAATGCCCAGTATCCGACCAGAATACCGGCAATGCTGTAGACAATGGTACGCGGCTTCAGGTAGATGAACATTACCGATGCCACCAGATAGCATATGGCAATGCGCTGAAGAACACCCATGATCCTGATTTCAGACAGGTTCTGATGTATCCCGAAGGAAGGATCAAAAGTGAAGTAGGGATATCCGGCCATCAGAAGGCCCAGGCCAAAGATGATGAGCGACCGGGTAAAGGTTTTGCGCACAAGTACATTGTCCTCTGCACCTTTAGCCAGCGCTTTGGTAAAGGCAAGCACGACCGATACACCGACAATGAAGAGGAAGAACGGAAAAATTAGATCAGTGACCGTCCAGCCATGCCACTCGGCGTGACGCAGCGGCGGATAGATGGCACCCCAGGTGCCGGGGTTGTTGACCAGAATCATGGAGGCAATGGTCGCACCGCGGAATACATCCAGCGAGACCAGCCGCTTCCCGGCACGGAGCGCCTCCAGAGAGTCATTTTTTGTCATAACAGATAATATTATAAGTGTGAAACATTAACAGATTACTTCTCCATGCCCGTCAGACGGATAAGCGGAAAAGTGTAGGTATTTCCAAGGTAGGGGCGTGCGGATAAGAGAAACCGGTGCGAATCCCGTCCGTCGTCCGTTTCGGATGTCATCAGTCCGGCAATGGTGGCTCTCATTTCGGATTTGCCGCCATGCGGTACCGCAATCACGGCACTGTAGCCGTAATCCGTCTCCTTCCATCCGAATGAAACCTCCTCGGCGAACGTTTTGGTCAGGCTGCGGAAAGGGTTGGTAACCTGATGATAGAAGAAACCGGTCAGCGTGTACAGGTGAATGTCCGAAATACCCCGTTGTGTAAAAGGCGTCAGGTCCATCACGCGGACTTTATAACCGGGCTCCTGCCATTCGATTTCTTCGTCGGCAAGCCGCTGAGCGGATGCACCTGCTGCCACATCAGAGGTGACCTCCTCCTCATTGTTATTTCCGGAATCATCAGCATCGTTATCGTTGCCATCTTCATCATCAGTGTCGGGCTCCGGTCTCATTACAATGACCGGATCCTGTGGTTTGATCCAGGTCACCGGATCATCGGGATCCGTGTCCACAATCAGCATGATATGATCACCCTGAAAAAACGGTTCCCCGGGTGCAAGCCGGCCTTCCCGGTAAAACCGCATCCCGAAATAGAGATGAGTATCGTCATGGACGACAGCGGTTTCAGGCGGTCGTCCGGTCGTGTTGCCGGCCACCGGGATGGAGTAGAATCCTTCGTATTCCCACTCGCTGAGATCGCCGGACATGTCCACATCGAATGGCGCTTCCCGGGCGGTAAGGGTCTGACGGCCGACCCGGTATTGCAGCTTGCCGCGGCGGTCGACATAATAAGCCGGATCGGCTACCATCGCTTCAAAATCATCGCGGGTGTCTTCCAGAAACGGAATCAGTTCGGAGACCAGTCCCCGGACACGCCGGGTTTGCCGGTCATCATCTGCGGATCCGGTGGCGGTATCTTCGTCATATTCTGATGAGCCGTCATTGTCCGGGGAGTCCCCGTTTGTCTCATTATCGTCATCGAACGGTTCATAACCCAGCGAAATGAGCGATTCGATGGCACCCTGGAACCGGCCAAGACCTTCGGCAATGGTTGCCACGTGAAAGGGTTTGCCGGGGGTGTAGATCGGTGTGAAAACATTGTCATCCCATCCGTGCTCTCTGTAAAGGGCAATCAGCTCACGGATGTGCGGAATTGCGTCATCCGGGAACAGTTCGTTCAGCGCCCTGTCAAGAGCCGGCTCAGGCTCATAGTTGTACGGATCCAGTGCGTAGTAGGCCACAGTCGCCATCGGGATCATGGAAGCATAGGGCTGGTTCATGGGATTGGAGACAATTCCGGTGGTGGTCTTCGCCAGATCGGGGTCACGTCCTTCAAGCGGACCGAGAAAAACGCGCCAGGAGTCGAAGTCATTGACCGGAAAGTTGTCCCAGATCAGCGGCTTGCGCTGCATCTTTTCGCCCCAGTTCCGGGCCTCTTCCGCCGTGATGTGAGAAATGGCAACGTCCGTGCCTGTCCAGAAAAGAGGAACCTCCTCCGGCACCCCTTCGCCAAGTGTATAGACATATTCCCGGTTACCCCAGGCATCGGTGTAGGTGGTCGGGCAGACCACAAGCTCGGTTCCGCGTTCCTTGAGGTCTTCGTACAAACGGTTGATCACATGGACATGGGCTTCCCCCAGATTATCGAACTCTTCCATGTCCTCTTCGTGATTCAATGTCTCCGGAACATCATCCAGGAACAAAGCCACGTGGGTAATGCCAAGATCGATCATGGCCTCCATTTTGTCCAGCAGCGCCTGATAGTCATCCTCGCTGGAGTAGACCATGTCAAGACCCGGGCTGATGGCATAATAAATGATCACATCGTTTTTTTCGGCCTTCACCAGGAGTTCTTCGAAAATCTCAAGCTGCTCCCCGGCATAAGGCTCGCGCCAGCGTGAGCGGTGGTAGGGATCATCCTTCGGGGCATAGAAGTAGGACTGGAGGCCGACCTCGCCCATGAAGCGGATGACGTCAAGGCGTTCCTCCGGGGTCCAGTGGCTGCCGTAAAATCCTTCCACAACACCATGGATGGGGAAGGGGGAGATGTCTGCTGAAACCGAAGAACCTGCTGTAGCGGAAGCCGGCAGCTGACAGGTTAATCCCAGCATCAGCAATGCAAGAAACCCCTTGAGGCAATGCATAACCGGATTTGATGTCCGTTTGAACGATGCACGGTTCCGGCCGGCAACGGATCCGGCATTTTCAGGCAATGATTCAATATCTGAAGGATTCATTTTAATCAAATTCTCATGTTGCATGTCTTGTTATTCACTTTTTTCTGCAGCTTTGGCCAGCTCCTTGCGCCTCAGATATTCCTGCTCTTCTTCAAAGGCCTCCTGTTCGGCAATACGCTCGCGCTCGAGGTCATCTTCTTCCTCAAGATGGTGTTCCCACTCAAATGTGCGGCGATGCCAGGTCAGTTTGTCCTCGTTGACATCGAACACGTTGTATCCCGGCTTGAAACCGATCCAGTTTCCGCCCCACCAGGCAGCGCTGACGGACTGACTGGTGACGTACCAGATGTCGTTATACTTGAAGTCTTCGTTGATGTGGGTGTGTCCCTGCAGCAATGCCCTGACATTTCCGTGACGCTCAAGCACCCAGCGCAGATCCCGGGTATTCTGGATGACACGTCCGTGCATGGAGGGCATGTCGGGATCCTGATTGATCTGACCCAGATGAGAAAATGCGGCGATATGCGTGATGGCAACAACCGGCATATTCGCGTGCGCGGCAAGATCAAAACGGAGCCAGTCGAGCTGTTCCTCACCGATTTTGGCGATGTAGGAAGGGCCGTGATCGGCATCAACTTCATGAATACAGTCAAGAACAACAAAATGCCAGCCAAACTTATTGAAGCTGAAGTAGCTTTTGTCCATGCCAAGCTTGTTCATGATCATGGTTTTGCCAATATCCGGATCATCTACGGGGACTTTTCTTCGCGAATTCCATCCAAGTACATCGTGGTTGCCCATGCAGTGATACCATGGCATGCCAAGATCATCGGAGATGGATTTATAGAGGTCTATCTGATCGTCAAATTCGTCTTTTTCGGTATAGAGACCGTCAAACGGACCGTCTCCGCCCATCAGTGCGAAGTCCGGTTTGGGACTGAGCGCCTTCACATGCTCCACACAGCGCATATATCCTTCATCGCCTTTGCGCCCGCGGCGGACGTGGGAGTCGGTCAGATGGACAAAACGGAAATTGCCGCTTCGTTTGGGCTGAACAGCCCAGGATTTTTCGATACCGGTCTGAGTGAACAGGCCCAGTCCGGCACCCCCAAGGGCCAGTTTTTTGACAAAATCGCGCCGGTTGCATCCCGTTGTCAGGCTGCCTGAGTGAGTGTCATTACTATGATCCGGGTTGCTATCCTTCCCGGAAAGCTTCTTTTTTTTGCTGTGATCTTTTTCAATGTGTCTTTTTTCCTGTGACATGTCCCTGAGGTTTTTAGAAGTTTATCGTTCTCTTAAAATCATTTGTAATGTCTGGCTGCAAGATAACAGGCCGGACACAAAAAAGAACCGGAACAGTCAGCACGGGTTCGGAAATCATACCCGCCGGACGGTCCCGATTCTTTTATTCGATCCGGTTCGTAATACTACAATGTAATAACTAACGAAAAAAAATGCGGATGCCGGCTGCTTACTTGACCAGGGTCATTTTCCTGGTCAGTGTCTGACTGCCGGCCTGCAGCTTGTAAATATATACGCCGCTGGATACCTGAGTGGCATCCCATTCCGTTTCGTGCTGACCGGCCTCCATATGCTGGTCAACAAGCACGGTTACTCTGCGGCCAAGCATGTCGAACACCTCCAGTGTGACATCCTTTGCACTCGGCAAATCGTACCGGATAACGGTTGTCGGATTGAAGGGGTTCGGGTAGTTCTGGGCCAGACTGAGTTCATCGGGGACATCAGCCAGATGATCGCTGCCCGATGTGGGCTCCCTTTCGTAATATTCCACGATACGGTAATCATCTATATAGATGGTACCCGTTGTGGCGGCATCTTCTTCCCAGGTAAGCTGGAAGCTGTCGGTATAGAGCTGGCCGTTGAGCTGACCATTGCCGTTCACCCAGGGCACAACCGGATCGTTGCTCAAATCCCAGGCTACCCGTTTCCATCCTTTCCAGTCGATGTCATACCACTCGCTTCCTTCCAGCTCATTGTTGCCGTCACGAAGCATGAAACGGAACCGGTTTCCTGATCCGTCACCGAATACATACGCTTCAAGGACATAGGAATCATCAAACCGCAGGTTCTGATCTGCACCCGGAGCAAGATACTGGCGAATCAGATGTGTTGAGGCATCCGTCTCCCATCCGTAACTCAACCGCATGGATCCGCTGCTTCCTGATGCAGCGTTGACAATCCGGGTTTCAGGCTCCCGTTCGGTCAGATCGGTGATGATACCGCTTGTGCTTCCGCTCTGCTGGGGAACCCACCAGTCGGAAATTCCGTCGTTGAAATCATCTATAACCTGCATATCGACAATTTCAGGGATTTCGGCGACAAAATGGAACTCCTTGACATCGGTTGTGTTGCCGAACCGGTCGGCCAGTCCGGCCGCTATGGTTACGGTATACTCGGCGCCATCCTCCAGATCAGAGGACGGGAAAAAGTGGAGGATGCTCCTCCTGTTCACCGTATTGAGCTGCGTTGAGCCCCTGATGGTACCTCCGGGTCCTTCGAGGTTGACGGCATCCCTGCTGACGGAGCCAAGCTCAATGGGTTCGTCAAATTCCATCCGGATGACCGGACGCTGTTCTTGTGCCGGACTGTCTGCAGATGGATAATATTCTACCAAAGCCGGTGGATCCGTGTCGGGCTCGGAAGTGGTGATTGTCAGCACATAGTCGCCTCCCGGCTCTCCGTCACCATCCCCGTCCAGGGCATTCCCGTTGAATTTGTCGACCACAATGTCACGGATCGTCAGGGTATATTCCTGCTCAAAATCAAGTGAGTCGGTGGTAATTATCAGAGTAAAGTCATCTTCCCATTCCAGCGTAAAGTCGGCTTCGGGATCAAAACTCACGGCATCCTCGAAAGAATCCGGGTCGGGGATGCGGCTGAAGGTGAGTTCAAGCTCATCGCCAGGTGTCAGTGCGTCAACCGGCGTATAGGCATGTACGTTAATAATGCGCGGAGCCTCGCTTGATTCCAGCTCGACATCCAGAAACGTGAAATCGTGCGTTTCCAGAACAGCGGTAACTGTTTTTTCATAATGGTTGGGCGAATCGACAGTCACCTCAACGGTATCACCGGGAATCAGGCCATCTATATAGTAAAATCCGTTGCTGAGCTCATCGGGGTCATTGGAATATTGGTGGAACAGCGATTCGTACGTGTCGGTGGTATAGGTGTGTTCGCCGATGGTTACCGTAGCTCCGTTGATCGTTTCGCCGCTTTGGGAGTCGGTAATGAAGCCGGTGGCAATACCGACTTCCGGCCGCTCAAGGTCATGATACTCAAGGATGGTCCAGAATGCAGCCTTGGCTTCAAGCCGGCGCCACTCTTCATTGAGATTGCGCATCTGCTGGGTCGGATTGGTGTGAAAACCGGCTTCGCTCAGCAGCGAGGCCATAACCGTTTCCCTGTTCACATGCAGATAAGGCCATTTGTTGTCGTGATTTTCCGGAAATCCCTGATAGAACGTCCGGTCGGCATAGTTTCCGCGGCGGTCAATACGCATGGATTCGGTCAGAATCACATCCATGATGTCCCCGAAATCTTTTCCGCCTTTGGGAGTTTTTTCGACCGTTTCCCCGTTTTCTCTCCATCCCCCGTACAGCATAAGCGTTGAGTTGGCAGAAGGAGACCCCGCGTCACTGTGCACGGAGTAGTAGAAGTCTGCTCCTGTGGCATTGGCATCGCTAGTTCTTTCGGCAAGGCTCACCTGCTGCTCATGGTTGGTGCGGGCCATAAAGACTTCTTCAATATCGGTCTGCTCCTCCAGCATCTCGCGCAGGATAAGCGATACTTCCAGAACCTTTTCGGCCTCGGAGTAATTGAAAAGTCCCATGTTTTCGGTCCGGCTGTGTCCGGGATCGATGTAAATCGACCAGTCGCTGAGTCCGGTTACCTCCTGTGATTCGGCATCAGGCGGGGTCGATATAAGCAGTGCAAGTAAAACAGGCAGCAGGACCGCTGCTTTTATGTTTGTCCCTGTAAAAAAATGACTCATTTTTTTTGAAATTTTGGAATGAATACGTGATGATGTGATTACGTCAGTGCAACAGGATGTGCACCGGGAGTGTCGGCATTAATATGGACTCCATGGTACAGAGGCTGAAGTAATTCACGGGGTTGCCTACCGTATGGGCATGGCGTAAATGTTTCCGGATTCGTTGTCGGTGAATGCTATTCGCGTGCCGTCAGGTGAGACGGAAGGATGAAGCGCAATCATATCGGTGCCGGAGGTGAGGTGATGACGTTCACCGGTATCGATGTCAATGGCATAAATTTCCGAACCGGTGATATGATGACCGTCATCTTCCGTAATCACCGCTATAACATATTTACCGTCAGGTGTCCAGGCCGGATCTTCTCCTCTGCCGAGTTCACACAGATCGCTTCCGTCGGCATCGATCAGAAACAGTCCTTCCCCAATGACCTGAAAGGCAATCACACTGCCGTCCGGCGAGGGAGTGATATTGAGAATTCTCCGGTCTTCGAGTTCCACAACGACTTCGGGTTGCTCATCAGCTACCGGTGTTTTTTCAATCCGGTTATCGCGTGAGACCAGAACCGCTTCATCAAGAAGCCGCTTTTGCCTGTCGGCCGGTTGGATACCCGATTCCACCATTTCGATCGACTCACGCATGGGGACGGCTATCCGCTGATCCATATCGGTCCACTGTGGAACTCCGGTGCGTTCCCGGGAGTAGTCCCTGATCACGTGTTCGGTTTTGGTTTCAACATCAAAGCGCTTGACGGCATGCAGGCGGTGACGGTCTTCATAACTTGCCGTGCGGCTGAGGATAGATGAGCCGTCAGAAGACCAGCTGAAACCGTAGCCGGCAGACTCGTCCTGGCTCAGCTGCTCGATTTCGCTGCCGTCGGCCGATGCCGTCCACAGACCGCGGTACTCTGCGGATGTAAAGGCAATTCTGGAGCCGTCCGGCGACCATTTCGGACTCATAAAGTAGCGGGATTCGCTTTCAATGAGTATTTCGGGAGTGCCGGGAGAAAACGGTTGCGCTTGCATGTTCTGGAAGCCCAGCAGTAAAACAAAGAAAAGCGCTACCGGAACCGGCAGCAGGTAGTTTTGTATTCCGTTGTTCATAAGAATTTTACACATTTCGATTTTTGATGGAGGGATGAATGATCAGGGAATACGGTGTGGAAGGGCGCTTTTGAAGTAATTACGTCAATCCGGTGAAATATTGGCGTGCTTTAATTGGTGACGTTACCCCATTGCATCCTTAAAATTGTATGTCCCTGACTTGTGTATTCCATAATAATGAGAAATAATTAATATTTCATGATTTTTTGTTGGGTGGCAGCTTCTTGTCTTCTGTCCGGATTCAGGGATCATTTCCCGAATACTTACCCGGAAACCCTCACGGTTGTTTACATCAGAATACATTATCTTTTCAGGGTGTTTTGATATCCGGCAGGATGTTAATAATTGTTTAAAATTTTTCTTGACAAACTACAGGAAATTGAGAATATTTGATCATTATAAGATCAGTGATCCAGGGACATTATGATCAAGCACAGCAGCCACACCTCCCTAATTAGTACAGAAACCAGCCTCAAGGCATTGTATGTATGATTCTACTGCCGGAAAAGACTGACGTGCCTACCTGCAAAGCAGGGCTTTAATTTTTTTTACGTAAATAAACAACATGTCTACAACGCGATAATTATGTCAGGACAGATCAAACCATTCTTCTCTCGAATCGCTTCCAGGCGTTTTAC
>Ga0207421_10008859_pt1 | contig 10304 bp, 8 predicted proteins | sample SodLakKL_010_SED_4_FD_187542 | JGI IMG/M metagenome (GOLD analysis project Ga0207421, IMG submission 187542) | Alkaline sediment microbial communities from Lake Tanatar, Kulunda Steppe, Russia - 8KL_010_SED (SPAdes) (version 2) | ecosystem: Environmental > Aquatic > Non-marine Saline and...
TAAATGTGTATCTTCAACAGGTGCAGAAATTTTCATAGGACGCAACAACAGGCAAAATGATTACCTCACCCTACGCTTTGCCACTAAAAACGACTACTGGTTTCACGTAAAAGATCTGCCTGGAGCACATGTTATTGTTCGTTCCGGTCCGCCATCTCCTGCAACTATTGAAGAAGCAGCTTTGCTGGCAGCTCACTTTAGCCGTGGCACCGACTCTTCTAATGTGGCGGTTGATTATGCTCCCATTAAAAACGTGAGACGACACCCTATAGGAAAACCTGGCATGGTGACTTATAAAAATCACCGTACTGTTTTTGTAACGCCTGAAAAAAGAAAACTAAGCCACCTGCTTAAAAACACAGAAAAAAGCTAGGAGAACCTTTCTTCTTTGTTATCCTCCACGATAAGCACCTCGTCTACTTCATCTATCTCTTCCAGGCATACTTCAATGCTTTCATGCCGACTGGTAGGGACATTTTTTCCAACAAAATCTGGACGAATAGGTAACTCCCTGTGACCTCGATCCACCAGAACAGCCAGCTGTATGAAAAAAGGTCTTCCTCTTTCCATGAGAGCCTCCATGGCTGCCCTGGCAGAACGGCCCGTATAAAGCACATCATCTACCAGCACTACTACTTTTTCGCTAATATCCAAAGGAAAAACAGCAGCATTTTCCTTGCCCTGCACCAGATCATTATAAAGTAAATCATCCCTGTATGGGGTAATATCAATAAAACCAACCGGTGGCTTGATCCCTTCTATCTTCTCTACCAAACGGGCTAAACGATAGGCCAGAGGTATTCCTCTGCTTTTTACGCCAACCAGTACTACGTTCTCCGTACCTTTGTTTCTCTCCACTATTTCATGCGCAATTCTTGTTATAGCCCTTCTAATACCATCTGCATCCATAATTTGTCTTTTAAGTCTTGTCATCAGCGTTCACCTGGCTCCAAAAGTTTTCAAAGTTGCCTCCCGGCTCTACTAGAAATTCTAAGTATTCTTCACTCTTAGGATGCACAAAACCTAATTTATACGAATGGAGGAGCTGTCCCAAGTGCTTGTAAGGGGAACGTTTAGGGCCATATACAGAGTCCCCTACTACGGGGCAACCAAGATAATTTAAATGAACCCTTATCTGGTGTGTTCGGCCGGTATGAAGTTTCAAAGATAGCAGCGAATAGGAGGAACATTTTTGTAGAACCCGGTAATGGGTTACAGCCTGGCGACCTTTTCCGGCATCCGAAACCGCAAAACTCTTGCGCTTCCGAGGATCCCTCCCCAAAGGGGCATTGATCGTTCCTTCCAGGGCAGCAGGCGAACCATGGACAATAGCCAGATATTGACGTTTAATTCTCCGCTCTTGAAGCTGTTCAGAGAGTTTAACAAATGACTCTTGATTCTTGGCTACTACTAAGAGCCCTGATGTGTCTTTATCAAGACGGTGAACGATACCCGGTCTGATTTTATCCCCAATGGCAGAAAGGTCCGCGCAATGTGCCAATAACGCATTTACAAGTGTCCCTTCGCGATTACCTGCTGCCGGATGGACCACCATTCCCTGTGGTTTATTTACAACTAATAGCTCCGAATCTTCATAAACTATATCCAGCGGAATCGCCTCTGGCCTGGCCTCCATGGATCTAGGCGGGGGGAAATATACTAATACCTGTTGGCCTCTTTTTAGCCTGTATCCAGACTTAAGCTGCTTGTCCCCGTCAATTAAAACATATCCGCGACGACAAAGTTTTTGCAACATAGCGCGGGACATTGATTTTTCCACCCCGGCCAGGAAATGGTCCAGTCGCTTGCCCTCATATTTTTCATCTACTAAAAAAAAACGTTTTTCCATATAATAACAACCCATCTATCTCCCTATACAAAAGGAAGGCAAATGCCTGCTTAAACCCCACATTAGAAGGAGCGCACCAGTTACAATGGCCGCATCTGCCAGATTAAAAACTGGCCAAATACGGAAATCCAAAAAATCAATTACATAACCAACGCTGATACGATCATAAAGATTACCTAACACACCGCCCAGCATAAAGGATAACCCTAACTGGATCAAGGAGTAACGGCGTGGAAAGTATCCTTGTCCATAAACAATTAGTAAAACCATCAAAATAGAAGCAATTATAAAAAATGTCCTGTGGTAGGGGAAAATACCAAAAGCAGCGCCAAAGTTGCGAACATAGGTCAAGTGAAAGATTCCCTCCAACACTGGCCAAGTTTCAGTGTAGTCCATTGTGATATTTATCCAGTATTTGCTAGCTTGATCTGCAGTGAGCAAAATAGCTGCCAACCCCAAAAAGAAAACCCTTCCTCCCCAAAAATGCTTTTTCCCTTTTCGCGGTTTTTGGTCAATAACAAATGTGTCCGGCCAACCAACTTGTTCTTTATTTTCTTCCCCTTCAAGTATCTTCTTCTCCCCCTATATCACTTTTCTGAGCTTTTATCGCCTAAAAATATTTTTAGAGATTAATATAATCAGCAAGATTTTATTAATCCATCTGCTGAGATAATTCTGCCATCCCGGCTGATAAACTTTGCTCTTCTTCCTCTGCCATACTACAAACACCTGACCACAGGCTCAAATCTCCACAAGTTCCCCTGGCTCAACTGCAAGCTCAGGGTTTTTAAGGAGAAAAGGTGAATACTATAATATATTATTCAGAATCCCCAAACAGCGCGAACAAATAGTTGGATGCTCTTCGCTCTGCCCTACTGAAAGCGAGAAATTCCAACATCTCTGGCATTTCTCGCCCTCAACCGGGCTTACCCGAATATTGAGGGAAAGCCCTTGTGCTTTCTCCAAATCAACTCCCGGTATAGTTGCTGGATCATGAAGTTTGCATTCGGAAACAATCAGCAGAGCTTGCAAAAAAGAACTATATTTCTGTAAGTGTTCATAAAGATTATCATCAGGATAAAGGTCTACTGAAGCTTCTAAAGAATTACCGATTAGTTTTTCACGCCTGGCTTTCTCCAGAGCACGGTTAACCTCTTCCTTTAATTCCAATAAAATTGTCCAGCGCTCTGCCAACGCTTCATCCTTGTAATAAGGAGGAAGTTCTGGCCAGGAAGCCAACAGTATGCTGTCTTTGTTTTGAAAGGGCAGATTTGACCATATTTCTTCTGCCGTAAAAGATAAAATAGGTGTTATAAACAAAGTAATAGTCTGAAGAACCTCTGTCAGCACAGTCTGCGCTGCTCTTCTGGAAGCAGAGTTTTTCTCCAGCACATAGAGACGGTCTTTAATAATATCAAGGTAAACATTGCTCATATCTACTACCGCGAAATTGTGTATGGCATGGAAAACTCCGTGAAATTCATAGTTTTCATAAGCGCTTTCTGTTTTCTCCTTTAACTGATAAAGGCGGTGCAACACCCAGCGATCCATTTCCTCCAATTTGTCATAATCGACTGCATGAATTGAAGGGTCAAAGTCGCTGCAGTTCCCCAGAAGAAAACGACATGTGTTACGTATTTTACGATAGATCTCCGTAAGCTGTTTAAGGATGCCTTTGGATAGATGTATATCATTAGTAAAATCCGCACTCGAAACCCAAAGGCGTAAAATATCAGCACCATAGTTTTCAATAATATCACTGGGTGAAATCACGTTTCCGAGGGATTTGGACATTTTTTTCCCCTCACCATCTACTACCCAACCATGACTAAGAACACTGTTGTAAGGAGGCTTTCCCCTGGTTGCAACAGCAGTAAGCAGCGAAGATTGAAACCATCCTCTAAACTGATCACTTCCTTCTAAGTAAAGGTCTGACGGCCAACGAAGCTCTTCTCTATCCTCAAGGACTGCAGCGTGACTGGAACCTGAATCAAACCATACATCCATAATATCTTGCTCTTTGCGAAACCCTCTTCCTCCGCAGGAAGAGCATCTGGACTCTGCAGGTAAAATTTCCTCCGCCTCATATATATACCATGCATCAGAGCCTTCTCTCCCAAAGAGGTCCTGGACGGCAGAAATACTGGCAGGAGTTAGAAGAGGTTTGTCACAGTCCAAACAGTAGAAAATTGGCAGCGGCACTCCCCAGACTCGCTGACGAGAAATACACCAGTCTCTGCGGCCAGCAATCATATTCTTCATCCTGCCTTCTCCCCAAAGAGGTAACCAGTGTACCTCTTGTACAGCTCTAAGAGCTTTTTCTCGAAAGTTCTCAATAGAAGCAAACCACTGCTCAGTAGCTCGGAAAATAACCTCTTCCTTGCAGCGCCAACAATGAGGATATTGGTGACTGATAAAGGAAAGGCTCAAGAGAACATTTTCTCTTTCCAATGCCCCGGTAACTGCCTTGTTGCCTTCGTCATATCGAAGTCCAGCGAACTCTCCCGCCTCTGCGGAAAAAATTCCCTTTGAATCCATCGGAGCAAAAATATCAAGGTTATATTCCAGTCCTGTTTCATAATCCTCTTGACCATGCCCCGGCGCAGTATGGACACAACCGCTCCCCTGCTCTAGAGTTACGTAATCGGCCAACAACAACCTGGAATTTCTCTCATAAAGAGGATGTTTGTAGATAACGCCTTCCAGATCGCTGCCTTTAAAACGGTTAAGAATTTTTCCTTTCTCTTTATTAATTGCTTTAAATACATCGTCCACTAAATCTTCGGCTAGTAGATAAAGTTCTTCACTATTTGCCTCAATTAGCACATAATTATAGTTAGGATGCAGGGCAATTGCCAGGTTTGCAGGAATAGTCCAGGGTGTTGTAGTCCAAATCAGCACAGAAGATGGTTTTCCACCACTGGACCACTTTCCCAGGTTATCTACTACAGGAAATTTTACAAAAATGGAAGGTGATTTTCTTTCATGGTACTCTACTTCAGCTTCAGCAAGAGCTGTTTCGCACTGTGAACACCAAAAAACAGGCTTCGAACCCTTATAAATAAACCCTTTTTGGGCCATAATTCCAAATACCCCTATCTGGGCTGCTTCATAGGATGGGTCTAAAGTAATATATGGATTCTCCCAGTCTCCTGTTACTCCCAGTCTCTTAAATTGTTCTCTCTGCACATCCAAATACTTTAAAGCATACTCCCTGCACAAGCGTCTAAACTCGAGAAAGGATATTTCTTCCCTATTAATCTTGTTGGATTTAATCACCTGGTGCTCAACAGGCAGTCCATGAGTATCCCACCCGGGAACATAGGGCACATCATAACCCTGCATGAACTTAAACTTGTTAATAATATCCTTTAAAACCTTATTAAGTGCAGTCCCCATGTGTATATCTCCATTGGCATATGGAGGCCCATCGTGGAGTACAAAAGCCGGTGCTCCTTTACGCTTCTCCCTCATTTTTGTGTATAATTCAATATTATTCCAGACCTCTAATAGTTTTGGCTCCCTCTTAGGCAGTCCCGCCTTCATCGGAAAATCTGTTTTAGGAAGATTCAATGTACTGCTATAATCCATATTCGTCCGCCCGGCTATTAACGCAAAAAGTTTTAACCTCTACAGGTTTTACTTTTTCTGAAATAACCAGGCTGCTCTACCTCCTTTTGCATATGTAGTGTTTTGACAAAAAAATAATCTCGTCAACAGGGACGAGATCAATTCTCGCGGTACCACCCTTTTTGTTACAGGATTTCCATAACCTCTTTCGAGTGTTAACGCCACCCCAAACGCTTGTAACTACCGGAGGGATTAAATCTTAACCCCCTTTGGGAACAAGGGCTCCCGGGTGATCTTCGGCATGTTCTCCCTACCGGTCTCGCACCATCTCCGGTTCGCTGTAAAGTCTAAAACCCTGCCTACTCTCCCGTTCCTAGCCTGTGGTAATAACTATTATAATGCTCATTTTTCTTTCCGTCAAAGGGAAAAACGAAACAAATGCTTTTTCAATCTTCATCTCGTGATTCTGGTTCCGATTCTTCATCTTCTACCTGCAGCCAACCCTCCAACTCCAGAGAAGCCAACTGGGCCTCAATAAAAGAACGAAACCTGAGTTTAAAAATCTGCGCCTGTTTGTAAACTTCTTCGTGTTCGGAAAGGATGCGACTTGCCTTATAATGAGCCTCTTCCACAGTGCGCTGGGCTTCTTTATCTGCCTCTTTGCGTATCAATTCCGCTTCTTTATTTGCATTTCGTTTTACATCTTCAGCCGTTTCCTGGGCCACAATAATGGCATTATGAAGAGTATTTTCAAGCTTCTGATATTGTTCCAGTTTCTCCTGCAGCTCCTGAATATTTTCCTCCAGGTTTAACTTGTCTTTCATGGCCTGCTCATAATCCTTGGCCACTTTATCTAGAAATTCGTCCACCTCTTCCGCATTATAACCTCTAAAACTACGGGCAAATTCTTTATTCTGAACATCAATTGGCATAAGGCCCATTATTCTTGCCCCCTTTTGCAGAATCAGAAAATAGCTATTTATATAGTTCTTTTTCGACAATTCTATAGCTTTTCCTGCATTATTTCAAATTATTAGAGCGGGGGAAAAATTCCTATCACATAACCCTGTGCAGCAGCAAATGGATGCGGCCTTTCCTGGTTTCTCCCTTTGAATCTGCGATTTCCACTCTACCTTTGCCAATTATTGAGATTAAATCTCCGACTTTGACCATTTTTGATGGTTGGCGTATAACCTGGTAGTTCAACTTAACCTGTTCCCCTCTTATAAGTGGGGCTATCCGTGAGCGGGACAAACCAAAGCCCAACCCGGCCACAACATCCAACCTCATAGAGGGAACCGTTCCTTTTATTTCTTTCAATCGCTTCGCAGGAATTTCTGCCTGTACAGCATCTATCTCCACTTCTGTAATCTCAACTGTATAATAACCGATTTTCTGTAAATTATCCCTTACATAAGAAACTATCTCCGGAATCAAAAAAACAAAAGCATTCTCACCCCCACTGTGGATTATGTCACCAATCACTTCCCTTTTTATGCCCAGCGCCAAAACAGACCCTAAAAAATCTCTGTGATTCAATATGCCTTGTGGAAACCCACTTAACGAAAGACAGCTAACAGCATCTTCCTCGTGTGTGGGGGGAAGAGATGCAGGAGCAATCAAAATTCTTACCCGCTCCGCAGCTGGATAGCCACCAAAAAAAATAGCCCTGACTTCCTGAAAACCTTTCAAGATATCCCTGGCAATCTGCTGCTGCCTGGGATCTGTAAAAGAAGTCCAGCTTTTCTTATTTTTTTCTAATGAGCTCTCTACTATAGACTTAAAGTTATCAGCCCACTTGTTTTCTGCAAATATTGGATATTTAGAAAACGATTCGTTATTAGATCTACCCATTCTGACATTCCACCTTTACAACAACCCCATTAAAATACGACGAATAAGTCCTAAAACTATAAGCGCAACGATGGGAGAAAAGTCCATATACCCACCGCCCATACGGACCGGAGGAATAACACTTCGAAAAGGGGCAAGGAAGGGCTCGGTAACCTGCCTGAAGAACTGAATCACATTCAAGAGTAAAGGATTACCGTATGGATTAACCGGGAAAAAACTGAGTATAATGCGGATCAATATCAAAAAATACAGTATATCAAAAAATGCTGAAACAATGTTCTGTATAAAAAGGTTAATAAATCTCTACCTCCTTTTTCTTGTATCGAATTGTTAGTTCCGATAATTTCCTTTACGGTAACTTCGATTTTTCAAAACCAAATTCACGAAAATCCACTCATTTACCTCCTCACTTTACCCTCTCACCAAAAAGCGCCGTCCCTATGCGGACCATATTCGAACCTTCTTCTACTGCCACTTCAAAATCATTGGTCATTCCCATAGAAAGGTACTTCATCTCAGTGCCAGGAATATTCAAGCTCTGGAACATGCGGTTGAGGCGGCGAAAATGAGGACGTAACTCTTCTGGATCTTCCAGGAGGGGTGCTATAGCCATTAAGCCGCGAATTTTTATCATATCCAGCGAGACAAGCTCCTTCAAAGCTTCTTCGACCAGTTCTGGTTCAAATCCGTACTTTGTCTCTTCTGAGCCAATATTTACCTGGACCAGCACGTCAACCACCTTGTCAATCTTCAAAGCTTCTTTCTGCAAAACGTGGGCAAGTTTCATGCGGTCCAGAGAATGGATTAATTTAAAATAAGGAAGTACATCTTTTACTTTATTTGTCTGCAAATGACCTAAAAAATGCCAATCAATCTCCGGGGAGAGGGAATTAATCTTGGGAAGAGCTTCCTGAAGCCTGTTTTCCCCAAAATCCTTAATTCCAAGCTCCCGAGCACTTTGTATTCTGGCTGCAGGAATTGTTTTGGTTACGGCAACCAAAGTTATCTCTTCCACAGGAATACCTCTTTTTGCAGCAGCCTTGTTTAATCTCTTTCGGACTGTCTCAATATTTTCTTGTAGCACTGAAGCAATCCCCCTTTAACATTGGCCATCACTAAAAAAAGTGTTGACCTTCTTTCACTTTAGAAGGGTTGGTTATTACCTGCTTATAAGGTTCCAAGTTTTTTATCAGGTACTGATCTTCCTTCTCGCCAAGCAAAACAGCCTCCTGAAAGGTAACAACTCCTTGTTCAACAGTATATACTCCCCTCTCTCCATGCAGTTCATATAAAGATTCTTTAGGGATTAATGTGCCTTCTAATTCCTGATAAACAATCTCAGCTTGGCACCAACGTTGATTGAAAAAATCATCTGCAGCCTCACGAATGCGCCAGGTTACTTCCCAGTATTCATCGTTTCTCTGATTAACCTCAACCCTTTCTCCTTTTACGGGATCATTTGAGTCAAAACAAAAATGCAGCTTAACCTGGCTACTTTCGGTAATTTCCTTGCCCAGCGATGGTGGCAACACTGTACTATAGTACCAGTAATAATTATTGATAATCTTTAAAAGAGGTTCAAAAATAAAAACCCGTTCGCCGTTATCTGGAACAGCACTACCACCTGGATCACTTTCCATAAACTCTTCTTCATTCTCCAGATACGGAAATTGAAAACCTGGTCCATATTTTTCCCAGCCATCTATCTGTAATATAACCATCCCTGCTACGGGAGCAACAATATTTTCTTTTCTATGGGAAGGTGAAAAATTGCTATAACCTCCATCATAAGGTTCTTCTGCATGCGAAAGCCAGTCCCTATAATGATATGCACCATTCCACATTTCCAAATCACTACCTTCTTCATGTCCCAGCTCTTCCAACGGAAATTCCGCTATAGTGACCAGTTCCGTGCCTACAGGAACTCGTTTGCCGTTTTCAATATTATAATATACAAATCCCGACCGAGAAGCATGAATGATCTCTTCTTCAAAAGTAAGTACACCCGAAGTTAAATGGCTTAACGGCAAAATACCCTCTACAGCTACCTCCGTATTAATTGTATCATACGTAACTTTTCGATACACCCATCCCACCAGTATCTGGGCCATCAAAAAAAGAGCCAGGAAGAGAAGCAGGAAAAATAATGTCTTTTTCTTGAAATCACTTAAATAGCTTCTACTCCTAGCTTCTCCCTGTATTACTCGCAAGCCTTTATTTTGTTTTCTGGCATTTTTGCTACGCATATTCCGAACACCCACCGTCGGTATTTTAAGTTAAATAAATAATACCCATCATGCTACCCGTAAGTGTTCCGCCAGCACCCCGGAAAGAATAAAATAAATCCGGATAACAATGCGTACAGTAATTACTGCTAGTAATATGGAAAGGGTCTACCCCTGTTCGCACAAGAACATTTCTGTTAGTTTCTGGTATATCCAGAAAAACGCGGCTGGTCTTTTTATCTTTTTGTAAAACTACCGCTTCTTTATTTGGAGTGCATTTAAAATACTCCAGTACTTCATCCCCAACCTCATAACACCCAACTTTTATAGAAGGCGAAAAAAGAATCTGTAAGTTTTCGGGACGAGCCCCATAATTTTCTTGCATAGAAAAAACAACTTTTTCTAAAATGCCACCGCAGGTTCCCCGCCAACCGGCATGCGCCAACCCTATCACAGGAATTTCTGGTTCCAGGAAAAATACCAGCAAGCAATCTGCACAGAACCCCCCTAATACAACATCTTTTTCTGCCGTTATGAGGGCATCTACACCAGGGTATTCATGCTTTTCTGTGAAAGCATCTGTTTTTCCAATTGCCGCAGTTTCAATACCATGAATTTGCTCACCATAAACAAGCTGCTTTATTTCCTTTTCCCAAATAGCCAAAAATTTTTGCCTATTGTTCCGCACCAAAAACGGATTATCGCCTCCCCGCGTACCAAGGTTAAGAGAAGCAAAAGGCCCTCTACTCTCCCCACCCTGACGGGTAGAAAATCCATGCCCTACAATTTTTTTTTCATCCCATGGT
>Ga0207421_10008860_pt1 | contig 10304 bp, 5 predicted proteins | sample SodLakKL_010_SED_4_FD_187542 | JGI IMG/M metagenome (GOLD analysis project Ga0207421, IMG submission 187542) | Alkaline sediment microbial communities from Lake Tanatar, Kulunda Steppe, Russia - 8KL_010_SED (SPAdes) (version 2) | ecosystem: Environmental > Aquatic > Non-marine Saline and...
AAAACCCTTGCCACGGGAATCCACGGTGGCGAAATCTTCCTGTTTAATTACGATCTGCCTTCTTATATGCCCGGTATCGGGGCCACACCTGCCAGTCCCACGGCCGAAGACTTAGATAAAATTAGGCCTTTGGTTGAAGAATTCTGCAATCATTTTAACCTTGAAGCAACCCCCCTCTTAGAGCGGGAAATAGTAAAAGTAGTTCCGGCAGGCAGCAGACCGTTCAGCAAGTTTTACACGCCGGCTTATCCAACTAACACGGGGCTCGTGCCCGAACAAAGGGAAATGGCATCGCCTTGTGAAGCCGCCTGTCCGGTAGGCATCCCAACCGGCCGTTTTCTCGGACATATTCGGCACGACGAATATAAAGAGGCCCTGGACTTAATTGATTCTTACACCCCGTTTCGTTACAGCAACTGCGGTTTTATCTGTGCTCATCTCTGCGTGGAATCTTGCAGCCGGGGCAAAATTGACTCACCGGTACGCACCGTCGAACTGGCCAGGGGCTTCCATGGCGGCCAAAAAGTGCAAAAAACGGATAATCATACCGGAAATATCGCTATCATTGGAGCCGGGCCGGCCGGGCTTAGCAGTGCCTATTTTCTTGCCAGACAGGGCTACAGTGTAGAAGTCTATGAAGCAGGCGACCGGCCCGGTGGAAAGATGTACCAGGTTATTTCCCGCGAACGCCTCCCCCTGGAGGATCTTGATATGGATCTGCAAAACATTGCCGATCTGGGAATAAAATTTCACTTCGGGACAAAAGTGGACAATAAGCAGTTCGAGGAATTAATCAAAAAGTTTGATCATGTAATTGTAGCCGTTGGCGCCCACCGCCCTCTCCTGCCACCGGTCAAGGGCCAAGAAAAAATAAGGGCCGGCATTGATTTTCTTAAATCTTTTAATTTAGGAGAGGAAATTACCATTGGCTCTGATGTGGTCGTAATCGGCTGCGGCGATGCCGCACTAGATGGTATTGAAGCTTTAGTTGCTTTAGGAGTTAACCCGGGCCAGGTAACTGTTATCGATATCCAGCCTCCTTCAGCCAATCCCGGGGAGTTGAAAAAATGGATTGATGCCGGAATCAACCTGCTCTACCCTTATTTTCTGGAAGAGATCAGAGATGAAGGAGTAATTGTAAAGGACAGCACCGGCAGCGAAACTTATCTCCCCGGAGAAGCCCTGGCCTTTATTAACGAAGCGCCAAGCCTTGACTTTTTGCCCCCGGAATTAAACAGCCAGTTAAGCCGGCGGGGCTTTTTCGAAACCCTTGATGATACCGGTAAAACAGTTCACCCCAGGGTTTCTGTCATCGGAGACTCTACCGGCTTAGGCCTGGTAGCTAACAGCATCAAGAAAGGACGTGAATCTGCCGAAAGGATCCATGCTGAGCTTCAGGGGCTCAATTATAACCCTGAAATAAAAGAGCCGATCAATTATGCCGATTTACATCTTCATACCAACCAACCGGTTAAAGACGAAGAGCTGTTGAGTATCAGGGAAGAATACCGGCGCTGCCTGCACTGCGGGGTATGTGTGCGCTGCGATGAATGCGTGGAAGCCTGCCCGAGAAATGCAAGAGAAAGACATGACAAAAGCTTTACAATAAATTTAAGTAAATGCGGTGGTTGCGGTAGCTGCGCCGCTGCTTGCCGTGGCGGGGTTATCCAAATGGTTACTAGAACAAGTGGGAGCTAGCTATTGACAGCGATAAATTTAAATTGTATACTAATAAACATTAAAAATAAAAAGCTTGGGCAACGGCGCCCGCTCTAACAGCTTAACTAGCTGTAGGCGGGCGTTTTTTATTTTTTACCTTAATAAATTAATTTATAAGGAGCTGATCTAAATGAGTATGACAAAAGAAGATGTAATGGGAATGGTTAAAGAATCAGGGGTGAAGTTCATCCGCCTACAATTCACCGACCTATCAGGACAGTTGAAAAATGTAGCTATCACCACCGATCAACTGGAAAAAGCTTTGGATGGAGAATTGATGTTTGATGGTTCCTCGATTGAAGGTTTCGTCCGCATCGAGGAATCAGACATGTACCTGCGACCGGATGTTAATACATTTGCCATTTTTCCATTTAGGCCTAAAGAAGGTGGTGTTGCCAGGCTAATGTGCGATGTATATACTCCCGATGGCAAACCCTTCGCCGGCTGCCCGCGCAGTCAGCTTAAAAGAATGATCGCATTGGCCGAAAAAGAGGGTTATTCGATGAACTGCGGCCCTGAAGCTGAATTCTTTATGTTCCACACTGACGAAAACGGAGCCCCCACTTTGCACACCCACGACCAGGGAGGTTATTTTGACCTGGCCCCGACAGACCTTGGTGAAAACGCCCGCAGGGATATGGTTTTGAGTTTAGAGCAAATGGGCTTAGAAATCGAGGCCTCCCACCACGAAGTAGCTCCGGGACAGCATGAAATTGATTTTAAGTATAGTGACGCTTTGCGCACTGCTGACGATTTGGCCACTTTCCGCTTTGTTGTCCGCACTATCGCCCAGAGACACGGCCTTTATGCTACCTTTATGCCCAAACCGATTTCCGGGATCAACGGGTCAGGAATGCACACCCACCTTTCTTTCTTCAAAAATGGAAATAGCGCATTCCACGATCCCAATGCCCCTGACGAAATGAGCAAAGAAATGCTTTACTTCGTCGGAGGACTGCTTGACCACGCCAAAGGGTACACTGCGATAACCAATCCACTGATCAACTCTTACAAGCGGCTTGTCCCAGGTTACGAAGCACCGGTTTACATCGCCTGGTCTCATCGTAACCGGAGCCCCCTGGTAAGGGTTCCGGCCAGGAGAGGTATCGGTACCCGGGTTGAACTACGCAGCCCCGATCCCTCCTGTAACCCATACCTGGCTTTTGCCACCATGCTGCGTGCCGGATTAGATGGTATTCACAAGCAAATTGAACCACCCAAACCGGTAAACCTAAATATCTATACGATGACGGATGAGCAAAAAGAAGAACACGAAATCGAGCAGCTTCCGGGAAACCTCCACCAGGCAATCATTGCCCTCGACGAAGATCCGGTGATCCAGGAGGCCCTGGGAGAACATATATACACCCGCTTCCGGGAAGGCCGTTTAAAAGAATGGTTCGACTACAAAATCGAAGTCCATCAATGGGAAGTGGATCAGTACTTAGCCCGCTTTTAAAGGCAACTAATTAGTGTCTGCTAGAGCCCGTGCTGCATTTTAAACTGTTGCCGGTTCCTCGCGGGCTTTGGGCGCCGTCTAAAACGCAGCACGGTTCTAGCTGAACAATATCATTAAAACAGAATTAAACTACAAGCCGGTTCTGCCAGGCAATATAAGCACAGCCCAGCTTTTTTAACCAGTTCTGCAGGAAGAGATGAAAAGATTGTATAATAATAAGTAAGCTGAAATACAATTTTTCAAACCTTAATTAAACCGGGTGGCAGGATGATAAAAAACGGTTATGACTTTTGCATTGGCTCAAACAAACCAAGCCTTAGAAAATCAGTAACGACAATATTGACCGGGGCAGGCTTTTCTTCTGCAGGTGAAAGAGATAACACTCCCAATTTCTTAAGACTGCTTCGTCAGGTCCAGCCCTGGTTGGCAGTGGTCGACACCGCGCTCCCCCCGGGTAATGTTGAACAGCTTGCCGACATTATTGAAAACGATGCCCTGGCGGCAGCAGTGTATATCAATACCAGTGGCGCAGACCTGACACTTCATGTCCAACTTCCATGGCCGGTTGAAACATCAGTATTAACAGCAGTAGCTGAAACCGTGTGCAATGAATTTGCCCATAAAAAAAAGCTACACAAAGAAATTGAACAGCTTCAAAATAAGCTTTTTGAAAGAAAATTAATTGAGAAAGCCAAGGGAATACTCGCAAATTTGTACAATTTAAGTGAAAACGAAGCTTACCGGTTACTTCGGCAATCCAGCATGAAGAAGAGAATCTCTATGGCTGAAATGTCATCGAAAATTATTAACGACCCTGGATCTCTTTCTTCTTAATTGCCGCCTCAATAAAATCCCTAAATAGGGGATGAGGGCGGGTAGGTCGTGATTTAAATTCCGGGTGAAACTGAACAGCCAAAAACCAGGGGTGCTCTTTTAACTCCACCATTTCAACCAAACCATCTTCTTCATTGATACCACTAAAAACCATGCCCGCATTCTCCAGGATCAACTTATATTCATTATTAAATTCATAGCGGTGCCGATGCCTTTCCATTACAATTTTATTACCCAGGGCTTTTTCAGCCAGGGTACCGCTTTTAACTGTGCATGGATAAGCACCCAATCTAAGAGTCCCCCCAAGCCAGGTATTTTCATCCTGTCCGGGCAAGTAATTAATAACCGGACCCGGGGTCTCCGGGTTGAATTCCGTACTGTGAGCATTTTCGATACCGGCAACGTTACGGGCAAATTCAATCACCGCACATTGCATTCCCCAACAAAGGCCGAAAAATGGGATTTTTTCTTCCCTGGCCATTCGGATCGCTTCAATTTTTCCTTCCATGCCCCGTTCACCGAAACCACCGGGTACCAGGATGCCATCTGCGTTCATCAACTGCTTACGGGCTTCCCCAGATTCCAACTCTTCAGCAGGCACCAACATGGTTTTTATCGCTACATCGTGCTCTAAACCAGCATGAAAAAGAGCTTCATTTATGCTGATGTAAGCATCGGGCATAGAAACGTATTTTCCAACAAGCGCAATTGTCACTTCCTGGTTTAGTTTTTGTTGTCGATTGACCAGGTCCTGCCACTCACTCATATCTGCTGATTTACAGCTTATATTTAGTTTATCCAGAACCATTTGATCAAGATTTTGATTTTGCAGAAGAAGAGGTACTTCATAGACAGTTTCTGTGTCTAAGTTTTCAACAACTTCACCTGGCTGGATGTTACAAAATAGGGCAATTTTTTTCCGCAGGTCTTCTGGCAGGGTCTGCTCCGTTCGGCAAACAATAATATCAGGCTGAATACCGATACTGCGTAATTCTTTGACACTGTGCTGGGTCGGCTTGGTCTTCAGCTCCCCGGACATTGGCAGAAAAGGAACCAGTGTAACATGGATAAACAAAACGTTTTCCCAGCTGAGATCATAGCGTAGCTGGCGAATAGCTTCCATAAAGGGTAAGCTTTCAATGTCCCCGACAGTACCACCAATTTCAGTGATCACCAGGTCAAGATCGTGATCATTGTCGAGCTTGGTGATGCATTTCTTGATTTCATCAGTAACATGGGGAATTACCTGGACAGTATTGCCCTGGTAAACTCCTTCCCTCTCGCCCTGGATTACCGACCAATAAACCCTACCGGCAGTAACATTGTTATCCTTAGTGAGGGGTTCATCAATAAATCTTTCATAATGTCCTAAATCTAAGTCGGTTTCTGCACCGTCTTCAGTGACAAAAACTTCGCCATGTTGGTAAGGACTCATTGTTCCGGGATCATAATTAATGTAGGGGTCGAACTTTTGGATGGTCAATCTTAAGCCTCGTTTTTTGAGCAAACAGCCCAGAGAGGCAGCGGTTATTCCCTTACCTAAAGATGAAACCACTCCACCGGTCACAAAGATATATTTAGTCATATGCGCCCCCCTTGCTGCCCTGCTTATTCCTGATCATTATCCTGCCAACTGGTTTTGATTCACGGGCTCAGCAACTGCTGCAGCTGCTCTTACTTCACCCGCCGCACCCGGAGGAGGTTGCTCCGCCTCCACTGGTTCCCTTACCGGTGCGGAAAGTAGAAAACACCCTGCCGGCATCCTTCCCGCAAGAAGGACAGCGAATGCTTTTAACCGTACTACTGCACAATTCTTCTGTTTTTTCCCGGCACCCGGAACAATAGAACTCATACAGGGGCAAAACAACGCCTCCTCTCTTTTTTGTTTAAGTAAGATCAAGAGAAACCTTAAAAGTAAAAATGCAGTTTACACTCAAAAAAAATATGATTATACCGGGATTACCCCTTGATTAGGTCCGGCCTTTCAATCTTTTTCTTTTCTTGGCCCGTCTTCTTTTCTTGCGTTGTCTTTTCAACTGCTTCCGTGTTTTTTCTTTCGCCATAGACTTTAACCTTTCCCTCCTTTGTCCTTTGTTTTACTTATCTATTCTAACACTCCCCAAAAAGCTTTAAAATCTATTGGTAATTATATCACTGCTTTCTACCTGAAAAAAGAGTTATTTTGCCAACCGGAAAAAGTATTTTTATTGTAAAAGGAAAAAAGAGATTGAAAAGAGAATGATACAATCACGGTTTTTATCCGGATACTCCAATCGAATCTTTTAAATTCTTTTAACCGTTATACCGGGGAGGTTTTTTGCAAATGGAATTAAGCCCTAACGCCAGGATTACTTATGAAAAAAGATACCTAATAAAAGACGAACAAGGCAATCCTCTTGAAACTCCAGAAGATTTACTTCGCAGAGTAGCTGCCAATATCGCAGCCGTAGAAAAAAGCTACGGGAAAGAAGATGAAGAAGTTAAATCAGTTGAGGATAACTTTTTCCAGCTCATGGCCGAAGCCAGGTTTATGCCCAATTCCCCGACCCTGATGAATGCCGGCCGTGAATTACAGCAGTTGAGCGCCTGCTTTGTTCTACCCTTAGAAGACAGTATGGAGGGTATTTTTACCGCCCTAAAAAATATGGCTTTAGTCCAGAAAACAGGTGGCGGCACAGGTTTTGCCTTTGACCGCCTCCGACCAAGCAACGATATTGTCCGCTCTACGAACGGGGTTGCCAGCGGACCAATTTCTTTCTTAAAAATTTTTGATGCCGCCACTGAAGCAGTAAAGCAGGGAGGCACCAGACGCGGGGCCAACATGGGTTCCCTGATCTACAACCACCCCGATATTTTAGAATTCATCACCTGCAAGGAAAAAGAAGAAGAAATTAATAATTTCAACCTCTCGGTTACTGTGTCCGATCAATTTATGCGCAAAGCCACGGGTGAGGAATCTGATCCCTTGTACTACCTGCTCAACCCGCGCTTAAAAGAACCCTACCACAATCCGGAAACCGGGGAAGAAGCTATGCTTGACGCCTCGGAAGTGTTTGATCTGATCGTGCAAAAAGCCTGGGAAAAAGGCGACCCCGGAATTATTTTCATCGACCAGATGAATCGCTACAACCCCACCCCGCACGTCGGTAAATACGAAAGCACCAACCCCTGTGTACCAGGAGATACTTTTGTCTTGACTGAAGAAGGCCCGCGGCAGGTTAATGATTTGATCGGAAAGAAAACAACTTTGCTGGTGGATGGCAAACCCTGCCAAACTACAGAAAAAGGCTTTTTCTCAACAGGCCTTAAACCGCTTATTAAAATCACGACAAAAGAAGGATACACATGCAGGGCTACCGCTGACCATCCTGTCCTCAAGGTTAATAAGCAAACCAGGTATAAACTTGAAAAAAGATGGTCCCCGGCTGAAGAATTAAAGCCGGGAGACAAAATCATGTTACACGATCACCGGAGCTACCGGGAATGGGAAGGTCTCTACAACGAAAAAGAAGGATACCTGGTTGGCCTCCTTGTTGGAGATGGAACTTTAAAAAAAGATAAAGCCTTGCTTTCGGTCTGGAATAACCACGGTAGCACAGACGCCGTCATGGGTACAGCTTATGAGGCTGCCTGTTCATTGCCGCACAGGGAAGACTTCAGAGGCTGGTGGAAAGTAAGCGGGAGAGATGAATACCGGATGAGTACAGCTGCTTTAAAAAAACTGGCTTTATCCCTGGGCATGAAACCTGGTGAAAAAACAATTACTCCCTATCTTGAAACCAGCACTTCTTCACATTTCATTAAAGGATTTTTAAGAGGGTTCTTCGATGCGGACAGCTCCGTCCAGGGAAGCCAGGAAAAAGGCGTTTCCATTCGGTTGGCCCAAAGCGACATCGACAGGCTGCAGGCCGTGCAAAGAATGCTTTCCCGTTTCGGCATTATTAGCACTATCTACAAAAATCGGCGTGAAAAAAAGTTAACTTCAATGTCTAACGGTAAAAACGAATCTGCTTTATATGAAACTCTTCCCCAGCATGAACTGGTTATTTCTAAAAACAATGCTGCACTTTTTAATGAAATAATTGGCTTTTGCGATGAAGAAAAACAAGCGCGCCTGGATAATGTCCTTTCTGCTTATAAAAGGCAGCTTAACCAGGAACGCTTTACAGCAACGGTTGAATCCATTACCCCCGCAGGCGAAGAAAAAGTATATGATGTTCAAGTCCCTGGAGTTAACGCTTTTGATGCCAACGGTATTGTTGTTCATAATTGCGGTGAACAACCCCTGCTTCCTTTCGAAGCCTGCTGCCTTGGCTCAATCAACCTGGGCAAATTTGTGACCTCTAAGGGTAAAATTGACTGGAAAAGCCTCGCAGACTCAGTTAAAACAGCGGTCCACTTTCTTGACAATGTTATTGATGCCAGTAATTACGTAATTCCGGAAATTGCCGCCATGCATAAGGAAGGAAATCGTAAAATTGGCCTTGGGATTATGGGCTGGCATGATATGCTGGTTCAGCTGGGCATAAATTACGATAGCGAGGAAGCGGTTGAGACTGCTGAAAAAGTAATGGCATACATCAACTCGGAGGCTAAAAAAGAATCGGTAGCCCTGGCCGATGAAAGAGGTGTTTTCCCCAACTTCAAAGGAAGTATCTACGAAACCGGTAAAAAAGAAGACCGGGTTCGCAACGCCACCAGGACTACTATTGCCCCAACCGGAACAATATCGATCCTGGCTTCATCGAGCAGCGGCATCGAACCATATTTTAGCATAGCCTTTATTCGTAAAAATATCCTTGACGGGCTTGATATGCCGGAAGTAAACCCACTTTTCCTCGATGTTGCCAAGAAAGAAGGCTTCTACAGCGAAGAACTAATTGAAGAAATTGCTCATACCGGAAAAATCCCTGAGGATTCTCCCGTACCGCAAAAGTACAAAGACCTGTTCAAGACAGCTATGGAAATCGACTACAACTGGCATATCCGCCATCAGGCCGCTTTTCAAAAATACACTGACAATGCGGTCAGCAAAACGATTAATTTAAAAGCGGATGCCACTGTGGAAGACGTTAAAAATGCTTACACCACAGCCTGGAAAGCCGGATGCAAAGGCATCACCGTTTACCGGGACACCTCTCGCTCTAAGCAAGTACTCAATGTTGGCGACGGCGTCCAGGAAGATTATTTAAAGCCGATTAAACGACCAAAAACTTTAAGCGGGCAAACCACCAGCGTCGGCACAGCCCTGGGAAATCTTTTTGTTACAGTAAATTCAGCCGACGGCAGACCGTTTGAATTGTTTGCCCAGATTGGCAAGGCCGGCAGCGACGTAATCGCCTTTACAGAAGCTATTGCCCGACTCATTTCCCTGGCCCTACGCTGCGGGGTAAGCGTTGATGAAATCGTTACCCAGCTGGAAGGTATCGGGGGAGCCCGCTCAGTTGGTTTCGGGCCAAACCGGGTCAGAAGCGTCCCTGATGCCATTGGCCAGGCGTTGCGCAGCATTGCCCAGTCCGAAGTAGACAGTGAACACCCCGATAAAGGCCATGCTCGCGAACTTTGTCCCGACTGCGGAACAGGAGCCCTGATCAGAGCCGAAGGGTGCCTGAAATGCGAAGCCTGCGGTTTCAGCGAATGTTAACCAAAGCTTTAGATGTTGATGTAGAGGTGCTTTTTGATTAAGGGGCAGACTCTTTTCCGGAGATTTTGGAAGGAAAAAGTCTTAGAAGAATCTTCACGTAAATAAGAAAGCTAGGTGGACCGCCAGAAACCATAAGTCCTGATGGACTTCCATTGCTTCTCTGTAGGGGCCAAACCCAGAATACCGCCCCTGAACAAAGTAAGCTTGACCTTAGACCATAAAAAAGCCGTCATCAGCGACGGCCGTAAGGTTAGAAAACCTATTAATCATGGTGCCGGAGACCGGACTTGAACCGGTACGGACAATTGATTGTCCGAGGGATTTTAAGTCCCTTGCGTCTGCCTGTTCCGCCACTCCGGCGATTATTGGAGGCGACACCCGGATTCGAACCGGGGATGGAGGATTTGCAGTCCTCTGCCTTACCACTTGGCTATGTCGCCATAAAAATGGAGCGGAAGACGGGATTCGAACCCGCGACCCCCGCCTTGGCAAGGCGATGCTCTACCACTGAGCTACTCCCGCTTACTGATGGTGCCGAGAGGCAGAATCGAACTGCCGACACGCGGATTTTCAGTCCGCTGCTCTACCGACTGAGCTATCTCGGCACAAAATGGCGGAGCTGACGGGACTCGAACCCGCGATCTTCGG
>Ga0207421_10008862_pt1 | contig 10302 bp, 11 predicted proteins | sample SodLakKL_010_SED_4_FD_187542 | JGI IMG/M metagenome (GOLD analysis project Ga0207421, IMG submission 187542) | Alkaline sediment microbial communities from Lake Tanatar, Kulunda Steppe, Russia - 8KL_010_SED (SPAdes) (version 2) | ecosystem: Environmental > Aquatic > Non-marine Saline and...
CGACGCCGGCAACCCCCGCCACGAGCTGGCTATCGGTTAGGCTCGAGGTAAATACGCCTGCCGCAAGGAAACTCGTCATCATGAGCCAGAACCCGAAGTAGCCCGTCCACACGATGCCCCAGTCCGGGTTCCCGAATTGATCGACCACGAAGGGAAAGACCAGCATGATCACCAGGGTGAGGGTCACGAGCAGGAGTGCTCCGAGGAACTTCCCCACGACGATGTGCCCGATGGATACGGGGGTGGTGAAAAGGATCTCGGAGGTACCCGTCCGATCCTCGTCCGCCAGCAGGCGCATCGTCAAGATGGGAGCCACGAATACCATGATCAGCCCGGCATTTCCGAGCATAGATTGTACCGATGCGGCCCGGGATCCCAATAGCGACATGGAGAAGAAGTACCCGGTGATCAGCAGGAAACCCGCCATCAATGCGTAGGCCATCGGGGTTTGGACGTAGGTCATAAATTCCCGCCTGGTGATGCCCCATACCTTTCTCACGACTTGACGGCCCCCTCTCCTGGATCATCAGCAGATACGCGCGCCGGGTCTTCCGTCGTCAGCCGGAGGAAGATGTCCTCGAGGGAGAAACCGATCGGGGTCATTTCCACGATGGGCAAGTGCGCTTCCGCGAATCGATAGAATATGTCCTCGCGCAGGTCGCTCCCCGTTTCCATCTCTACCGAGAAGAGGGGGAGCGCCTCGTCCGTCGAGGACTCCCGGCTGATCCGGACGATCCCCGCAATGTTCTCCAGCACGGCTTCGGCTTCCCTTGCCGGGGCGCGGACCTTGATCCGCATCACACTTTGGCCTTCCATGCGGGCGGCCAGGCCACTGGGAGTGTCTTCGGCCACGAGCTTGCCCTCGTTGATGATGACGACGCGTTCACAGGTTTGCTGCACCTCGGGGAGGACGTGCGAACTGAGGATGACGGTTCGGCGTCCGGCCAGGTCCCGGATCAGTTCCCGGATTTCGATCCTTTGGCGGGGATCGAGCCCGGAAGTGGGCTCGTCGAGGATCAGGATCTCGGGATCCCCGAGCAAGGCCTGTGCCAGTCCGATCCGATGACGATATCCCAGCGAACAGTTTCCGGTGAGTCGGCGGTATACCGGGCCGAGCGCCAGCTGGGAGACCACGCGATCGATTTCCCGCTTGCGTTCCCGCGCGTTGATTTCCTTCATCTCGCCCATGAAGTCCAAAAAGTCCGCGACGGTCATCTCCGGGTACAGTGGCGCGTCTTCGGGGAGGTAGCCGATGTGGCGTGCGACTTCCAGTGGGTCCTCTGTCACGTCGATTCCATCCACGGTGATGGTGCCCGCGTTGGGCGGGGTGAAACCGGTGATCATGCGCATAGTCGTCGTTTTCCCGGCACCGTTTGGACCGAGAAAACCGAGAATCTCGCCCTTGACGGCGGAGAAGCTCAAATCGTCGACCGCGACCTTATCACCATAGTGCTTCCGAACATTTTGCACCTCGATCATATTCAATCGCAATACCCCCTTTTTACATGTGACGGGATATTCTCCATAAATTATAGGGAGGAAGCCAGTGGGAATGGTTAAGATTTCTTTAAGTCACCCACACCGTACGTCCGATATGTATGCAAAGTCGGATGCGGGATCCCGTTGAAAGCGCCCTGCCCCCGGGCCCGGGGGCAGGGCGTACGAGAGGGGAGAGGGATTATGCGCCTCCTTCGCCCTCATCAGATGATGATGGGATCGGTGGGCGTGTGGTTGAGGCTCACGCCACCCTCGGGGGTGACCCGCACCACATCCTCGGTGCGGATGAAGCAGCGGTCGGGAATTAGCACACTGGGTTCTACGGTGAAGCACATGTTCTCCTTCACGGTTCCATCACTGCCGGGGGCCAAGAACGGTGCTTCGTGGACGTCGATCCCGATCCCGTGGCCGAGTCTATGGAAAAACGCCTCGCCGTATCCGGCATCTTCTATCACCCTGCGGGCATGTGCATCGACTTCGCGGGTCGACGTACCCGGTACGAGGGCGCGCATGCCCTCAGCCTGGGCCTGCACGATGAGCGCATGAATCCGCAGCAACTCTGCATCCGGTTCGCCGATGAAGACCGTCCGGCCGAAATCACTGGCGTAGCCGTCGACCACGGCACCGAAATCGAAGGCGAGCACCCGGCCCGGTTCGAGCCGATGGCCCTCTTTGCACGATACGCCTTCAAGTGGACCGTCACAGCCTTCCCCGCGAATCATGATTCCCGTGACGAATGATGTGCCCTCGGCTCCGGCGGCGTACAGTGCGCGCTCGACGAGGAACTTGATGTCCAGTTCTGTCATGCCGGGACGCAGTGCCGGTACCACTTCGGAAAAGGCGTGGTCTGCCACCGCGGCCGCCGCCTCCATAGCCCGGATTTCCCCGGCATCCTTCACCGCCCGCATGGGCCCGAGGATCTCCGAGGTGCAGCGGAATTCGAAATCGCATAACCGCGCCAGTTCGACCGCGGTTTGCACCATGGCCTTGCGCGGGAGCGCGAGGATCCCGCCTGAAGGGACCCTATCGGCAAATAGCGTCCGGGCGAAGGGATCGAGGGCTTCGCCCTCGTCTATAGGGATCATTCCATCCACCCAGGGCGTGTCACGAAGTTGCTCCTCGAAATGCCTCCGGGCCAGGTGTGGTGCGACGGCGATCGCCTCATCGGAGGTGACCAGGACGCCTCCCAGCCAGTCGCCGTGCATGTGGTTCTCAGTGGCACTGGGGCGTCGGCGCCTTATCCCCGTAACATACTCCATATCGCCGCTTGGCGTGAGCAGTGCCGCGTGCCAGCCACGTTCCGCCATCGATGCGCGGAACCGATCGATCCTCCCGGTGTAAGGGTTCAAGATGCATCCGTCCTCTCAGGGCTCAACCTCTCGATTCCGGCCAGGACTCACGATCGACCAGGCGGGCATATACGTACGTGCCCAGTATTAATCCCGCGGTGGTGGCCAGTGCGATGACCTTCCCCTCGCCCAGTTGCGCGAGCACCGTGCCCGGGCAGGCTCCCGAGAGGCCCCATCCGATACCCATGATGCCTCCACCGACGATGGTGAGCGGCCGAAGAGGTTTGGCTTTCACGGTAATCTTCTCCCCGCGTCGGGTGGTTCCTCCGAATCCGTTGAGGGCCAGCATGCCCACGTGGCCGATGAGGATGGCGGTAATCATCACCCAGGCGAGGGTGAGGTCCGTGCCGGTGAACATCCCGTAGATCAGGTCGTATTCCGATGCACCGACCCGGCTGAGGGCAAAGCCGAAGATTCCACCCAGGACCAAGAATGTCAGCTTACGCTGCATCATGCACCGCCTCCCAGGATGAATACGCGAACGAGGAACGTGGTCAGGATCCCGGTGGCCAAAAAGCCGATGGTGGCCACGAGGCTCGAAGTATGTAGGTTGGCGATGCCGTGGATGCTGTGCCCGGAGGTGCAGCCACCGGCGACCCGCGCTCCCAACCCCAACAGGAAGCCACCCATTCCGAAGAAGGCCACGAGGGCGAGGGGGGTCCAGGAAACCGTGGCGGTGAATAGCCCCATCTCCGGGGTCGTGAGTGGCCTCCCGGAAAGGCGCGCCGATACGAACGCTCCGACCACCATGCCGCCGAGGAAGAAGAGTCGCCATCCCGGTCCGTCGGCAAAGGTTTTTGAGTTCAGCCAGGAGAGGTGCGTGCGGGGGAGCAGCGCCTTGAGAATGCTGCCGTATCCCGTGGAAACGCCCAGGGCGGTATTCTCCGTGTAGTAAAGAAGTGGTACTAGTAGGCCGATGACCAGACCCCCGGCCCACCAGGGCCATGGGTTCACGAATATCGCTTCGTACCAACCATTCATCTCAATCCGTCCCTTCGTCATACTGTGACATGTGAAGCGTCCATTATGCCCATATCCACCAGATCACCAGGCCCGCAGCCAACCCCGAGGCGAGCGTCAGCGTGAGTCCCGCCCGGACGAATCGAATTGGCGCAAACGGTGTTCGAGCCATCGCCAGCACCGTGGCCTGGTGGGTAGGCAGGATGAGGGCGATGCACGCCCCGGCCGCGACGGCCATCCAAAGGGCGTCGGCGTTGGCGGCAACTCCCGGGAATTCCGCAACAGAGGGTGCCAGTCCTCCCATGATCACCGCAGCGGCCGAATTATTGATCGCATTGGAGAGGATCGTGCTCGCGAAAAGAAATGCGATCACCAGGGCGGGCCCGGGCAGGCCGGTGACGCCCGGAAGGACGGCCTGCGTTGCCATATCGAGGCCCCCGGTGAATTCCAATACCTCGCCCAGGCCGATCATGCCTGCCAGGAACACGACGACCCGCAGGCGCATCCGCCGGTAAACCTCGGCGGGTGGGAGTACTCCGGTGGCAACGAATACGAGACCCGCGGCCGCGAATCCGACCGGCGCCGGGACCAAACCGAAAGCGACGACCACGACGGCGATACCCACCATCCCGAGGACGACGGCTCGGTTCGATGTCGGTCCCGGGAGGGGTGTGGACGCCGCGTCTTCTTCGTGGTCGGGAGCAGAAATGGGCGAAGACGCATCGCGGCTACCGATCGACCAGACGATGACACCAGCGACGAGTGCAGCCAGGCCGTGGGGCGCAAAAGCAAACATCCCGAAACCAGCGCCGCCCGCGCCGGCGCGATAAGAGGATATGATGAGGTTCGGTGCACTGCCGATGAGCGTCAGGGTTCCGCCGAGGATGGCGGCCTGGGCCAGGGGCAGGCCGAATACACCGGGCTCGACTCCGGCGCGGCGCGCCATGCGCTCGGCGGCGGGTAGGGTGATGCCCAGGGCGCCCACGTTGTTCATGAAGGCGGACAGGAGTGCCGTAATGGTACCGAGGCCGAGGATCTGCCCCCGGACGCCGGGTAAGCGGTGTGCCAGTGCGATCCCAATTCCACGCAGAGCACCCGAGGCGGTAATCCCGGCCGAGACCACGAGTACCGCGGCCACGGTGATTACCGCGGGATGCGAAAACCCCGCGAAGAGGATCTCCGGGGGAGCCGCCCCGGCCAGTCCGAGGAAGACCAGTCCGGCGAGGGCCACGAAATCGGAACGCGCACGCCCCGAGGCCACGAGCGCCAATACGATCGCGAGGACGACCCAGACCAGGTGTGCACCTTCCATGCGAATCTCCTTTCCCCGGGGACTATCGGGTAGTTACCCTTGTCTTCGCCTCGACGAAACATGGAGGGCCTGGGCCCGCCGTGCAGAAGGAAGCACTTGGAGGTGCATGCCGATGGCAAATACGACCGAGATGTTGCGTGCGCGCGCCGAGTCCTTGGGATTCGACCTGTTCGGGGTTGTGCCCGCAAAGGCCCTCGAGGAACATGTCGGCACCAGGGTGGATTGGATGGATTGGACGGTGATGGAGTCTCCCGCAGACTACCTGGACAATGCAACATCCTTCGTGGTGACCGGGGTGGCGGCTCCGGGCCCGCAGTGGGATCTGGCGGTGTACCTTAATGACGGTTGGACGTATTCTGGATACTACTCGATGGAGATGAATACCTGGCGTCTGGCCGACGACCTGCGGGCGATGGGGCACGCTGTGTACGCCCATCCGAAGAACATCTCCCGCAAGATCCTTGCCCGCTTGGCGGGTTTTGGTGCATGGGGGAAGAATTCGCTGATCCTGCACCCGCAACTGGGCCCACGCTTTCGCATCGCCACATTTCTCACCGACGCTGTCTTGGATTACGATCAACCGGCGGAGGATGACTTCTGCGGCGACTGCACGGCTTGTATCGATGCGTGCCCGACCCGTGCCCTCAGCCCCTACCGGATTCACACGAAGGACTGCCTCGTCAATCACCTCGTAACCGGGGACATACCGGATGTTGAATTGCTCGAGAGGGAGTCGCCGTCCCTAGCGCCCGGCATCCGCATCATGTGTCGGGTGTGCCAGGAGGCCTGTCCGGTGGGTGGTTGCTAGGAACGGTTAATGAGGCGGCCGACGAGGTTGGTGGCGAACCAGGTGAGTCCGTAGCCGTAGAATCCGGTGTTCAGCCAGAGCATCCACGCTGCCATATCGCCCTCGGGATAGCGCAGGGTGGGCAGCAGGGAGAAGGGGATGAGCGTAACCAGGGCACCGAGGACCAGGATGCCCAGCCCGACGCTGATGCGATCCGCGCGTAAACCCGCCATCCCGGCATATAGGCCCAAGAAAGCGCCGAGCATCAGCGATGCCACGGCGAGGAAACGGCCGTATGACCGGAAATCCTCGTATAGCGGGTGTTGGGGATCGAGGGTACCGGGTGCGACATCGGCGCCGGAGAGCCCACCGAAGTTCTGCAGGCCGATGGTGCTCATCAAGATGAGCAGGATGACATAGACCAGGCCCATACGCGCGGTCCACGAAAGGGGACGGCCGGTCATTGTGCGGGCTCCGTGCCCTGGCGGTTGAGACGCAGTGCACGTCGTGAGGAAGCAAAGACCAGGACCCACCCCACGAAAACAAACGCGAGCCCAAGGTGTGGTTCCACGTTCCACGTGGTGAGCGTAGGCCCGAGTCCGGTAATGAGGAAAAGCGCCAGAACGGCGTGGTTGGTGAACATGCGCGCAGTGATGACGCGTACGGCCCATTCGGGCCTGTGGGGTAACAGCGTGAGCACGGCGATCAGCAGCAGTGCGGCGACCATCATCTGCCCTCCGGCCAGGTCGAGGCCGCGGACGATACCCTGGTGCAGCTCCGGCATGATGCCCGGAAAGGGATATCCATAATGGAAACTGTGCCAGGGAAGCAGGATACCCGCCAGGATGATGATGCAACCCCATAGGGTGCGGTGCTCTTCTCGCGTCACGGGAATCATGTCCCTTCCATTGCACCTGATTCTTCGTTGCGATCTTAGAATAGGGGACAGCTGCACGGGCGTCAAGCGGAGCCAAATTGCTGGTGATGATGAAGGAGCTCGGATATAATCCACCTGTGAGGGGACACACCACCGTTATCACGGGTACGTCGAGGGGGACGGTCATACTATGAAGATACGCGAGTTGCCTAATGATCTTGGCTTTTACCTGTCGGGCACGCTTCCGGGGGCGGACCGTTCGTCGGAGCGGGACCCGGACGCCCCGGGAACGGACATGCGCTCGGCGGTATACGTTCTGGTCGACGGGCGCCGCTGCGGAATTATCGATACCGGTATGGGCGTGGGGGTCTATCGCACGATCAACCAGGCACTCAATCGACTCCGGGTATTTCCCGAGTGGGTGCTCCTCACCCACGACCACTACGACCACGTGGCCAACGCCTTCTGGTTCAAGGACGAGATGGGCGTTGCCATCTACTGTCACGAGGGAGATCTCGACCTGATTGAACAACCCCTGAAAGTCTTTGACGATGCATATATGCTGCGGCGATTCGGCGTGACCTACCGGGATTCCTTTCGCCAGATGAATCGTACGGAGGATGATTTCGAGCGGTACATCGATCGGGCGCTGCGCGATCGCTTTTACCCGGTCAAGGTGGACGCAACCCTCGAGGACGGTGATATCCTCGAGGTCGGCAGCCTGGAGGTCGAGATTCTGCACACACCCGGGCACTCCCCGGGCAGTGTGTCGGCGTATCTACCGCGCTTCGGGGCGATCCTTGCCGGGGATACACCGCTTTGGTTTGGTCCCGGCCGGGCCAATCCTCTGGGCAATTTCCGCCGCTGGGTCGATAGCATGGAGCGGTTGCTCCTCGTGGACACCGAGTTCATCGGTTGGGGGCACTCTGCTCCCACGAAGGGCCGGTCCCGTTGTCGCCGCTTCCTCAACAACACCCTCCGGCGCGCGCTGGAGGTCGAGGAGGCGGTGGTCGAGGAGATCGGCTTTCACCCGCAGGCCGTCGGAGAACTGGTCGAACTCATATACGGGGACAACGTCGGCGCCCTCGATGAGCAGCGCGAGATTGCCGAAGACTCGGTGCATGCGTTGCTTTGTAGCCTGCGCGACGAGGGCGAGGTTCAGGATGCCCCCGATGACGAGGGGATCATTCGCTGGTATTCCCGGATACATGCCTAGTGCGGGGGAGGCGAAAGAGTACGCGGGCACCCCCTTCAGGACGATTTTCCGCCCGTATGCTGCCGCCGTGCCGTTCGATGATTTCGCGGGAAATGGCCAGGCCCAGCCCGACCCCTCCGCCTGCATTGCTGGCGCGATAGAACCGATCGAACACGCGATCGATTCGTTCGTTACAGAATCCGGGCCCCTCATCAGCCACGACGAACTTCACCGCGGACCCGTCGGGCCGGGCATCAAGGTGTATACTCCCCCCCGCAGGGGAATGGCGTAATGCGTTGTCCAGCAGATTGGCGAGGACCTGGGCGATCCGTTCTTCATCCGCCCACACCTGCCAGTTCCGGGGGAGATCCGCCACCTCGGGCGTGATGCTGCGTGCTGCCGCCTGGGGTGTGATGCGTTTGCACGCATCCTCGAGGAGCCTCGCGATGGGAACCCAGGATGGTTCCAGGGGCAGTTGTCCGGACTCGAGCCTTTCAAGCTGCAGGAGATCTCCCAACAGGCGTTCAATGCGCCGGGTCTCTCCGAGAATCGTTTCGAGATAGGGATCCTGGTCCTCGGGTTCGATCATCCCGTCGAGGATGGCCTGCGCGAACCCCCGGACCGTGGTGATGGGCGTACGTATCTCGTGGGAGATGAGGGCGGCAAACAGGGTCCGTGAGCGCAGCAACTCCTCCATTTGCCCTGCCATTTCGTCCATCTGCTCCGCCAGCTGTTGGAATTCCCCGCTATACTGCCCGTGCGAGCGAGCGTACAATTCCCCCCGGCCGAGGGTGCGCGCCAGTTCCCCTAGTTCCTCCACCGGGCGGGAAACGCGCCGCGCAAGGAAAAACGCCGCCAAGGAAGCGAGAACCAATGCGAAAAATGCCGTTTGCAGCAGGATGCCCCGCATTTCATCGGCGGCCCGGGTGACAGCATCGACGGATTGAAAAAGCGCGATGACCCCCAGCGGATCATCCTGCGTGCGCCCCTCCACGGGAACGAAGACGGCGACCATGGGATCTCCGTGCGTGCCCGTCCAATCGACACTTTGCACTTCGCGTGTCTCGAGGGCGGACAGGGCCGGGGTGGCGTCGGCCAGCGCATTGGGATCCTCCAGGATCTCCTCGCTCAGGGAGTGGGCCATCGGTTCGCCCGTCTTCGAAAGGATGATGAAATCGACATCCGCCGCCGCGCCCACGATGTTCATCCAGGCAGAAAACCCCTCATCATGTCGCATGCGTGGTCCCCGGGTCATGGTTTCGATGGAGAGGAGTCGGGCCATGTTCTGCCCCCGCGAGACCAGGGAAGATCTGGCCTCGCCGAGTAAGTACGAACGCATGAGCCCCCCGACCAGGAGGAACATGACGGCGATCACGAGGGCCGCAAGGCCCAGGTAGGACAGGGTTAGCTGCGTACGGATACTCGTCACTGCAGGTTCGCCCCCTGGAACTTGTACCCGACGCCCCATACCGTGCGAATGTAGGCGGGGTTGTCGGGGTCGGGTTCCAGCTTTTCGCGCAGGTGGCGGATGTGTACGTCGACGGTTCGAATGTTGCCGTAGAATTCGTAACCCCACACCCGGTCCAGTAGCTGGTCTCGCGTAAAGACTTGCCCCGGATGGTAGGCGAGCATCCAGAGCAGATCAAACTCCTTGGCGGTGAGGTGTACGTCCCGACCATCTACCCGCACGCGGCGCGCTTCCCGATCGATTGTTAGTCCCTCGTATTCCAGGGTGGATCCCCGGGCGAGGTGGGTGCTCCTTCGTAGTACGGCCCGTACGCGAGCGAGTACCTCCCTGGGTTCGAAGGGCTTGGTGATGTAATCATCACTTCCTAGCTCCAGGCCCGTGACCTTGTCGCGGGTGGAATCCAGGGCCGTCACCATGATCACGGGGATCTCTTCTTCCTGTCTGATTCGTCGACAGATTTCCCACCCGTCGATGTCGGGCAGCATGATATCGAGGAGGACGAGATCGGGTTGATAATCGTGCAGGCATTGGAGACCCTCTTGCCCGCTCGAAGCCGTGCGCACCTCGAAACCCTCGCCTTCGAGATAGAGGCTGAGGATCTTTTGGATGTTCGCATCATCCTCTATGATGAGAACCCGCGGCGAAATGGACAATCGGAACCTCCTCACGCCGTTCTTCAGCGGAACAGCCTCGCGATGACATCGGCATCGTTGCCCCAAAGGGCCATCCCGGTCATCAGGCGCAGCCGGGCCTTGGCTGGATTGAGATCTCCCGCCCATATGATCCCGTCATCATCTACGCCGAGACCACTGCCTCCCAGCGGACAGCGAGAGCTGCCCACCACGATCGCCCCCGAT
>Ga0207421_10008863_pt1 | contig 10300 bp, 10 predicted proteins | sample SodLakKL_010_SED_4_FD_187542 | JGI IMG/M metagenome (GOLD analysis project Ga0207421, IMG submission 187542) | Alkaline sediment microbial communities from Lake Tanatar, Kulunda Steppe, Russia - 8KL_010_SED (SPAdes) (version 2) | ecosystem: Environmental > Aquatic > Non-marine Saline and...
CATCTTGACCCATTCAGGATTAGATGTAACATAGGGGCGTGTCGAGCCTGATCTTCCGCGTTTTGAACTGTGCATTCTAGACATAGTAAACCTCCGAATGAACTCGGGATTCGATTCATATATGTTCTAATACTTAAAAGTGACTGTTGTTGTAAGTTGTAAATATGTTACGAAACATGCAAAATATCCAAATATAACTTTTCATTTGTAGAGGTTTAATGGGTTTCTTGGATAAGTTATTAGGTCGAGATTATAAGACTGTCGTTATAGCATTGGATGGGGTTCCATACAGTTTTGTAAAAGACATGTATGAAAAGGGAGAGTTCAATCATTTGGGGTCACCAAAATATAATAAGATGAGTTCCGTTTATCCTACGATTTCATCTGTTGCTTGGTCATCTTTTATGACCGGTAAGAATCCCGGAAAACACAACATTTATGGTTTCGTTGATAGAAAATCGAACAGTGATAATTTACAGATCTGTGATTCGTCCGACTTGAAATCCCCGACACTTTGGGATTATCTTAGTGAAAAGAAAAAAAAAGTGTTCGTAATGAATGTACCTATGACTTATCCTCCGAGAAAAGTGAACGGTAAATTGGTATCTGGTTTTCTATGCTCAGACCTATTAAAGGGAACATATCCAAAGGAGTTCGCCTCAGAACTTTATAAGCTTGGATACAAAATTGATACCGATTCATCTCTAGCACTAGAAAACCTTGAGAAATTTCTAAAGGATATCGATGTAACATTCGAAGCTAAAAAGAAAGTGATGTTCCATTACCTCACCGATAATTATGATTTTATGATGTTTCATTTTATGGTAACAGACCGTATTAATCATTTCATGATGGGAAATTATCTCGATGGGGACCGATATGCGGACAAGTTTATTTCATTCTACAAGAAAATCGATCGTATGATAGGACTTGTGGAAAAAAAACTAGGTGAAAAAGATAAACTTTTAGTTATTTCAGACCATGGGTTTACCAGGTTGGAACAAGAGATTCAACTCAACAAATGGCTAATGCAAGAGGGTTATTTAGAAGAGGTTAAAGAATTCTCTAATATAACCCGTGAAACCAAGGCATTTAGTTTGATCCCCGGAAGGATTTATATCAATTTAGAGGGCAGAGAAAGGAACGGTAGTGTATCTAAAAAGGAATACCCCAAACTTAGAAATGAATTGATTGAAAAACTCACTAATCTCCGAGATCCAATGTCTGGACGAGAAATAGTGGATAGAGTATTCAAACGCGAAGAGATATATTCCGGTCCTTATAGAAAAAATGCACCTGACTTACTCGTACATCCGAAAAATGGATATGACCTTAAAAGTAAATTTGGGAAGGTAGATTTTATCAGCAAAGGGCTTAGAAACGGAATGCACACCTATGACGATGCTTTTGTTTATTCATCTGACCAATTGTCTACCGATAACGCAAATATCATAGATCTCTATCCCACAATTTTAGATATGATGAAGGTAAAATCACCAAAAGGAATAGACGGGCATTCTTTATTGTGACTTCAACGTCCACGTACCTTTTTACGCACGGCTTCGATGTATTCATGTTTTTTTGGTAAATCAAGTTCTAGTTCCTGAGCTAATAGAAGTAATGCTGCTTCGATTTCTATGTTCATATCATCCTGCTTTACATTGACTATTGACATGACTTCCTGTCGATTGAGTTGACTATACATCACGACATCATCTAGCATTCTCTGGAATAATGGTTTTTCTTTTTCTTCAAGTATCCTTGTCGATGGTTCGAATCCAAGAGGAATATTCACATTTTTTGGATCGAAATTTATCTCGACCTTATCACCATTCAAAGTAACTAAACCCTCTTTCCTAGCTATTTTAAGAAGTTTCTTTGCTTCACTAGACGAAAACCACCCTAAATCCGCAGGTGGTCCGTAAATAAACTCCTCTTTATCGATCTCTTCAGCTCCAGCTCTTTGAAATATGAAAGCTAATGTATATTTCAATTCTTTGTTTGCCATTCTATCGATTCCTCCAAACCAAGTATAACTCCATCTAACTCCGGTTCATAGGATTCTACGCTATCCATATCTATATTTCCACCAATAAAAATTTCATAATCTTTTTCTGGGAGGTAATCCAAAAGGGATCGGTTAAATCTAGTTTTACTCAGGTCATGTATCACTATCGTTTTTATGCCTACACCAGTGGCTTCTAAAATTAGATCTTTCATATTACTCTGTTTTATCTCATCTGATGGTGAGATGATCCCATCCTTATAATCGATACAAAAAATCATTTGATCACTAATTTTACATGCCTCGTGAATTAGATCCATGGAATAAGTCGTTTTAGTGGATAATACAATCTTATCCGCCCCAGCGATATATCCATCTGTTATAGTCGCCATATCCCTTGCACCTACATCAGCCCAGATCTCTTTCCTAGCTCCGACCTTTCTGATAACATCAGATTGAAGACTTCTACTTTCTATACCGTTAAGGTCTAATAGATAGATAGTATCATAACCACTCAATAGTGAAAGTAGATCACTATAGTTCAATTTAGAACCGTCTTTGGAATAATGGACATACTGTCCGTCCTTGACAGTAACAGGTTTACCACTTTTGAATGATATCGATGGAATCACTTTCATGATTGGTAATTCAATAACCACTTAATAAAAGGATTGCCCTTTATTTTATCAGATGTTTAAGATAAGACAACAATTTGTTCAACGGCATACCCTTCTCCCACTCCATTTTTAGATTTCCGTGAACCGTGGTCTGCATGTATGGAATCTTTCTCTGGAGAACTTGATGTTTTTTCTTCATCCCATCTATTTTCATAGTATATACCCTCCATTTGTCCCCTCTTTGTCTTTTCAAACGGTATGCGTATAAAGGTAGAACATTGCTATCCATACACACCTTTTTCATCCACTCTGCCTGTTCATTCAACCTACCTTCATTCCTAAAATAGAGGACGTTTTCCTTAGATGATTTTACTTCGATGGGGAAGGATATTTCACCTCTTAAAGCTATAAGATCAATACCCAGGCTTCCTCCAGCTCTAACTACAAGAAATGGTATATCAAATATTGCCTGGTATCCTTCCAGTTCCCTATCACTGCAGGTTTTCGTAGCATCTTTAATGACTTCCTCGTCCCCAGATAAAATTCCTTTAAGCTCTCGCTCGTATTTACCGACAGCCATCGTTTTCAATAGTGGAAGGATATTATTTATATTTATCAATCAGAGGTGACTGAAACTAAGGTGTCAACCTAGAAGTGTCCCTTGGGAACAATATAGCTTCTCTAATATTCGATAGGTCAAGCATCTGTTGAACGAACCTATCAAGTCCTAGACCTATACCACCATGTGTGGGCATACCGTACTTAAAAGCTTTCAAGTAATCCTCAAAGTCGTCCTCATCTAGATCTATCTCTTCCATCTGTTTAATCAGAATATCATATCGGTGCTCTCTTTGGCCACCTGAAACTAACTCCTGACCTTTATATTCAAGGTCGAAATAAGTTGTTAGAGATGGATCGTACTCCTTCCTCATGGCGTAGAACGTGCTTTCTTTGAGTCTAGTCGGAAATTCGGTTATGTAGAAGAAATCGGTATGATAATTTTCTTTAACGTAGTCACCTAGCATCTTCTCAGCTTCCGTATCGATCTCCGGTTCGTTTTCCCATTCCTTTCCCAAATCCTGTAATATCTCGATGCAGGCTCTGTGAGTTATCTTTTTGATTGGATGTTCAGGAACTTCCAGATCTACACCGAGTTCTTCGAGCTGTTTACTTCCGTGTTCCTTTACATGTGAAAGTGTATGACTTACCATATAACTGGTCATGTCCATTATATCTTCCGAACCATCTATGAATGACATCTCGAAATCAACGGAGATGAACTCCGAGGTATGTCTTATAGTGTCAAAATCCTCGGCCCTGTAAGCCGGTGCTATCTCGTAAACCCTTTCGAATCCCGCGGACATCAGTATCTGTTTGAATAACTGCGGACTTTGGGCTAAGTGTGCCCTCTCTTCGTAATAATCAACATCGAACAAAGTGGCACCTCCTTCAGCACCTGCTGCTACAACCTTTGGAGTACTAACTTCTATAAAACCTTCATGGGAAAAAAAATCTCTCATACCCCCGATCAAAAGGTTCCTCAATTCGAAGATATTCCTCTTGTCTTTTTTTCTTAAATCTAAGAAGCGGTTATCCAATCTCGTTGGAAGTTCAGCATCAACTTTGTCAACTACACCTAATGGGAGCGGTTTCTCAGATTCACTGACCACTTTGATAGATATAGGATGTACTTCGTATCCAAGATCTGTTTGATCAGTATCGGTTTTCTTTCCCTCGATTTCGATTACGCTCTCTCTCGGTATATTGACAATATCCTCGAACTCATCTTCCCCGATCTCCTTCTTGACAAGAACTACTTGAAATACACCTTCTCGGTCTCTAACTTTTAAAAAAGCTATACCTCCAAGATTCTTTATTTCCTGTAACCATCCGGCCAGTTTGCATTTCTCACCGTCATCAAGTTTGACTGCATCCGTGGAATGAATTCTTTTCATGTTTACCTAATTTATGTTCCATGTATAAAAGCCTTTCATGGACTTGTATCGATTAAGTGTTAAATCTTACGAAATATTTATAGCTTCGATTTCGATTTATCATTGGGAGATAAAATGAAAGCTCTGATATTCGGAGCCGGTAGACAAGCTAAAGGTATAGCATGGTATCTAGCAAACCATACTGATTTCGAAGAGATAGGCATCCTTAGCAGGTCACCTGGCCCTATAGACGATATTATCGAGTTCGTCGGTAGTGATAAACTGAAGAAATATGTTGTGAATGTTTTAGACCCTGAAAAGGTAAAAAAGGTCATGGAAGAGTACGATGTAGGTATCAATGCACTTCCAACAAGACAGACCAGTTACAAAACCATCGATAGTGCTGCTGATGTGGGTTTGAACATGATCGATATACTTGAGGAATATCACAGGAGACCAGATGCCTATGAGACGGAAGATTTAGAAGTACCAGAAGGGATGACCGTAAACGATTACGGGGAATATATTCACGAAAAATACAAAGAAAAACAGATCATGCTTTTAGATGGGATCGGTTTTGCCCCTGGCATAACGAATTTTACTTTGGGTGAAGGGCTTAGAGAGATGGATAAAACTAAGACGGCTATAGCACGCTGTGGAGGAATACCGAATGAGGAATCAGCTGAAAGACACCCTTTAAGGTACATGATAACATGGGCCTTTGATCACGTTCTTAGAGAATACAATGTAAAATCCAATGCCTTAAAAGATGGAGAACTGAAAGAAATGGAAGCGCTGTCAGAACATGAAAATTTCAAATTCAATAAATTCGGGAAAGATGTAGAGCTTGAATGTGCAGTAACCCCTGGCATGCCCAGTTTTGTATACACTAGATCAGATTTAGAAAATACTTACGAGAAAACTATTCGTTGGCCTGGACATTATGACACCATCAAAGAGTTCAAAAAATGTGGGATGCTGGATACTGAACCCATTGATATGAACGGTATTAAAGTCGTACCGAGAGAGGTACTATTAAATGTGATAACACCCAGATTGAAACCAAAAGAGGGAGATAGAGATGTGTGCGTTATGTGGAATACAGCAGAGGGGAAAATAGATGGCGAAGATGTCAGTATCGATTACTACATGTGGGATGAAGAGGATGTCAAAACTGGACTCACAGCAATGCAGCGAACGACTTGTTTTCCCCCAGCTATAGCCGCTGAGATGATGGCAAAAGGTGAGATCACTGGTAAAGGGATAATTCCACCTGAGGATTGTATAACGGATTCAATATATGATAAGATGGTAGAGAGACTTGAAAAAGTTGGTGTAGAAATACTGAAGGAAATAACCTATCCATAATCAGACCAACTCTAAATTTAAATACATCTCAGTCTCTTTCCTTTCATGGATCCTGAAAGTATTATTGGAATTGTTCCAAACTTAAGCACTGGAATGTTCGGACAGAGTTCTTTTACTCTTGTAGTTACCAATTATAGATTAATCTTTGCAGAAGTAACTAAAAAATTGTTAAATCAGGAGCGGGAAAGAGCTACAGCTAATGTACAGAATCAAGGTATGATGAGTCGCTGGAAAGCCCAAATGTCTTCCCACTTCAACTTCCACAACAGGTATTACAATATACCGCCGCAATCTATATTGCAGGAGAGTCCGAACAATTATGAGTTGAGACCTAATCAGATCAAATCCGTTAAAATCAGGGCTGGTCACTACGATTATGGATCTGGTAATCAGTATTCAAATAAGATGGTTATCAAATCGTCGATTGGAAAGAATAAATTTAATTTTGATCAGATGAATCACCAGGAAGCTAAGAAAATTTTAGGCCAATTGCTAGGGCCAAGAGTTCGCTGAAACATCCTTGATATTAACTTAATTTAGTTTGAAATTTGTTCATAATCAACCAGAATGTTCTATTATGATATGAGTTCCAGGACCTACAGATCTCTACCTCTCTAGTTATTCCTTGGATTTATTGAGGACAATGAAGAATTATCCCCCTGGAGGTGGAGGAGGTGTTTCTCCATACTCACTTTCCTCTCCTGAAGAGGATGGGGGTGTTTGGCCAGGTGGAGGTCTATGTTTAGATTTCTTACTTCCTTTATCACTGTCACCCATCATTTTTACAACGACCACAACTATAATAACGATAACAATGATTATGACTATTATTCCTAACGTAAGACACATCATGCCTCTTTCCAATAAATCATCTAAAAATCCTTCAGGATCTTCATCTTCTTCCATTTCGAAAACTGCTGTTATCTCCTTATCCTCATCCATGGTTATTGTTATCTCTTCACCGCTTTCATCGGTACCGTCCCAGCTATCTAATTCCCATCCATCCAACGGTGTGGCTTTTAATGTGACTTCGGTACCATAGGTGTATTCTTGGATATCCGGTTCTATATCGACTGTTCCTTCCCCTTCAACAGTCACAACAAGAGTATATGTGAACTCCTCGAAAATAACTGCTATCTCCTTATCTCCATCCATTGTAAATTCTATCGTTGTGGCAGTACCTGTTTCGTTTCCTACCCATTCTACAAACTCCCATCCTTCTGATGGATTAGCAATAAGTCTAACCTGAGTTCCTTCGGGGGTGTGGTCAGTAAATTCTTCATCTATCGGTGATCCAGGATGTTCAACCCATTCTTCCTCATATTCATCATATGCTTCAAGGGTTACTGAACCATCTCCATCGATAAGGATCGTTAAATCATAAAATTCTTCCACTGTAAACTCTGTAGAAAAACCTTCAGCCTCTAAATTATATATTCCAATTTCTTCTTCACTATAAACCACTGAAGCTGTTTCAGATTCACCAGGTTCAACTTCGACTGTCGAACTACCGATGGAAACTCCATCCACATAAAATTCGACGGTATATGAACCTGAGCCTGTTCCAACATTCTCAACGTCAATCAAAAATTCAAGCTCTTGTCCAACTGAGACCACACTAGGTTCAGCTCGTAAGTTTGAAAATTGAAACATCGGCTCAGGGTCTTCTGTTGTGATTTTAAAAGAATATGAACCATGCCAATCTTGATAATGGGCTCTATATGTTATGCCAATGTACCAATACTGTTGTTCAACATCCTCTCTTATTAAATAACTGCCACTTTGGGGTTCATCTTCTCTTGAAGCTTGCAAATTTAATATTTCATCGCGATCGTTGTTATATAACCTCAATGCCTGATCTTCAACTGCCTCTGAGCTGAATTCAAGCTCTATAACGGAATTAGGTGCGAGTTCTATTTTGTACATATCCCTAGTATCTAGATCTCTGATCATACCGGTGTATTCTCCTTCTCCGATTTCATAAGCCTGATCGAAGGTTGAAGCTACGTCACCACCGCTACCTGCATCATCTTGTGAACCTATTTTCACCTCAAAAGTATAATCACCGTGCCAATCCTGATAGTCCGCCTCATATGTTATCCCTATGAACCAATAATCCGTTTCAGTTTCGTTTGCTAAACTAAAATCATCGCTGATTGGGGTTCCCTCTGAAGTCCTTAGATCGAACAAGGAATTTCTGTCAGGGTCATAAAACGTTAGTTCTTGATTGTCTTCAGCCTCAGATACGAATTCGATTTCTATTATAGAGCTAGATTCAAGCTCTATTTTGTACATATCTCTAGTATCTAGGTCTCTGATCATACCGCTGTATTCACCTTCTCCGATTTCATACGCCTGATCAAAGGATGAAGCTACGTCACCACCGCTACCTGCATCGTTCTGATAATCAATACTTATAGTGAATGTATAATCACCATGCCAATCCTGGTAGTCTGCTCCGTATGTAATGCCAATAAACCAATAGACTGTTTCAGTCTCATTAGCTAAACCAAAATCATCTCGAGATATTCTTTCTTCAGATGATCGTAAATTGAAAACCAAATCACGATTAGGGGCATAAAACGTAAGTTCTTGGTTATCTGAGGCATACGATTGGAATTCGATTTCTATTATAGAGCTAGATTCAAGCTCTATTTTGTACATATCTCTAGTATCTAGGTCTCTGATCATACCGCTGTATTCACCTTCTTCGATTTCATAAGCCTGATCGAAGGTTGAAGCTACGTCACCACCGCTACCAGCATCGTTCTGATAATCAATACTTATACTAAAACCATAATTGCCATGCCAATCTTGATATTCAGCTCCATATGTAACTGAAATGAACCAATGATCTGTTTCAGTTTCGTTTGCTAAACTAAAATCATCTCGGCTTAAGATGCTATTTGAAGATCTCAATTCAAATACCGGTTCTTGATTAAAATCATAGAATGTCAACTTTTGATCGTTTGCAGCATTTGAAGAAAATTCGATCTCTACAATCTGACTTGGTTCTAATTCAAAAGTGTATAGGTCCATTTCATTCGTTTCGTTAAGGGTGCCTGACCATTCTCCGGGAACTTCGATCTCTTTTGCATCTTGAAGGATATATCCCTGCCCAGACATGGATTCGATACCAACGATAAAGGTCGAGAGAATCAACATAGATACGATGGCTAACAACATGGCTTTTTTATTACGGGGTTTTTTCATATCTCGATCACCTACAAAGATTTAAATTTACTATGAGGAATTCAAGTTTTTAGTGAAATGCACATTTTCTGTATAGCGAACAAGATTCATAATAGTGAGATTTTGAATTGATTTAAAAAATGTATTAGTTAGTTTGAGGATCTTCTCGATTAACCCGGTTCCCTTCTTTAACTTTTTCACCAATATAACTTTCAAACCTCGAATTATGATACTGATTTAGATTATATATATTTGTCGTATATCCTTGCATTATTTTGATTCTCGATACAGCGAGATAAATCCTTTCTTATCAAACCAGTGTTATTAATATTCAGGTTCTATAATTGATGATTCATTGTTATATTGATATTTTCTCCTTCGCTTTTAGAAACATTTAATATGTGTTCAATTTGATAGTTAATAGGTATTTTATTTTATATTGCAAATTAAAAAATTTCTCCATAGATTTATTATATAAGGGTGTTATGATTCACTGTTGATAACATGGGTGGAGAAAAAATGAATAAATATGAAGCCGTGCTGAATAAAAAGAGTGGGTTCGAATCAGAAGTAAAGATCAGAGATTTTACAATAACTATAGACGAACCAGAGAAAGTTGGAGGTACGAACAAAGGTCCTAACCCAGTTGAAGTTTTGCTCGCTTCTATTGTGGGCTGTCTAGATTTTACTGGAACTATCGTGGCTAAGCAGATGGGTTATGAACTAGAAGAGTTCAAGCTCGAAGTTGAAGGAGAACTCGATCCACGTGGAGTAATGGGAAAAGCAGATATTCCATCTGGACTACAAAGTATTAAAGTGGAAGTAAAAAAGGTTGAAGGTATTCCTGAAGAAAAAATTAAAGAGTTTTTGGAAACTATACAGCATAGATGTCCCGTAGATAACACTTTGACAGATGGAGTAAACGTTGACGTAGAATGGTGATCAGAATGATACTGAAGATAGATCCTAATATATTGGATTCCGACGATATCGGAGAACAAACAGCAAGGTTAGAGATGGGACACGAAGAGGCTGTTGAATACGTACGAAAAGTCTGTGAAAAGAACGGTTTCGGGATACTTGTAGAGTTCTCACCTTCTGAGGTGTTGAACAAAAAAGTAGGAGCCGATAAAGATCCGTATTACGTATTGGGTGCCTGCAATGCCAAAGTTGCTGATAAAGCC
>Ga0207421_10008864_pt1 | contig 10299 bp, 4 predicted proteins | sample SodLakKL_010_SED_4_FD_187542 | JGI IMG/M metagenome (GOLD analysis project Ga0207421, IMG submission 187542) | Alkaline sediment microbial communities from Lake Tanatar, Kulunda Steppe, Russia - 8KL_010_SED (SPAdes) (version 2) | ecosystem: Environmental > Aquatic > Non-marine Saline and...
TTTCTGGCCACCCACAGGGCCGTCAGGTTGGCGGTGGTGCCGCCTTCGGTGAATATCCCAAGCGTGGTCTCGGTATTCTGGACGTGTTCATCGTAGAATGTGCGCCCCCGCTCGTATATCATGTTGTGGATCTTGGCGACCACCTGTTTTTCGATAACCGAGACGACCTTGGACGTCTCCACCTTGACCACATTCTGGTTCAGGGCCGCAACGATGCCTTTGAGGTGAACCATGAAAAACGGGATAGCGGATGTCATGTGCCCCACAAAGTAGGGTGATGCCACGTTTACGGCATGGGGGGCGATTTCACGGATCAGGCAGGTGATGACATCGGCGAGTTTTTTTTCGGGGTCCTCGCTGATGACGGTGTTCTCGAATTGCTCGGAGAGTTCCTTGAGGCTTTTGGCTTCGGTTATGCCGACATGCTTTTTCAAAAACTCGTGCATGCTGAAAAGCATATGTTCCATATACTTGATCAGGGTCTGCCGGCTTGCATCGTCCTCCGGGCGCAGGAAGACCCGCATCAGGTGGTCCCAGTCGGCAACCAGCGTTTTTTTGGGTGTTGTCCCGTCGTGGTCCGTCCTTATATCGGTCATTGGCTGAAGATATTCCCTTCTGGATGAACACTCATTCACGGCTGAAAAAGAATTTACGGTTTTGGGCTAACATATTCAGGGGGAAAAATAAATGGATAAATCGGTTGTCGGTTGTAAGTTGTAAGTTGTAGGTTGTAGGTTATAGGATGTGCTGACGAAGGAAGCGCATCGTTAAAGCGCATCTTTGCGGGCAGGTGCTCGGTTACCGGTTTTATGGTTTCAGCCTGCCGGCGTTATATGGTATGATTATCAAATGTCACTCATGCCATCCATGGAAGCGTTTGCAGAGCCTGAAATACAGGAAATGCTGGCGGGGGGTGCGACCCTTGTCACCGTAAACCGCAGGCTGGCAAGGTATGCCCGGGATCGCTACGGTCAAAGACAGGTCGGCCGAGGGCTTATGGCCTGGGAAACCCCCGATATACTGCCTTATAATGCCTGGCTTGAACGGTGTCACACGGAAATCCGTTTAAAAACGCCGCCTGTCGGCGAGAAACAGATCCCGCTTCTTTTGAGCCCATTGCAGGAACGCCTCCTGTGGGAGCATGTCATTGAAGCGTCCTCCTGGCAAACGACCCTGCTGCAATCCAGGGGCGCCGCACAGGCGGCAATGCAGGCCCGCCGACTGTGCGTTGAGTGGCGGGTGCCGATCGATTCCGATCCGTTGTGGGCGGAAGCCGATCCGGCCGCGTTTGTCGAATGGGCAAGGACATTTGAAAACCGGTGCCGGGTGAACAACTGGCTGGACCGGGCCCGCCTGGCGGACATCGTGGGGGAAGGCCTGACCGGTGGGCATCTGCCATTGCCAGGGATCCTCGTTTTTGCGGGTTTTGACGGTTTTTCCCCCCAGGCAGAAGACCTTATCCGGGTGCTCGTTTCCAAGCACGTTAAAACATGCCTGCAGGCCGAACCGCGCCGTATCGGCAGGGCCGTCCGGACCGGCCTGGCAGATGCGCCGGCCGAGCTCCGGGCGGCCGCAAAATGGGCCCGGGCAAGGCTGCAAAGCAATCCCGGCGAGCGAATCGGTGTCGTCGTCAACGGGCTTGCCCAAAACCGGGACACCGTCTGCCGGATATTTGAGGAAATACTGCATCCCTCCTCAATGACTTCTTTTGCGGTTTCACCGGCATCCATCGAACGGCCGGCTTTCAATATCTCCATGGGACGGCCGCTTTCAGCGTACCCCCTTGTCAACAGCGCCCTTCTCATTTTTGAGCTGATGACGGACGATCCTGAAATCCGCATTATCAGCGCAATTCTGCTCTCTCCCTTCATAAAAGGGGCTGATCGGGAGCTGGCCCGGCGGGCGCGCGCCGATGCGGTAATGCGGGAAGCCAAGCAGCCGCGAATGTCGATTATGCAAATGCTCGATCTCATGAAAACCGGTGCCGGCAAAGGCGCTGCGAGCGGTTATATCTGCCCGGTGTTTTGCCGCAGTCTTGATGCGTTTGAACGGATATGCCTGGATATGCCTGAAAATCAATCGCCTTCAGGCTGGTGCCGGACATTCTCAAGCCTGCTCGAGGCATTCGGCTGGCCGGGCGACAATCCTCTGGACAGCCGGGAATACCAGGTCCATGCCGCATGGCAGGAGGCCCTGGCGCGGTTTGCGGCTTCAGGGGAAGTGTCGGGGAGACTGACGCCCCATCAGGCGGTCGGTATTTTGCAGCAACTGCTAAATGAGTCGTTGTTTCAGCCTGAAACAGCGGATGTCGGATTGCAGGTCATGGGGCTTCTGGAAGCGGCCGGAGAGGAATTCGACGCTATATGGGTGACCGGTATCACCGCCGAGATGTGGCCGTCCCCGCCCGCCCCCAATCCCTTTATCCCCATGGTCCTGCAGCGGCATCATGACCTCCCCCATGCCACGGCCGCGCGAGAGATCGCCTTTGCCCGGACGATCACGCAGCGCCTGCTCGCATCCGCCGACGAGGTGGTGGTCAGCTGGCCCATGGTATCCGGCGAAAGCCCCCTCATGCCGAGTTCCCTGATTGACCCTTTTCCGATGGTTTCCCCGCCGAACCCGCCGCTTAATGACAGGGATTATCGATATCTGCTCGCCGCATCGGGCATCCTGGAGGCTTTTGCGGACGTCAAGGGTCCACCGGTGGAGAAAGGCGGAAAAGTCCCCGGCGGCACCGGCATTATCAAAGCCCAGGCGGCCTGTCCCTTCAGCGCTTTTGTCCGGTACCGGCTCGGCGCAAAACCCCTCGAATTTCCGGTTTCCGGGATTGATGCCGCGGACCGGGGGTCGCTGGTGCACAAGGTGCTGGAACGTGTATGGCGGGATCTTGGGAGCCATAGGGCCTTAACCGCCAAAAACGCGTCGACCCTGGCCGCCCTTGTTTCCGAAGCGGTTTCAAAGGCGGTTTCAGGCATGGCCGAAGCGCGTCCCCGAACGTTTACCGGCCGGTTTGCGGGGATGGAACGGCAGCGGCTTGCGGATCTCGTCATGCAATGGCTTATGCATGACGCTGCACGTGCCCCCTTTGACGTTATCGGTGCTGAATGGCGCCTGAGTTTGTCCCTTGGGGATATCCGTCTGGATACATTTGCGGACCGGATCGACCGCCTTGAAAACAACAGGCAGGTGATTATCGATTACAAAACCGGTAACGTGTCGCGGCAGGACTGGTTTGCGGATCGCATTGCCGAACCCCAGCTGCCGCTGTATTGCCTGGCTCTGGCGGAGATCCCGGCCGGCGTCTTTTTCGCCCGGGTGAAAAAAGGGGATATGCGATACATCGGGATTGCGGATACGGCATCAATCGTGGACGGGGTAAAGGCCGTGGCGGATGACGGCCGTCTGAACGAAAGGTTCGGCTCCGTGGCGGATGTTGTCGAATACTGGAAAACCGCCCTGGCGGCAATCGCCGATGAAGTGGCCTGCGGACACGCGCCGGTTTCCCCGGTATCGGTGAATAAAACCTGCCGCTATTGTCCCCTGGGCATGGTCTGCCGGATCAGCGAGCTGATGGAAACGGGGTTGGTCAATCCGCCCGGATAACGGAGAAGCGCATGCATCAAGAAACCATGACTATACCGGATGCACAGGCAAGGCACGACGCCCTGGACCCGGAACGCTCCTTTATCGTACAGGCGCCGGCCGGTTCCGGAAAAACCGGTTTGCTGATCCAGCGCTATCTCGCCCTGCTGCCGCGCGTGGGATCGCCCGAGGAAATAACGGCGATTACCTTTACGCGCAAGGCGGCCGCAGAGATGAGGGAAAGGGTGCTTGACGCCATGGCGCGGGCCCAATCGGATGTTCCCCCTGAAAATTCCCACGAAAAAAAAACATGGATGCTGGCCCGAAAAGCGGTTCAGCATGACGACGCCCATGGCTGGGGCATCCGGCACAACCCGGCCCGGCTGCGGATCTGTACCATTGATTCGCTTTGTGCGTTTTTGACCCGTCAAATGCCGGTTCTCTCCGGATTCGGGATGCAGCCGCAGATCATGGCCGATGCCCGCCCGCTTTACCGGGAAGCGGCGACGGATACGGTAATGGATCTCGAGTCGGCCGCGGACTGGTCGGACGCCCTCGAAGCGCTTATCCGGCACATGGACAACAATATCGGCAAAGTCGAAAGGATGATCGCGGAAATGCTGGCGGGCAGGGATCAATGGTTGCGGCACGTGGCCGGCCGCGCGGACACCCGTCTCCAGCGGGAAAGCCTTGAAAACGCGCTGTGCCGGGTCATTGAATCCGTTCTGGAAAAGGCCCGCCGGGAAATGCCGGATTCGGTTGCCACCCGGCTGCCGTCGTTGTGCCGGTTCGCAGCGAAGAATCTTTTTTCCACCGCCCCGGGCTCGCGTATATGTGAATGCCTGGAAATGGAAGCGATTCCGGCGTGCATACCCGAAACCCTGGGGACCTGGAACGGTATTGCGGACCTTTTACTGACAAAAGACGGCGGGATTCGCAAAACCGCCGATAAACGGATCGGCTTTCCGGTCGGACCGGACCGGTCGGCCGGCGAAAAGACGGACAAAACGGTATATACGGAGAAAAAGACCGAATTCAAGGCGCTGCTTGCCGAAATCGCGCATTGCGAGGCATTCGCCGAAGCCCTCAATGCCGTGCGCCTGCTTCCCGCTCCTTATTACACCGAGGACCAGTGGCATCTCCTGGAGGCGCTTTTTGAGATCCTCAAGCTTTCCGTGGCCCACCTGCAGCTGGTCTTTTCAAAACATGGCGGTGTTGATTTCACGGAAATATCGCTTCGGGCCCAACGCGCTTTAGGTGATGCACAGGCTCCCACGGATCTTGCCCTGCGCCTGGATTACGGTATTCACCATATCCTGGTGGATGAGTTCCAGGATACCAGTATAAGCCAGTTTGAATTGCTCCTGCGCCTTACGGCCGGCTGGATGCCCGGTGATGGGAAGACGTTTTTTGCCGTGGGCGACCCCATGCAGTCCATCTACAGTTTCAGGGAAGCCGAGGTGGGGCTTTTTCTCAAGGCGTGGGAATCGGGAATGGGACCGCACCTGCCGCTCCAGCCGTTAACGCTTGCCGCGAATTTCAGGTCGGACCGGGGTATTGTCGAATGGGTGAACAAGGCGTTTGCGGGGGCATTTCCCGAAAGGAGCGATCCTGCAACCGGCGCGGTGGCCTACTCGCCTTGCCGGGCCGTTCATTCTCACGGATACCGGCCTGCCGTCCGGGTGCATCCGGTCATTGACGGCGGCGACGATATTGTCGCACAAACTGTGGTCGCGTGCATACACGATGCGCACCGGGACAATCCGGACGAAAATATCGCGGTTCTCGTCCGGGGGCGTCCGCATTTGCGGATGATCCTGCCCGCCCTGAGGGCGGAGAAGATCCCCTACCGGGCTGTCGAGATCGATGCCCTGGGAGACAGGCCGGTTATTTCCGACTTGACGGCCATTGTCCGCGCACTTTCCCATCCGGCCGACCGGGTGGCATGGCTTGCGCTGTTGCGGGGCCCCTGGTGCGGGCTCGGCCTGGCTGATCTCTTCGTGCTTGCCGGCGAGGATCACAACGCGGCGATATACGAGCAGATCCAAAATCCCGGGCGGTTGTCTCAGCTTTCTGAAGACGGCCGTGAGCGTCTTGAGCGGGTGCGGCCGGTGTTGAACCGGGCAATGGCCCGGCGCGGCAGGATGCCCCTCAGGTCCCTGGTGGAGAAAACCTGGACAGCCCTTGGCGGACCCGCGTGCGCAACGGAAGGCGATATCGGCGACGCATCGGTTTATCTTGATTTTCTGGAACAAAAAGCGGACGGCCCCCTCCTGATCGATTATCAGGTCTTTGAAAACGAGGTCATGGGGCTGTTTTCCAGCCCCGACCCGGATGCGGGGGAAGGCCTCCAGGTGATGACCATTCACAAGGCCAAGGGGCTCCAGTTTGACCGGGTAATTATTCCCGCCCTGGAAAAAACGCCCATGGCCGATTCCGAAAAGCTGCTTTTGTGGCAGGAACTGCCGGAGGAAGACCTTTCATCCCCTGAACTGCTGCTGGCGCCCATTGCCGAGTCCGGCGGAGGGGACGACCCCACCTACAATTATATAAAGAACCTGCACAAAAAGAAAAACGCGCATGAAGTCAACCGGCTGCTCTATGTGGCCGCGACCCGCGCCCGCAGGCGGCTGGACCTGGTGGGCGCCGTAAAACGAAAGAGCACCGGGGGACCGGCGCTTCCGGACCGGCGCGCCCTTCTTTATTCCCTCTGGCCCGTGGTGGAAGAGTCGTTTGTGTCCGCCTGCGAAGAAACGCCGCCGGAGATCGAATCGTTTGAAAAAGCGACGGATGCCGGCGCAGAACCCTATATCCGCCGGCTTTCAAGGCGATGGCAGGCGCCGCCGCTCCCCGGCGATGTTTCCGCCATGGGAAAACCGCATCCGTCTCCCGCTGCCGAGGCCACGGACAGCGATGCGCCGCCATTTGACTGGGCCGGAATGACCGTTCGGATGACCGGCACGGTGGTTCACAAGTGGCTGCGCGTAATATGTGAAACCGGTGTGGACAACTGGGATGAACGGCGGATAGCGGCGGTTTCGGAAAAAATCAGGGCGGAACTGGCCGCCGGCGGCGTGGAAAAAGACGCGCTGGATAAAGCCGTTGCCATGGTGATTGCCGCATTGAACCAAACACTTGCCGATGATACCGGGCGATGGCTGCTGTTCGGGCATTACGGCGGACAATGCGAATATCCGCTGGCCGGCCTGGTTGACAACCGGATGGTGTACGTCGTGATCGACCGCACGTTTATCGATCCGGACGGCATTCGTTGGATCGTGGATTACAAGAGCGGCACACACACCGGGGGCGGGCTCGATGCGTTCATGGCGCAGGAGCGGATGCGTTATGAAAAACAGACGGCCCTTTACACGGCCCTGATGCAACACAAGGAGCCCGGCCGGCAAATCCGGCGGGCGCTTTATTTCCCCATGTTTGCGGGGTGGTCGCCGTGGCCGGCGGCGTAAACGGTTTGCCGTTCAGGCGCTATTCGCCGATTATTTTGATCAGGGCCCGTTTTTTTCGCCCCCCGTCGAATTCCCCGTAGAAAATTCGCTCCCAGGTGCCGAAATCGAGCCGTCCGTCCGTGATGGCAACGACGACTTCCCGTCCCATGATCTGGCGTTTCATGTGGGCGTCGGCATTGTCCTCACCCACGTTGTGCCGGTACTGGGAAACCGGTTCGTGGGGTGCCAGGCGTTCCAGCCACAGGTCATAATCATGGTGCAGGCCGGATTCGTCGTCATTGATGAAAACCGAAGCCGTTATGTGCATGGCGTTTACCAGGACGAGTCCCTCCCGAATACCGCTTTCAGCCAGGCATTCTTCCACCTGGGGCGTGATGTTGATAAATGCCCGCCGGGTCGGGACATTGAAATAGAGTTCCTTCCGGTAGCTTCTCATAGGTCCTCCCTTAAAATAAAAAAAGGGGTGTTTCCCTTACGGAAAACACCCCTTTTTGTTGCTTAACGCGTTTACGCTACTGTGACATTGACTGCAGCCGGGCCTTTTTGACCCTGCTCAACTTCAAAGTTCACTTTGTCGCCTTCGCTCAATGATTTAAAACCATTGGAGTTGATGGCGGAAAAATGAACAAATACGTCGGGGCCGTCTTCCTGCTCGATAAAACCAAAACCCTTGCTGTCGTTAAACCATTTAACTGTTCCGCTTTTCATAGTGCTGATCCTCCTTTCTCAAATTTCTCATGGTCTCAAACCGGAGGCAACCATTTTAAAAAACGGATTCTTCCTTCAATGAAACCGACTCGCCAATCCATGTCGAATCTTTACTGATTAGAACTATAATAAACCCTTTTATAAAAAAAGCAAGCAAATAAAGACGATTTTGTAAAAAGTCCAATGACCCTATGACCCTGCTCCTGCCACGCCATCACAAGATGCTCGTTGTCGTTGTCGTTGTCGTAATCGTAATCGGTTTTTTCAAATGCTTTTATTATGACAATCCCGTAAGCAGTCCAGGATCCAAGCGTAATTGCGTTTTATTCGTTGGCGGGATTTGTTCCGGGATTTTTCGGTGTTGCTGCGTCCAGTGCCTTTCGCAAGGCGATCGCCATGTCGGTTTTCGGGATGGGCTTTGTCAAAAGCGCTTTTATGCCCACCCTTTCAATTTTTTCAGCGGTCACCTTTTCGGAAAAACCGGTGCAGATGATAACGGGTATGCCCGGCCGTATCGCCAGAATCGCCTTTGCCAGTTCAATGCCGGTCATGTTGGGCATGGTCTGGTCGGTGACGACGATATCGAATTTATGGGGGTTGTTTTTGAATGCGGCCAGGGCCTCGATGCTGCTTGTCCTGGAAAATACACGGTAGCCTAAGCTTTCGATCATGTGTTGTTCAAGCTCGGCGATGCGGTGTTCATCATCGACAAGCAGTACGGTTTCAGTCCCGGTGGGCGGCGGTTGAAAAAACCCCTCGTTTTTCACGGGCACTCCCATCGGTTTTTCGGCAACGGGAAGAAATACATCAAACTGCGCTCCCTTGCCGGGGGCGCTGTTTGCCTGAATAATGCCGCCGGCATTTTTTACTATCCCGTAGCTCACGGAAAGCCCGAGCCCCGTCCCTTTGTTCTGGGGTTTCGTCGTGAAATAGGGTTCGAATATTTTCTCGGCAATTTCAGGGTCTATGCCTTCTCCGTTATCGGCGATGCGTATTTTTACATAATCGCCTGCTGTAAGGTTCGGAAATCGGCCGGCGTCGTTTCCGGTTATATGGACCTGTTCGGCGGTTATTTCAATCCTCCCCGAAGGGTTGTCCGCCACGGCGTGCAATGCATTGGTGCAAAGGTTCATGATCACCTGGTGCAGCCGCGGCACGTCGATGGACACCATGCCGATGTCCTTGGCAATGGTTTCCTCGACGGTGATCGTGCTGGGGAATGTGCTCCGCATGAGCTTGACGGTTTCCCTGACAACCGGCGTTATCTGAACGGGTTCGGCGAATTCGTCCTTGCTCTGGCGGCTGAACGCCAGGATCTGTTGGATCATCGCTTTTGCCCGGTTGGCGGATTTCATGACCTTGTCGAGGTTGTCCCGCAAGGGGCTGTCTTCCGGCAGTTCGTCCATGGTCATTTCGGTGTACCCGATCAGCGGGAACAAGATATTGTTGAAATCATGGGCGATGCCGCCGGCAAGGGTGCCTATGGATTCCAGCTTCTGCGACTGGTGGAGCTGTGCTTCCAGCTCCTGCCTTCTTTTTTCCCCTTCAAGCCGGGGGGTCAGGTCCCGCATAATACCAAAAAAACCGATGGGGTCACTGTTTTTGTCCCGGTTGAGGGAAACGGAGGTTTCCACGTGGCACACCGTATTGTCTTTTCTGATAAACTGCCAGTCAAACGCCTTTACCGGTTTTCCGGTTTGGAACACGTGGTTGAAGGTCTTGAAGATGGTCTCTTTATCCTTTTCAACGGTAAACGCCCGGTAATTTTTCCCTTTCAGTTCTTCGGGGGAGTATCCGAACATGCGCAGCATGGCATTGTTGAAAAAGATAATGTTTCCGGCTATGTCGACTTCGTAATAGGCGTCTTCTATCGAAGCCAGTATGGTGCGGTATTTTTCTTCGCTTTTTTTAAGGGCCATCCGGATGTTATGCTGCTCCGTGACGTTTCTGGCAATGCCCCTTACGCCTGTGGGCCTGCTGTAAGCGTCTTTTATGAGGCTGTTGTTGTATTCCAGGAGCATGTGGGCCCCGGCAGGGGTGTGGATTTTCATGTAACCGCGGTCTGTTTCGTTTTTCCGGATCCGCTCCAGGTAACGGTCGCACTCCGGCTTCAGGTACTCCGGCACCATGTCCCTTATATTAAGGCGCCTCCACTGATCGCGCGTATAACCTGTCTCACGAAGCCCGGCGGCGTTTACATCCTTCATGTTGCCGTCTAAATCATGAAAGAAAAAAACATCATTTGTGCTGTTATAAATTTCATTGACCAGGGCCTCGTTGCGGATGGCTTTTTCAGTAGACATAAAATGCCGCTGTTTTTCCGCCTGAAGGGCATTTGATGTTTTTTTAAGACGCCGCACGAGCATAAGTATCGCCATGAGCATGGCAAAGAAAATGATGCCGGCCCAGGCCAGCCACATCCATAAAACAACTCCGGTGTCGACCACTGCTGCTGGCTGCGGCGGACTGTCACCTGCATAACCAAGGCTGCTGCGCCCGAGTGCGAAAAGACACAGGCAGGCGAAGGCGAATAATCGAATTG
>Ga0207421_10008865_pt1 | contig 10299 bp, 7 predicted proteins | sample SodLakKL_010_SED_4_FD_187542 | JGI IMG/M metagenome (GOLD analysis project Ga0207421, IMG submission 187542) | Alkaline sediment microbial communities from Lake Tanatar, Kulunda Steppe, Russia - 8KL_010_SED (SPAdes) (version 2) | ecosystem: Environmental > Aquatic > Non-marine Saline and...
TATTCCTGATCAGTTTGTATTCGGGAGTTCTAATAGCTTGCAAAGCACCGGGACCTCTGTTTTCAAATAATTCCTCCGCATAAGCAGTTAACTCAGGTAATTCTTTACTTTCGAAGAGAGGCATCAAACTAACACCATCAAAATCTTCTTCGCTAGGAATACCTAGCAAATCCAACAGAGTAGGAACAATATCTATCGCCCGGACAGTCTGATCTATTTGCTTTTGGTCCAAATCCTTATTTTTCACGATTAGAGGTATTTTCAAATCATCCTCGTACATCGTTTTATGTTGAGGATATTCAAAATAATATGTCCTCCATGTAGGATCATCTGTCCCGAGAGTTTCTCCATGATCGCTCGTTACTATGATAGTCGTCTCTTCCCATATCCCTAACTCCTTCAACAATTCCACCAATGGTTGAAACAACTTTTCATCCATGTATTTTATCTTAGCATCATAATATGCATACTTATAATGCTCATCTTTGTCAAGTTTCCCTGAAAACAATAACTCTTTCTCCGCCAGAAAATGGACATGAAAGTAATGTCCCCAGACAAAAAAAGGCCCTTCTTTATGATTTTTAAGCCAATCGAACATCCTGTCGACCCACCAGCTCCCCAGTGTTGCCTGTAGTTTTTTGTCTTTTCCTTTAAATGACATTTGATGAAAACTGTCCTCTTCAGAGGGTTCATCAAAATGATCAAAACCTCTATCGAATTTATGTTTAGAGTCTATAAGATCGATCCCGACAAATCCCGCAGTCTTATATCCCTCCTCTTTTAATATCTCAGATAAAAGAGGTGTTTTCACAACATCGAATGGATCCCTTACCTCGGTATTATCGGGGTCTTTTCCAGACAATATCGATGCGTGACTCACAGGCGTCAAGCAGGACGGTGCGATGCAGTTTTCAAAAAGAACTCCTTCCTCAGCTATCTCATCTATACCTTTTGTCTCTATCTCATCATATCCATAACAGCTCAACCTATCGGGTCGTACTGCATCCATAGTTATGAATATTACATTATCTCCTCCCATTTTTATGCATCTCCTTTCTATTTAAGATTTATTTCCATTTCATTTAGTACTTCATCCATCGCTTTTAAGAAGTTCTTTATGTCATGATGGTCTATTGCTCCCATAACAGCGATTCTAAAAGTTTTTCCGTCTTTAACTTTTCCCGGATAAATTGTGAAGCCTCTTTCATACAGTCTATCATGGAATTCTTCAAAATCAAAATTTGGATGACTAGGCTCAACAATCGTAGTCAAAATATGAGATTCTTCGACATCATCATCCAAAAAAAGTTCAAATCCTCTTTCCTTCAATCCTTCGATGAGCACATCATAATTTTTTTTATATCTCGAATATCTATTCCTAGCTCCTTCTTCAAAAAATTCATCAATAGCCTGTCTGAGAGCATACATCACCTGTACAGGAACTGTAAATCTCATCTGTTTTTTTTCCTCCAAATAATCATATTGAGAATAGAGGTCAAGATAAAAGGATCGTTTAGGATAATTTTTAATCTTTTCCAACTCCTCTTTTTTGCAAATTACAAAAGCTACTCCCGCCATTCCTTGAATACATTTATTAGAGGTAGACATCATAAAATCAATATTGCAATCTTTTATGGAAAAGGGTATCCCAGCAAAACTAGAAATAGTGTCAACAATAAAGGTACAACCATGTTCTTTGGCTATATCTCCAATCTCTTCAATAGGATTTAAGATCCCCGTAGTGGTTTCATGATGAACTAATGAGACATAAGATATCTCATCATTTTGTTCCAAGATGGATTCTACTTTATTTAATTCTATTTTAGACCCCCATTCAAATTTCAATTCTTCAAAATCAATATCATATCTTCGAGCGATCTTTACCATTCTCTCTCCATATGCACCATTATTGATTATCAAAATTTTATTCCCTTCAGGAACAACGGAATTAATTACAGAATCCATAACTGCAGTTCCAGAACCTGCAAATAGGATGGAAGTGTGGTTTTCATCTCCTCCTGCTATTTTAACCAAATCTTCTCTTATTCCTTGCATTACATCTCCGAATTCTTCTTCCCTAGGACATATGTCTGGGGCGATCTGTGCTTTTTTGACCGATTCTGTTGTGGTAGCCGGACCCGGATTTAACAATATTTTCCTTTCAACCATGTTCTATTCCTCCTTAGCTTTAATTTTCGGATAGATATCTTCTTTAGCTGTTTCTAAATCTTCGTATGTATCAATTTCCGTCCATATCAAATTTTCCATAAAAAAGCATTTCACTGGACGGACTTTAGATAATTTGTATATTACCTCTTCATAATGATAGTTTTTCTCTCCTTTTTCATAGTCTTCCTTCGCCTTCTTATAGAGTTCCTCAAGAAAGGAGAGCGAGAGCTTGCTGATCCCTACTAATTCACAGCATGCATTGTGTTTATCAATATTTTTCCCAAGATTCGTGAGATATCCTTCATCATCTGTGTGAATATAAACTTCATCACCAGATCCTCTAATCGAAGAAGTTAAGATAACATCAGGATAAGGATGATTAATTAGATCTTGGAGTGCTTTTTTTTCGTATAGCAAATCTGATTCAAGAAGCAAAATATCCTCATCTATGATATTTTCCGTTTGAGACAGAGAATACATACTTCCCGTAGTTTCATATTCCTTATTTGAAACATATGTGATATTTATGCCATCATAATTGTATCCAAGTTTTTCTCTGAAATAAGATTCCATGAAACCTACAACTATTACTACATCAGAGATGCCTGCACTTTTTAGATTCCTTAAAGAACGATATATGAGGGGTTCATCATCGATTGGAATAAACGCCTTCGGTAAATCCTCCGTCATGGGCCTAAGACGTGTTCCCATTCCCGCACCAAGAATTACTGCTCTCATTTTTTATCCACTAATGAATTCACGAAATCAATTTTATACTCGACTGGATCTTTTTCTGGTCGTCCGAGGTCATCTCTAGCTCCTTTTTTAACCTCTACCACCAATAAAGCTGGTCCATTTATATTTTTAGAATCTTGTAAGGTTTTCTTCAATTCTTCTTCACTCTTCACGATTTTTCCAAAGTTATAATCACATGCTAACGCTACTTTTTTGAAGTCAACAGTTTTGGAGCTTGTTGGCTGTCCTCCTGTTGAGTCATAGGACCTGTTGTCAAAAATGATATGGTTAAAATTTTTTGGCGAGGATTTGCCGATAGTTGCAAGTCCCCCCATCTGCATTAGAACAGATCCATCGCCATCGAAAACAAAAACTTCTTTTTCCTCTTTTTGCAAGGCGATTCCTAGTGCGATAGATTGGGCACATCCCATGGCCCCGATATTATAGAAATCATGCTCAAAACCATCATTTTTTTCTACCCTATATTCGTAAAGTTCCCTTGATAGTTTCCCAGTAGTTGAAACGATTATTTCATCACCGTCAAGATTTTCCATGATTCTTCTCAAAGCCTCTTCTCTTCCCATCTTTTTACTATCACTACTTTTTTCCGAGGTTGATTTTTCAAATATACCCTTTCTTATAATAATGGCATAAGGTTTACTATTTTCTTGCATATATTTTTTTGCATTTTTAAGAATATCATCCGTTTTGTTTATATCGTCAGGTATGATATTGTAGGGAATCTCAAGTAAATCAAGTAATGGGAGTAGAATCTTTCCCATCTTTTTATGCTGAGGCGCATCTTTTTTACCGGGTTCTCCTCTCCAACCAATCATCAATAATATAGGGATATTATAAACCTCTGGATCACATAAAGAAGTCAAAGGATTGACGGTTTTTCCAAAACCGTCGTTTTGCATATAAAGCACTCCAATGCTGCCTGTAGAAAGGTGATATCCCGCACAAATTCCTGTTGCTTCACACTCATTTACAGCGGTAATATTTGTGAGATCGTCGTTTCCATTTTGTAAAAAACTCATCCATGATTTAAATGTACTATCAGGAACTCCAGAAAAAAAAGTAAAACCATGATTCTTACAGATCTCCGCAAAATCTTCACAATTTAACATACTTTTTACCTCATTTTACATCTTTACTGACCTTCTAACATTTCTTCAGCAATTTCGATATCCTCTTCATTATGAATCTCGATCCACCCTTTATAGATTTCCAAGGCATTCACAGTGAATCCCCGATCGATTATTTCTTGCAATATATCTAAATGGGATGCTTGGTCAAACGATTCTGCCTCGTGAAATTCACCCTCATTGTTTCTTCTGCAGTCTTCATATACTTTTTTAAGTATTTCCGCCCCTCTCTCAGAGAAGTAGGCCATGCCTATAAATTCAAAATCTGCTTCGTCTTTACTCATCTCTTTCCCGAGCCTTGTCACTTCGACCATTTTACTTGGATGGAGTGTTCGATAATAAGAAGATATCTTTCTTTTGCTCACGCTAGCAACCAGGTCCAGTTTTTTGTCTATCTCGTGTTTATGATACCGGTATGAATTATCAACAAGCAAAACTATATCGCCATTACTGTTTATGAGTGACTCTAATATATCTTCATTAAAAAGTATATCAGAATAGACCAATATAAATCCATCATCTATACTGTCTTCAGCTTGCATCAACGAGTGAAGACTGTGTTTTTCCTCAAACTCTGGGTTTTCATAGTAGGTGATGTCATCCCGTTGGAACTTATCTCCGCAGTAACCTCGAACTACGGCGATATCCCGCAGACCCAATTTTCGAACGATCTCTAACTGCCGCTCCAAGATGGTCTTATCCCCGATCTCGATGAGAGCTTTAGGAATGCCTTCAAATGTAAGATCTTTACCTGCAGCAGGGATTACTACAGACAAACGTTGTTGTTTTGAATATTTTTTATCCTGGGCTTTTATCCATTCGAAACCAACGTCTTCAAATATCTCTGAAACAGGGGAACAAAGAGGATCTGCCTCAAAATTACGATCACTTAGTAAAATAGTCTCAGCAGATTCTATCATAGCTTTATGAGCAGCACGCAGTAAATGATTAGCGTGTATGATGATATCAAAACCGTGATCAGAAAGTTCTTGATCGGTAATCAGATTATATGTAGTAGGTACACATACAAGAGGGGGACGACGACCGATATCATCACAAATTTCTTCATATTCATCGGCAAATGCAAGTATGTTATCGGGTTCATCTTGGTGAGAGTGTATCATTATACCGTCCACACCTGCATTTATATACGTTTCCGCTCTATTCAATGCGTCTTCTAGGCCTACACCACTAATCAAACTTTCAATTCTAGCAATTATCATGAAATCCTCATTGAGTTTAACGTCATTTCCTCTCTGTATTTTCTGAGCGAAAATCTCAGGGTCTTCTAAAGATTGTTTTGCTGAAGCGTCTAAACTGTTACGTTTAGGAAATGTTTTATCTTCAATAATTACTGCCGATACACCTAGCCGTTCTAGTTGTTTAACAAAATATTCAAACTGTGCCGGAGACCCCCCCGTGTCACCATCTACGATCATAGGTTTTGTAGTCACACTAAGCATTTCGTCTATAGTATCTAATCGGGATGTATACCCTATTATCTCGGCGTCAGGCATTCCTTTAGAAGCTGAATCGGTAAGACTACTTTCCCAAAAGCCGTCATACTCGATAGTGTTTCCGTTCTGTTCTACTTTAACTTTTTGTCCGATCAAGGCACTTAATCCATTATGAGCCTCGATAATTCGAACAAAATCTTTCTCTTTTAATTGTTCCTTTAGCGATTCTAACCTTTCATCCGGAGATATCCTATATTTTAGAGACATTTTTATTTCCTCCACATCTTTTTTCGATTTTTATCTTTAACATCTTTCTTCCTCTAATGACTTAATCTAGAGGGACTGCTTGACAGTTGAGCCCGCACCTCATTAAAATCTTCAACGAAATCTATATCCTTCCAAAACTTTCTTCGGATCTCGACTTTACACACTTTTTGCCCTTCATCTATCAATCTTTGTATTCCGAGAGCCACATATCCCTTCTTCCGTAGATCGGCAGGTATCTCAGATAAAACTTGTTTTAATTTTTTTGCACCTATTTCAGAAAATTTTGAGATGCCGATGAATTCACCATAAACCTCTTCCGGTTTTAGTCTTTTACTAATTTTCGTAACTCCATCTTCCACTTTTACTTTCATATCTTCTTCTTTGCATTCTTTCTTATCTACCGCCAAACAAACCTCTTCTTCGGCTTTCAATAAGGATCTCAATATTCCAGTGTCAAAAACAACGTCTGAATTGAGGCAGACGAATCCTTCATCAAAATGTTCCCTTGCCAGCCATAACGTATGAAGATTATTTGACTCAGAGTAATGTTTATTATTAATGAAATCAAGATCCCAAGAATTTTCTTCACAGAATTCTCTGACTTTATCGGCTTTGTATCCAGTAACTATGGTGATATCTTCTATCCCACATTCATGAAGGTTTTTAATTTGGTGCTCCAAAATGGTCTTTGAATTTATTTTTAGTAAACATTGGCATACATCTTCAGTTAGAGGTCTGAGTCGAGTACCCATACCAGCTGCTAAGATAATAGCCTTGTTTATCTCCTCTTCATTCGCATCCATTTTACTTTCTGTATACTCTTTAATCAGATTTTCTATGACCTCATTTTTTTTGCGATATCCCTTCTCTTCTATAACTAAATGGCTAAATTTTTTCCACAGGTCTTCATCGATATTAATCGTTGTTTTCACTTTTTCCATCTTTAAATAATAAACATTCCTAACACTTATAAGTTTTTCCCCTTCGATAAGTTAACCTTATACCCTTCTTATATTATGCCCTAACTAAATGAAGGCAAACGATGTTCCCAAATGAGCCACCTATCTAGAAACAAATTTATTTGAAGCACTGCTCTCATCGAGTCTTTCATCACCAACGATTATATCGGAAAGAATAGGACATACAAGAGTTTTTGGCGACCTTACAGAATTCCTCTATCAACTACTCTCTTCTATCTACTGAGAGAAAAGAGGTGTAATTTGGTTAATTGATAAAAAATTAAACGTTAACCTTTACCCCCCTACCCCTCGCTACTAGCTAATCTGTTTTTGTTTCACCAGTTCTTGTCAGGGATTCGCCAATCCTCTCCGTACCGGTATTCTAGATATTTTTCAGTGTCTGAAGGGACTTTGAATTCCATACCATAGTAAGTTAAGGTTGCTAACTCTCTGAAATATTTCGCTGGAATTTTTTTCTCACTTTTAGAATAACCTAATTTGATTATAAATCTAGAATATGCATCACTAACACGTTTAGCTATACTTTCAGGCAGGATTTTTATCAACTTTGCTCCGGCTCTATGCAACAGATTCGGCACAAATGGAGGATCATCTCCTATGTACTCTGGTTGGGATAACATATACAGCAAATATTTATTGAAACGTCTAAAGGTTGTTAGTATCCTATAGTTCTTGCCTGAATGACCAAGATTTTTTTTCACGATAAACTCGCCCTCAAACCTGAATAATCTAAGATCGATCGGAAAACTTCTTTTTTTATCGAAATTGATGGATATGTGTGTGAACTCTAAATATTCATTTTCAAAAACTCGATAATCAACAAAAAGCCCCTTTTCTCTTAATAATTCACAACATTCCATTATCTTTTCAGTATCTTTTTGCCAGGCGGTTATATCAAAATCATCGTCCCAGGGGATTATCCTGTTGTTTCTTACCGCCCCCAACAGCGTCCCGGCATCCAATAGAAGTTCTATATCGTTCTCAGTAAATAATTCATGGACCTGCCTGAGGGCCTCAACTGCCTTTCTGTGTGTCTCATTTTCCATTCCATTCTCACCGATCAATTATTCATCCCGAAGATCATTTCCTAACCCTTTGTAATCAACACCTGCAACTTCTAAAAGCTCGGGATGCAGGTTCCATAGATCTATGAACTTAACATCTCTCCCGCCTACGATCTTATCCATCTCAGCTCCCACATACTCATCGTGATTAGTCGCCAATACCACTGTATCGACTTCATCTATCAAAGCTTCTTTAAACGAATCAAAACCTTCCACTTCCTCAACTAAATCATCGGGAAGTCTCGTATACTCATTTTTATCGAGATACGGATCACTGACTACCACTTCATATCCTTCAGACAATAATTTCCGAACAATCTCTATGGAATGACTGTACCGGTAGTCATCGATATTTGCTTTGAATGATAGTCCCGCAACTAATACCCTTTCTCCTTCTACCTCTTCAACCACTTTATCGAAGAGCCAGTCATTAGCTCTACGGCCATAGAACCAAGTGGAGTTAAAACCTCTCCTTTCAGCTATATCCTCAAAAGACGTTTCCAATAAATAAGGATCTTTACCCAAACAGTAACCACTCACAGGACCAGGTCGAGGAATCTCATTCCTATCATAACCTTCATTCGCTGATCCGATGGCTTCGGTAACATCCACTCCAACTTCTTCAGCTAGATAGGCCAACTCGTTCGCAAACGCAAATCTGGTGTTTCTCCAACTGTTATCTACAAGTTTAATGAATTCAGCAGTCGTGGGATCACTCACACGTATGAGATCTCCGCCTATCTTCTCAAAGAACCCCTCTACCTTCTCAAATCCAACCTCATTTCGAGCTCCGATTATCTTGGGAAGGTTTCTCTCTTCCTCTACAGCTTTTCCCTCCATGATCCTTTCAGGCACAAAGGCAAACCAGAAATCTTCTCCTTCAAGCAGATCGGTCTTTTCTTCTATCAAACTTACAACATCTTCAGAAGTTCCTATCGGGAGAGTAACGCGTAAGATCAAAGTCTTATCTTTTAAACCTATGTTCATCAATTGACCGATTATAGAATAGAGAGTAGAAAGGTCAGGTTCTTCCGGATATTTGGCAAAACCTGTTCCAACAGCTAAAACAATATATTCAGCTTCTTTAACATTTTCAGCGATCTTTTCATCTTGAGCTTTAGGGGTGAAATTTTCACCCAAGTTCCTATCCAAGATTTCCTGCAATCCAGGCTCGTCAAAGGCTGTCTTTCCTTCACGCAGATCTGAGATCAGATCTTTATTTATGTCTATTCCTATAACATTCATCCCGCTATCTGCACATACTAGGGAAATAGGTAAACCAATCCTTCCCAGTCCAAATATACACACATCCATCTTTATCATCCTTCTCTAATTATCTGCATCCTCTCATAACAAACATGAGTATAATTTTTTCCCCATCTCTAAACCTCATAATTCTTCATAAACCTGAATCAACTTTTCCTTCTCCTTCCCCCAGTTATATTTCTCTTTTGCTGCCGAAAGAGCGTTCCTACCCAATTCCTCCGCTAGTTCTAGATCATCACGAAGCTTTTCTATCCCCTCTCTTACGCTCTCTTCTGAAAAATCGACGATTAAACCACATTCTAATTCCTTCGTCATCTCCGCCGCAAATGTACCTTCAGTAACCATGATCGGTCTTCCACACACCATCGCTTCGAACTGCTTGTTGTAAAGCGTGTTCTCATTCTGTTTTGAAGATGGATCTACTAAAACAAAAGTTGCATCGGCCGCTCTGGTCCTTGGTATGATCTCTTCAGTCGGAATAGTCCCAAGAAATTCAACATTTTCGATACCTTCAACGTAATCTTTCATCTCGTAAAATAATCCCTCTTTTTTCCCAGCTAATATTAACCTAACATCATCAAGGTCTTTGACTATATCTACTACTTCGGGAAAGAACCGTCCTTCGTTCATTATTCCGATATAAATCAGAGTAAATACATCGTTATTTGGAGGCTCATACTCATCATACTGTAAATCTTTGCAGTTCCGCACTATAGTTACGGGGCAGGGAGCGATCGACTCAAAATATTCTTTGAACGGCTGATCTACAGTTATCATCGAATCTACATTTTTAACAAATCTTTTCTCCATGAGCAGGGCAGATTTGCACACCACCCATGGCATGTCCTCTTCGATCATATATCCGAAGATTTCATGGGCATCATACACCAATCTTACATCGAACCTTTTCTTGAGTCGAACTCCAGGCTGTAATGTATCCAGGTCGTGACAATGAACCACGTCAAATTCAAAACCATCCCTATATATTTCACCAGCTTTACTGTAAGCGTTCCGCCACCAGAGGGGATTCCTGAAAAGATCATGTGGAAGAGTGCCCATCAATCCTTCATTGTGTATTCGCACAATTCTGATGCCATCGATTACTTCCTCTTTTTCGTATTCCTCCTCCCTATCCCAAACAACAACTGTAACATCATGACCATTTTCAACCAGAGCTTTCGCTTCTTTATGTACACGAGGATCGACTTTGAAG
>Ga0207421_10008867_pt1 | contig 10298 bp, 10 predicted proteins | sample SodLakKL_010_SED_4_FD_187542 | JGI IMG/M metagenome (GOLD analysis project Ga0207421, IMG submission 187542) | Alkaline sediment microbial communities from Lake Tanatar, Kulunda Steppe, Russia - 8KL_010_SED (SPAdes) (version 2) | ecosystem: Environmental > Aquatic > Non-marine Saline and...
TTTGTTTATTAGAGAGATCATCTAGTATCATAATTCATATCAGATTTAGAAAAATCTGATAGAAAAATATGAGGTTAGCACCTTTTTACGCTAACCTCAATAATACCTAGATCATAATTATATTTGTGATAATATTTTAAGAATATGTGAAAAATTTAAATCATCATATCTGATAAATAATTTAGAACCTTGTGAATAAAATTTCGCTCTGTCCTTAGCCTTTGATATATTTTCTATAACGATAACTGAAGAATAATAGAAAGGAGGTTTGATCTTTAATATATTTTATCAACATTTAAGTTATTTTGGTAAATTTATAATCTTCAATTTCGAATCAGAATTGAAAACTTTTTCTTAGTATTAGTAATTTTACGTATAAATTTAACCCGTTATTTAGGAAAATTATAAATAGGAATTATGTTAGTATAAGTAAGAGTAAAAACCAAAGGAAAAAGATAATATGTTAAACAAAAAACATCTCGCTGTATTGGTGATAGGGGTTCTAGTGTTTTCTGGTGTTGCTCTTTCAGGTTGTGTTGATCCGCCAGAAGATGAGGATCCGGCAACTTTTCTAAGTGCAGGCTTTTCTTGGCCAACTGAACTAGACCCGGCTTTAGGAACTGACGCATCCAGTTCTACCGCATATACGAACTTCTACGACCCTCTCGTTTTCCCAACACAGGAGGGCGTTGAACCATGGATAGCAGAAGACTGGGAGATCTCAGAGGACGGTACTGTATTCACGTTCGATTTGAGAGATGACGTGACTTTCCACAGCGGAAACCAGATGACTGCTGACGACGTTATGTTCTCGATGGAAAGAACGGTTACGATAGGCGAAGGTTTTGCATTTCTTTTCGCCGATTATGTTGATCTAGAGGAATCTGAAGTTATAGATGACTACACTATAGAGTTCGTACTCGAGGAACCACACGGTGTTTTCTTACCTTCTCTGTCGAGACTTTATATCGTAGACGAAGAAGAGGTACTAGATAATGCGAGAGAGGACGCTGATCACGTATATGAACCCTGGGGGAATGACCTCGGTAGAGATCATCTTCTAGAAAACAACGAAGGAACTGGACCGTATAACGTATACGAAGCTGATGTAACAGACCATTACTACGGTGAAAAATTCGAAGATTATTGGGGTCCGATGGAAGACGATGCAGCGGACGAGTTTAGGATGTACGCCCTTGGTGACCCTGGACCAGAAAGAACTATGTTCGGTGATGAAGAACTGACCATAACTTCTGAATGGCTCGAATATGGAACGGTTAGTGAAATCGCTGAGGACAATGACGCAAAAACAGGAGCATATTTCTCTGGCGGTGCATTCTACGGCATGATGCACACGCAAAAGGAACCGCTCGACTGTATCCATGTCAGGAAAGCTTTGGCCTATGCATTCGATTACGAAGAACAGATAGACGAGATATTCCCTGAAAGCGAATTGCCTGAGGGTATCGTACCAGCAATACTCGGTGGCGCGATAGAGATGGACATGCCTAGACAAGATATTGAAAAGGCCCAAGAACACCTGGAGGATTCAGAATACTATCCAGATATAGTAGAAAATCCCGGCGATTATGCCATTGAGATCAGTTGGACCGGAGAGGTTCCAGCAACAGAAGAAGTAGCAGGAATGTTGGCCGGCGATTTAGCAGAAATCGGTTTAGAAGGTAATTCTAACAGATATGAATGGGGAGCTCTTATCGATGCGATGTACGATATGGAAGACTCACCTCATATAGCGATGATCTGGGTCACAGCTCAATATCCGGAAGCAGGTAGTCTCTTGGAAGCTAAATGGCATTCTAGAACCGCAAACACTTGGCAGCAGAACGAATGGTTATTAGACGATGATCTAGATGAGCTTATCGACGCTGCACTCAGGGAACCAGATATAGAAGAAAGATTCGAGCTATATGAACAGATACAAGAAGATGTTATGGAAATGTATCCAACATTGTTCCTTCACACTCAGTTCTCCAGACACGCATATCAAGACTACGTGACATGGCCACATGCTGAGAACCCTGAAGAGTACGCTGTACCCACTATAGGATATAATATAGATGCGAGAATAATCGAAGTGGCTCCATATGATGAACGCTGATACAAAAACCTAGTTGGAGGTAAAAACCCTTCAACTTATATTTATTATTTATTATACTTACATGGTATTCGGAGTTGATTGCAATGAATATGAAAAAATACATCGGAAAAAGGCTATTTTGGGCTATAATCTCATTAATCGGATTGTCAATGTTCATTTTTTACTTTGGAAGGATCATACCCGGAGATCCAATAAGGATGATGGTCGATCCACGTACACCTGATCATGTGGTGGAAGAATTACAGAGGAGTTTGGCTCTCGATCGGCCGATCTACACCCAATACTTTATTTGGCTGAGAAATGTATTCCAAGGCGATCTAGGTTTTTCTATCGTGACCCGAAGGAGTGTTACGACGGATGTTAGGAGATATCTCCCAAGAACACTAGAATTGATCTTTTATGCATCGTTTATACAGATTGTCGGTTCATTCCTGTTAGGGATCTTTGCAGGTTCTAACATAAATAAGTGGCAGGATCACATAACAAGAGTCTTTTCCTACATAGGCGTCTCTATACCAGCTTTTGTTTTCGCTCTCATTTTTCAGCTAGTATTCGCTCATCGACTAGGATTATTTCCCGGTACTGGCGCCTTAACGCGAGGTTTTCCTATACCTACAGAAAGAACTGGCTTTTTGGCTTTAGATGCTCTCCTTGACGGAGAGATTAGTACCTTGATAAATTTCATTCATCATGCTACATTACCAGCTATAGCATTAGCTATTCCTGGTATGGCTCAGGTCGCTAGGATGATAAGGTCTGGAATGATCACAATTAACCAGAAAGATTATATTTCGATGGCTAGAGGTTTTGGCTTACCTGAAAGAACGATCAGATTCAAATATCTTTTGAGACCGTCTATAATCCCTGGTGTTACAGTCCTAGGTATGCAGATAGCTATGATGGTCGGAAACGCATTTTTAGTCGAAATGGTTTTTAGATGGCCGGGCTTTTCCAGACACGCTATAAATGCGATGCTTTCGAGTGATCTCAACACAATCGTTGCTACTGTGATGATAATAGGCATAATGTTTGCTATAATCAACATTGTTGTAGATACACTTGTAGCCTATATCGACCCAAGGATAAGATTCACGGGGAGCTGATAAATATGGCTGAAGAAAACAATGATGAAAAAGAAAGTTTCGAAGAAGACGAAGAAATAGAAGAAAAGGTAGAGGAGATCTTTGAAGAGAGAGAAGAATCCCCATGGAAAGACGCTCTAAAAAGAAGATGGTATAGGTTTTCAAGTAATCCCTTATCACTTGTTGGCCTAGCTATAACGATAATATCAATATTTTTAGCCGTCTTTGGAGAGTACATAGTTCCATATCCTGAACACGGCGGTTACTTTCATAACTATTCAGACAGATTTATTGAACCCTTCACCACTTTGGAATATCCTTTAGGAACTGATAATTATGGCAGAGATGTATTGACAAGAACTATACTTGGATTTAGATACTCGATAAGGATGAGCGCCGTAGTCCTCTCATTAGTAGTTCCTAGCGGAGTCGTAGTCGGTCTTGTTGCAGGATATCATAAAGACACTTGGATCGATACATTACTCATGAGGATATCCGATATATTTATAGCTGTTCCACCTCTCGTCCTTGCGTTGAGTATCACGGCTATGCTAGAGCCTGAACCTCTATATGCAATGATGGCTGTATCTCTTATGTGGTGGCCATGGTTTGCACGTATAACTTACAATAATGTATCGTCTCTCGTTAATGAAGAGTTCGTTCAATCTGCCGAGATAATGGGTGATAGTAAGATACACATAATGTTCTCGGAGCTTTTGCCGAACTGCGCTGGCCCCATACTCACAAAGATGACTCTAGACGCCGGATGGGTAATAATCATCGGTGCCTCGCTCAGTTTTGTTGGACTTGGTGCTCAGCCACCTACACCTGATCTTGGTACCATGGTAGCTGGTGGTAGCGATTATCTTGCACATCAGTGGTGGGTGAGCATGATCCCAGCACTCGCTATTTCCTTCATAATATTGGGCTTTAACTTACTTGGAGACGGTATACAAGACGCGTTCGAAGAGTCTGGAGGAGGATCCTGATGTCTGAGAAAATATTGGATATAAAAGATCTGAACGTAGGATATAAAACCTACAGAGGTGTTACTAGCGTTCTCTATGATTTGAATCTAGAAGTGAATAGAAATGAAACAATAGGAGTTATAGGTGAATCTGGGTGCGGAAAAACGACCACTATGAAGACAATAAACCAAATTCTAGCAAACAACGCAGTTATAAAAGGCGGTGAAGTGAATTTCAAAGGAAAAGACATCCTAAAGATGAAGAAAAAAGAGATCGTCAAATTGAGAAGAAGAAATGTTAGCATGATCCCACAGGATCCTACTGCTTCATTAAATCCATTATTTAAAGTGAAAACACAGATGAAAGATATCCTGAAATATTCGAGAGAAGACGGAGAAGATCTGGATTTCAAGGAGGAAACTATCAAATTGTTCAACTCAGTTGCATTAGCTGATCCTGAACGAGTCTATGATAGTTATCCTTTTCAGTTGAGTGGCGGCATGAGACAAAGGGTATGTATCGCGATGAGTTTGGCCGCTCCAAAAGATCTTTTAATAGCTGATGAGCCGACAACTAATCTAGACGTTACCATACAGAATCAGGTACTTCAATTGATCGGGGACATACTTGATGAAATGAATTTCTCCGCTATACTGGTTTCACAGGCACTTGGTTTGGTCAAAAAATTCGTAGATAGGATCTATGTTTTCTATGGTGGAACGGTAGTCGAAGTAGCTAAGACGCAAAGAATATTCGATAATCCGGTCCATCCCTATACAAGAGGGCTCATAGAATCTACTCCAAAACTTACCGGAGGAGGTTTTTCAGCAGGAATAGCAGGCCAAACCCCTGATTATGTAAATCCACCTTCTGGCTGTAGATTCCATCCCAGATGTCCGAACAGTTCTAAAGAGTGTAAAACCGAAAAACCAGAGATGGTCAGAGTTGAAAAAGATCATTACGTAGCTTGTTGGAGGCAATAAAAATGGCTGAAAACTTGATTAGAGTTGAAAATCTTAAAAGATATTTTGAGATGGAAACAGGTACGGTGAAAGCGATAGATGATATCACGTTCGATATCAAAGAAAATGAAGTGATGGGTCTTGTAGGAGAATCTGGATCTGGTAAGAGTACAACTGGTAAGGTACTCATGGGCATCCATCCTCCTACTGGTGGCAATATATCATTTCGAGAAAAGGATATTTCTATTCCAAGCGCTGAACGGTCAAAGTCGATAAAAAGAGATATGAATATGGTATTTCAAGATCCAGGAGGATCATTGAATCCTACAAAAACAGTTTTAGACATCGTTGGCCTTCCTTTAAGAATACATGATATGGTTGAAGGAAAAAAGGAGATGGCAGAGAGGGTCTATCATCTTCTTGAGACAGTGGATTTAGAACCTGAAAGGTTCATGTACAGAAGACCGAACGATCTGGGTCAGGGAGAAAAACAAGCTGTAGCTATCGCTAGAGCTATTGCAACAGATCCATCTTTTATTGTTCTAGACGAACCAACATCCGCTTTAGATGTCTCTATACAGGCGAAGATAATGAACATCTTGATCGACCTTCAGGATGAATATAACATGTCATATCTTTTCATCACCCACGACCTCGGGTTGATGAGAAACATCGCAGACAGAGTGGCTATCATGTACTTAGGAAGATTTTTTGAAGTCGCAGATTCTGAAGTGTTTTTCGAGACACCTCTACATCCTTATACTAAAGTGTTATTAGGTTCATTCCCAACTACTACTGAGGAAGAAGAAAAATTAACACCGGATATCAATGCGCGAGGTGAAATACCGAGTGCTATGGACCTTCCTTCCGGGTGCAAATTCCACACCAGATGTCCTTTTAAAGAAGAAAGGTGTCTAGAAAAGGAACCTAAACTAGTCGAAGTAGAAGAGGATCATTTTGTCGCATGTCACCTAGTTCATGGTGTAGATGATGTAGAGTACGATATCGAAAAAGTTGAGCAAGTGGAAAGAGATTTCGAATATGACATAGATGAGATCAAAATGAAGACCGAGTAGGACTAAAAAAAGAAAAAACCATTAAACGGTTTTTTTTTCAATCTTCAGAAAATTCTATTTCTTTTTTAGCCAACATATTCACTATATCGTCTATGGACTCGACAAACTTTTCTTCGTCTTGCATAACGATGTACTTGTTTTCCCCTATATTTTCCTTTAACTCGGTATAGAATTCATTGGACATGTCTTTATCTTCCAATACGGAGATTATCCTCTCCATGGTTTCAAGAAGTCTTAATGGCCCGTAGAGTTTAGGCTCGTCGACTAAGCCTCTAGCAGAAGAAGACATATAGCAAAATAGATCAAAGAATATCGGTTTTTCACTATTTCCTTTATTCATCATTTCACCCACATCGCCAATTCATCTAAACTCTTTCTTTTAGGAGGGTTTGGTATTTTCTTGGGCTTTCCAATGGTCAATATCAACTCAGGTACATGATTATCTGGAAGTTCAAGTATCTCTTTTGTGGCTTTTTTATTGAATGAACCAATATAGCAAGTACCTAGGTCTAGTGAAGCGGCTTGGAGACAGATGTTTTGAGCAGCTATCGCGATGTCCATCTTTGTAAGTACATCTTTAGATAGATTACCACCTTTTTCCTGTGCTTCTTCAATATCAGCACATAAAACAAATATCACAGGTGGATCCGAAAGTAGTCCGGGCGAAAATTTCTTTATCGAATCTAACTTCTCTCCTCTTACTATATATATCCTCCACGCCTGTATATTGCTTCCACTCGGAGCCCATCTCGCGGCTTCTAAAAGTGTTTCGATATTTTCATCGGTTAAATCTTCATCTTTGTAGTCCCTGATACTTCTTCTATCTTTTATTATATCCAATACTTCATCCATATTTTTTCACCTTTTTTGATTTTTTTCTGAGGATTCATACTATTTATGCAAGGTGAGTATTATTTTATTAGTTACAATATTACACTAAGTCTCTTTGACTGATAACATCAGCTTTTTTGAATTCAATTCAGTATAAAGAACAGCATATATATAGATTAGGGGGATTATATCATAATTTTTCGTTTTACTGTAAAATTTTGTTGTATAAAAGATGTTTACAGTTCATAGACTTTTACCAATGATCCTTTCTCATTTCAAAATAATTAATTCTGGTAGACATACAAAATGAATTAAGAAGTAAATTTGAATAAATTAGATGATTAAATTTAAATAATTAATTATTAAAATAATTAACCACAAATGATATATATCTTTCCGAAGTTTTACAACTGTAGAAATCGGAGGAAATTTTATGGAAAAAAAGATTTTATGGGTAAACCCTATCGGTGGAGATGAATACGATGAGCCGATCATGGAAGTTTTGAACGAGTGCAAACAAGAAGACACTCAGGTAGATATTTTTTCTTTTAAAGAAAATGAAGGACCGAAACATGTAGAGTACCACTATTACGAAGATCTGGTTTTACCGCACATGTTGAAAAGGATAAGAAATGCGGAGGAGGAAGGCTACGACGCCTCGGTCATAGGCTGCTTCTACGATTTCGGTCTAGATACCGCGAGAGAGATCTCCGATGATATGGTGATAACTGCTCCAGCGGAATCCGGGATGAATATAGCAACTACCTATGGACATAAGTTTTCCATAATCGTGGGAAGGAAAAAATGGATACCACAGATGGAAAACAACGTTATCAAATACGGATACAAAGACCGACTAGCATCTTTCAGGAGTGTTGGTCTAGGTGTATTAGATTTCCACGAAGATGAAGAAAAAACCGCTGAGATAATAACTGAAGAAGCTAGAAAAGCGGTAGAAAAAGATAACGCTGAAGTCATAATCTTGGGATGCACAATACAGTTCGGTTTTTACAAAGAATTACAGAAAGAGATCGGAGTGCCTGTTATAGACTCTGTAGTATCTCCTTTCAAATATGCTGAATTTTTAGCAGAACTGAAAAACAGGTTCGATTGGAAACAGAGCAAGATAGGCGGATACGAATCTCCACCACAAAGCGAGATGGATGAATGGGATTTAGAGGAACAGTATCTATGAAAGAGATTAAAACCAGGTAGTCCTAAACAAAGATCGGCCATATCATGAGTCGGTCTTCACTTATTTTATTTTTAAAAAGCCAGTTAAGCCGTCTAAGAAAATAAATACAAATATCGACGATCTGTGATGAAAATGAATAAAAAAATTCGATGGATAATCGCACATCCTCCTGCTGATAAGGACTCTGACAAATCCCTATTAAATGTTCTAAGAGGATGTAAAGAGCCTGATACCGAAGTGGATATAGCCTATCTAGAGCTTGAAAAAACGGGACCTCATCATCTAGAATATCATTTATACGAAGATGTAGTCTTACCCTCTCTAGCGAAGAAAGTGATGGAGGATGACAAAAACGGTTATGATGCCTCAGTGATAGGTTGTTTTTATGATCTTGGTCTTGATACAGCTAAAGAAATCTCTGAAAACATGATTATCGTTGGTCCGGCAGAATCTAGTATGAAGATAGCAAGTACGTATGGACATAAGTTCTCTATAATAGTTGGAAGAAGAAAATGGATACCACAGATGGAAAATAACGTTATCAAATATGGATACAAAGACCGACTAGCTTCATTTAGAAGTTTAGATCTAGGAGTGCTAGATTTCCACGAAGACGAAGAAAAAACCGCTGACATAATAACCGAGGAAGCTAGGAAAGCTGTAGAAAAAGATGACGCTGAAGTCATAATATTAGGTTGTACAAGACAATTTGGTTTTTACAAAGAACTTCAAGCTGAGATTGGAATCCCTGTTATAGATACCGTAATCGCTCCCTTCAAGTACGCCGAATTTTTAGCGGAACTGAAAAACAGATTCGATTGGAAACAGAGCAAGATAGGCGGTTACGAATCTCCGCCGCAGGAAGAGATCGGAAGATGGGGTTTAGAGGAGCAGTATAACTCAAAAGAATAGAATTAAGAATTAGATGATGTGATAATCATAGCATTATAACTGAAATTTAGCAACTATTCAATTTGCGATAAATATCAGCTCTAGTCATATACAGCCAGCCTATCTCTTCTCTTCTCTCTATTACTTGTTCCTTATTCAATTCGAAAGAGATAACTCCTTCGTTCTTGTCTAGTTTTCCGAGAACTTCTCCGTGAGAATCCAGAGCTAAACTGTTCCCACAGTAATCATCCTTTGAACCGACTGCGTTGAGACCCAACATATAAGCCTGATTTTCTGCAGCTCTTGCGGTGACCATCAATTCCCATAAGCGATCATAGGGCTCACGCCAGGCACTGGGGAAAACAAAAAACTCAGCCCCGTTCAATGCCAAAGAACGTGAAAATTCTGGAAATCCTAGGTCAGCACAAAGGCCTAAACCGAGTTTCCATCCTTCGAGTTCGAACACTTCGTTTGAACAGCCGGGAGTGAAGAATTTTTTCTCTTCAGCCCAGAGATAATTTTTCCTGTATCTATGTACGATCTCACCGTTCCTGTCAAATACGAAAACTGAATTGTAATGATGATCTCCTTCGTTCTCAACCAAACCAGCTATAATATTGACCTCGTACTCTTTAGCCATATCTTTGAAAAATGTCTGCTGTCTTTCGAACTCTTGCCGCGAACACTCACACAATTTTTCGTAATCGAAGCCGTAAATAGAAGATTCTGGAAAGCAGATCAGATCCGTAGATTTGAGATCGATCTCATCTATATACTCATCTATCCTATCATAATATGGAGCTTCGCCGTCGGTATAAGCGAACTGGAGTCCATAAACATTCAGGGCTTCCTTCATGGGGCTCAACTCGAAAAAAATAAAGAAGGTTTTGGTAGTTATAGTAACTGTTCGGCCAGTTCTTTCAATTCAGGGAAGTTATCAACGATCTCTCCTTCATCCAAAAGCTGTTCTCCATCCAACCAAACAGAAGAGTCCGTACAGATACCGTCACAGTGAGATGAGGCCGGTATTCCTCCTTCTTGTTCTGGAACTAATTTGGAACCAACGTTTCCTAGGCCCCACTCAGTACCGCCCCATATCCTTTCGTCCTCGACAATATTACCGGTCAATTTCGCGCCTGGATTGAATCCATAGGAGATGTGGGCGAGCTTATAC
>Ga0207421_10008868_pt1 | contig 10297 bp, 7 predicted proteins | sample SodLakKL_010_SED_4_FD_187542 | JGI IMG/M metagenome (GOLD analysis project Ga0207421, IMG submission 187542) | Alkaline sediment microbial communities from Lake Tanatar, Kulunda Steppe, Russia - 8KL_010_SED (SPAdes) (version 2) | ecosystem: Environmental > Aquatic > Non-marine Saline and...
TTTTTGTGTTTTGTTCAAATCTTCGAAACGTAATTCAAAATATTCTGTTTTCCACCAAGGGGCTGGCACATAAGCATAGCCTTTTGTTCCTGATATTATAAGATCACCTTCTGTTTTTACCCCGAGCCCTACTTTAAATGATGCCATTGCGTTATCATATTGAAGAACTCCGCGAGTAAATAAATCCACACCATTGTAAAAATATGAAAAAAAACGTAGTGACTTATATTTATACCCAAGCAATTTAAAAATAGAAAGTAGGGGATAAGACACCAGTTCTGTAATGCTACCACCCTTATGTTTTGCCGATAGTTCACGCACTGGTCCGCTTACTAATTTGGTAAAAGAAGCATCAATGTCTTTAACGTCTCCAATTCTTCCGCTTTTAATTAGTGCCACTAATTGTTGAAATGCTGGTGCATATCCAGTTTTAATTCCTTCTAAAAGAACCAAGTTATGAGTTTTTGCCAGACTATCGAGTTCTTCAAATTCCTTTGTTTGCAAAACCATCGGTTTTTCACAAAGCACATGCTTTTTGTTTATTAGAGATTGTTTTATATAATTGAAATGGGTTATGTGGGGAGATGCGATATAAACAGCATCTACTTGCGAAATAAATTCTTCAAAACAGTCTGTGTAGAAACTTAGCTCATGTTTTGAGCAAAATGCTTTAGCAGATTCAATATTTGGATTAAACACACATTTTACATTGACACCGCTAACATATTTAGATTCAGGGATAAAACGGTTGGCAATTCGTCCGCTACCAATTATACCCAAGTTAATAATATTCCTTGATTGTCCTCTAAGTTGCGTGCTGGATACTCCCTTTGTGCGTTCTAAGTAAATTACCTGACAAAACTCATTCAAGTAATCAAATTTCCCTTTCCAATCAGAGCCAATGACAAAAACATCAATATTGTGCTTTTGAATATCTTCTATTTTTTGTCCTTCATATTCTTCAATTATTATTTCATCAGCATAACCCGTGTTTCGTACATCTTCAACGCGGTCAATGGTGCTTTTTTGTACATTAAGCTTCCCCCTTCCTCTATCGTAGCTTTCACCTGTAACTCCAACAATTAAATAATCACCATGTTTTTTAGCACGTTTTAAAATGTTAATATGCCCCTGATGCAATAAATCAAATGTTCCGTAGGTTATTACTTTTTTGATCCAATTGATTCATACGCAATGGTCCTGTTAAATAAACCTTGCAATCATCTATCCCACGAGCTTGAAGACATTTAAGTGCTTTTTTACCATCCAGAAATGCATAGGATGTTATTAAACGTGGAAATTTTTCTGTTATATCAGCGTGCTGTAAATAAAGTGTAGTAATTCCTTCTATTTTAGCAGCTAACATTAATGACCTATTCGAATGACTATGATCATTGGAAAAACAAATTATCTTGGGCTTAATTAATCTAAGAGCAATACGCCAAAAAAATAATTCAGAAAATGTATTTTTTGGCTTTACAGGATGAGCATTATAAACCTTGCTATTTGAACTGAATTTATTACTTATGCGATATAAAACCACAGCTAAATTATACAACCAAGAAAACGAGCGTTTTAAATTATTTGGTATCACAATCGTTTCTTCCGGGGAATTTTTAATATCCATTGTAGAAAAAAATACTCTATTTTCTATAAAGCTTGACAGTGATAACAAAACTTTGGCTTGATTTATGGTTGAACCCAAAAAAAACAACTTAGCTTGCGGTTTATCGGCAGCCAATCTTTTAAATTGCAATCCAATATTTATTAATAAACCGAAGTTTCTAAAAAACGAGGCTAATTCCTTTACAAATGAATAGGTGCCACTTCCTTTTTTTTTATTTACAGCTATAGCAGATCTGTACCCAGCACAGTCATACAAATCATCTAATAGTTCTATTGACATTCTGAATGTTGAAGGCAACATAAAATCCAATTAATTTAAGCATTTTACCAATTCACACATACCCCCCATAAATATTCTGCAATTGTTTCATATAATCTTTTGCCCCAATTTGCATTACTTCGTTAAACCGAGTATCTCCTTCAATAAGTTTTTGTTTCCATAATATATTTAATACATTATATTGTGCAACAGGGTCATGGGAAATACTAGCACGGCAAAACCTTTCTATCATTTCAATTTTGCTATTCAAATTAAACTCTTGAGGATTATAATCTTTGACTCTTTTAACTGTCAACATTAGATCTGCATTAAAAACTTTAATTTTTTTGGGATGAAATTTTAGCAAATCAATTATTGCATTTGGAATTGCATTAAGAGTTCCATTAAATATGGCATTATTAACTTGTTTGAAAAAACGGCATTTAACATTATCGGATATTTGCTTCTGGCTAAAAAAATGAGCATGTTCACGACTCTTAAAAACAAACCATTCTAATTCTTTTAAATTAATTAGATTACACTTGTTTAATAAATATTTTCCCTGTTCTAAATTAAAGTAAGATATGTTTGTCTTGTTTCCTTTATAAACTGAATCACACCCAACACCACTTTTCCAATAATTAAACCGAACTACCCGGTCGAAAGAATCAATCTCAGGTGCATTCTTAATATCTGATTGAGCAGGACCTACAATAGCTACTTGTTTATTGTTTATAAAATTAAAATATTCATTATCCCCTGGGTTATTATAATAGAATTCACTTTTATCTTGATTTGAAAGTATCTTAATTAAAAAAGAACAATTGGAGGTAAAATTCTCAAAGTATTGTATTTGTTGGTTATCATGAATCCATTTGCGAGCTGTTTCAATATCTCCTGTATCAATAATTGCCGATATACCCATTTTTATATCAGAAACGGAAGCTTCTTCAGAATATAACTTATCTATAGCTTTCTTAACAGCCAATTCTCTAATATAATAAGCCGGATAAAAAAGACCAACTCTCATTAAGGAAGCATATATATGTAACCACTCATGTGCTTCCAATAAATTATAGTCAAGTTTTCTTGTATTCTCAATCAAGGGAGATAATGTAAAATTGTCACCTTCATCTTTACAACTTGAGGCTTCTAAAAATGATCTCCACCATTCATTGCCTAACAGGTAACTTCTAACCCTGTTTTTCTTGAACCTATAATTAATTAACTTCAATAAATGTCGAGCATTTATACCATTATCTTTATATTCATGTGCTTTTTTAAAAGTTGTATAATAATCATCACTTATTTGTATTAACTTCTTTTTTTTGCAAAACCTTTTTAAAATTGGAATTTTTTTTAAAAATCTTGTTAAATCAGGACTGTATAAAGTACAAATATCCATTAATAACTTAAAATGTTTGGTATATATTTTAACCATAGCTTATATTATTGTCACGACTTATCTCCAGGAAAATAATAATTCAATATCAAATCACTTAACTCTCTTAATGCGCCTTTTCCTCCATTATGTTTCAAAACCAAATCAGCAATTTTAAGTACATTATCATGTGAATCGCTTACTGCAATCCCACAACCCACATTTTCCATACATTCAATGTCATTTATATCATTACCCACATAAATAACGTTTTCTACATTAAATCCTTTTTTGTCAATCTGCTTTTTAAGTATTGTCCATTTATCATCTATGCCATGATAACAATCAATATCTAATTTATCACAACGTGCTTTCAATACAGGATTTTTTTCTTTAGAAATAACCCAGATAGGAATTTTTACTTTTTTAAGCAATCCTATTCCCATGCCATCCCCGCGGTCACAAATAACGGCTTCCTCGCCATTCTGAAAAACAATCACTTTATTATCGGTAAAAACACCATCAAAATCTAGTACAACGGCATCAATCTTTTTCGGTAATTTACTTTTTTTTTGTTTTTCCTGTTTTCTTTTCACCAGAGATTCAACAATTTCCCAATCTTCCGGCTCATCAATTTCAAAAAAGGTTGATTCTGGCATTTCGTAGGTACCGTAGGGTTTTGAAATCCTGCATTTTGATTTCAACAAATTCTGTTTGCTAGTAATATAAAAAGCACCATTTTCTACTAGATATCCATTAAATTCCTGCCTACGCGGACGATTTTGTGGATCATAGTTTTGTGGAGTATCCTCATCCCAAATAAATCGCTTTTGACAGACAACAGACACCAGACCTCCAAGTTTATTATCGCGGTATTTTTTATATCCATCATCAAGATGACCAGATTCAATCAAAGGTGAGGTTGCTTGTATTAAGATAATATCATCAAAATCAAAGGAAGCCCTTTCAGCAAAATCTATCATAGCAGATTCAGTGGAAGCCGTATCGGTAGCTGTTGAAGGATCTCTGACGAACAAAACCAGTTTTTCCTGATGCGGATAATGCTGGTGGATCACCTGTTTGATCTCTTCACTATCAGTTGAAACAACTACCTTATCGACTTCTTCTGCTTCAAGCGCAGCATCCACGGAATAACAAAGCAAAGGTTTGCCGACAAGTTTTTTGATGTTCTTATTGGGAATGCTTTTGCTTCCTCCTCTTAAGGGGATGAATGCGATTGTTATTTTTTTCAAAGTGTAAATAATGTTATTTTTCTAAAATTTAATGTATTCCATTAAACAATAAAAAACTATGTAGCTTTTTATAATATGATGTAATAAATAATAAAAATGTATAAATTCTGATAATAAAACATTTTTACATTTAGTCAGACTGCAAAAAAATAACGTTCAACTATTTATGTTCAACCAGCCAGTATTCAAATGAAGAATACTGCGACTTAGAAACTACAATAGATTTAATTATATGGTAATCTTTTGTTTTCAAAATGTTAAGAAACGTTTTGCGGCAATGAGAACGTGTTAGTCGTCCGGATTTTTTTAATTTCTTTTTAACAACCTTTGGACCCAAAAATAATATAGAGACGTATTCAAATAACCTTTCGATAAATGAGTCATTGACACGAACCTGAAGAATTAAATGATGCTGTGTCTTAGGCAGCAATGCATCCTCAATTATTTTTTTTGCATCTTTCTTTTTCCAATGGCCAAGAAATCGTGTACAAATAACCAGATCGCAACCTTTAGGTACTTGGGATGTAAAGTCTTTCCAACCTTTCTCGATAAAATTTGTTTCAAAACTGATTTCTGAATCCTTTTTTCGAGCTTCTTTTATCATATCTTTGGACACATCCACCCCGTAATATGACTTAACCTTCCCTTCTAAATAAGGCAGCCATCTTCCAGTTCCGCATGGAATATCCAGTACGGTTATTTTCGACTTAGGACATCGTTTAATAGCGTCAGAAAAGAGTTCTATAAATGCATTGTTTTCTTTTTCCCATTTGTCATCAGATCTATTATTTTCGTATTTTTCTGCAGTCTTTCCGTAATAAACTTCTTCGACTCTCATCTGTTTTCTCCTTTCATTAAGTGTTTAAATTAACATCATTTGTTCAGTTTTCATTATTTTAACAATATCCCTATTCATAGCAGGATTATCACCTATATGGGCTACAATATCGTAAATATAATCATCTATTTGGTCACGGTATTTTTCACGTATTTCTTTTTTTAATTTAGCAACAGTGTCTGAGAGATAAGACTCGGTCCTTGTCTTTGTCCGATAAGCAGGATCACTGATTAAAAATGCTATTGCAGTAACAACAGGCTTATATTCTTTCATGTGATATATCTTTTTCTGAATTTTCCATTGTTCAATATCGTCACTTAGATAAACTGATTCAATAAATTTAGAAAAATTTTTAATTCTTATATTTTTAGTCTCAGCAATAGTAGGATATCTGGATTTAATCATTTCTATAATTTCCTCTGAAAATTTCTGCGCAGGTGGCCATATAATCAGAACGAAAGCAGCTCCAGTTGAAAGTAGTAAACTTTTTAATTGATCATCCAATTTTAATAATAAGTTCTCCGGGAAATCCCTTTCTTCAAACCATTCACGACCATAATTGGTTGGGCCTTTCTTTTTATAGTTGAACTGCACAGGCAATTTATCAATGCCAAAACCAAGTGCGCAAGCCAAGCGATGACTGCCATCCATCAATCGCCCATCGGCATCTAATTTCAAAGGATACTTATCAGTTTGAAACCCCTTGAGCTGAACGCTATTAATCAACTCTTCGAATTGTAACCTGGAAAATCGATTTACTCGCTCACTTTGCATAAGGTCGTAGTATTCAAAAAGTCTATCTATTTCACTATTGTTATCCGTTTTTTGTTTTTTATCATTTGTATTAATCTTTTCCAAGTAGGTATTCAGAACCAAATTCCGCAAAAGGGTATCATACCTAGCAAAATGCTTATCTTTAAACTGCCATTGTATAAGTGTGCCAATATCTACAACATTGTTACAAAGGGAGCTAGGTGTTATTTTTTTTTCGATATTTTTGTTTTTTTGTGTTTTTTGTATTTTTAAAAATCTTTTTATTACACTCTGCTTTATTTTTCTGACACTTTTTCGAGGTTGAGTAACTCCTTTCGGAGCATTATTAATAATTTTCTTAAGTAATGTCTTGCACCTGGATAATTTGCTCTGTTTTTGTTTTATGTGTTTTTTTGGTTTTAATGGCGAAACAGGAATTAGATCCCAGCGCCAATTTTCAACCTGCAAAGCATATCGTTGCAATAATATAATATCTTGTTTGTCTTTTGACCTTTTACGAAACAGTTTCTTCCCAAATTCCAGTTCTGAAAATATTATATTTGCAGTGCTGCCATTATTAAAAGTTACCCTATTGTATAATTCTTGCCTAAAGCATTGTTCATCGCTAACACCTATTAACCGATAAGGGTTTTTCAAAACCTGAACTTCAGTGCTTAAATTAATCGCTTCAAATGGACCTCGGAAAGTTTGGGTGCTATTTGACTCCAGTTGTTTACGTTTATCAGGAGTAACAATTACATCAATATCATTTGCTTTCCTTAAACCTAAGCTTTCTAACAAGATACCACCTACAAAAATGACTTCATTTTCATTTATGTTATTTTGTTTTAATAAAAACAAAACCGATTCTATTGACTTGCTACATAAATAATTTGCGTTTAATTTCATGATATAAAAAATAGTTAAAAAAGAAAAAAATAATTTAATGTATTTCGTAGATTGATTTTTAGAATATTTCTTAGCTTCTTAAAAATTAGCTTTAATAACCTTCTATATGTTTTCTTAACAGTCTTTAATGCATAATTATATCTTATTTGCCATGATAGTTTTCTATTAACAGGCATACTAATTTTGTATACTCTATCTAATGCTTCACGTATTGAGAAATTAAGATTTACATCATTCCCAATTAGCAAAAATTCTTGATCCTGACGATAACTCCGTTCAAACAAATTTACTGAGCCTACTATGTAAGTATTTGAATCAATTAGTATGGCTTTTATATGCATTTTCCCATGGACTGATACAAAGTTAATCATGTTATTCTTGCTTTTAATTAAATCATTTATTTTAAGCGAAGAATGGTCTTTTATTATTTTTATATTAATGCCGCGTTTTCTTACATTAAGCAATAAATTGAATATTTCATCTGAAATATGATGAGAAGCATAAATAGTAATAGATAATCTTGCTTTGCTCAGCATATCGCAGATGATATCATAAAAACTATACTCGTTAGAAAAGGTAAGAATGCTCTTTCCAATCTTATTTATATTAATCTTTTTTTTAACTGTTTTATTTTTAATATTTTGATGGAACACTGAGCTTTTATCCCCTCCTAGAACATTTTCTACAAATGAAATTTGTTGTATTATACTTTTGATAAGTTTTGATTCCGATGTTTCAAAAAGAATTTCAATGTTATCATTAAGGCTTGTGTCTGATAAATTAAAACTGCCAAATATGGCAAACTTATCATCAATAAGAATTAACTTCTCATGTAGAGCATGAAAGTACCCGTTAGGGTTACTAAATTGGATTCTTGCATTTTCATTATGCTCTCTATTCCAATTAATTAAATCAGCACCTGCTTTTCTTTCTTCACAAAATATAGATACTCTTACTCCCTCTTTGCTTTTTTGTTTTAAAAGTCCGATAATTTTTTCTGAACTTACCTCAAAGCATATTATTATTATTCGACTTTGTGCATTATTTAAATTATGCACAATTTCTGATTCAATGTTATAATTAGTGGAAATCTTTGTTTTTAATTTTTGCACCAAACAGTATATTTGTAATAGCTTTTCACAGATCTTTAATTAATGAATAATCTTATACATATCATCAATAGTTCTATTACCGGAAAGCCCAAAAAGCTCATAACCAATTTCATTACCTTTTGCTTCATTTTTTTGGAGAGCTGCTAAAACAACTACTGATAAACTTTTTTCTGAGGACACCTTTGAGCCTGGTAATGAAACATTTATTTCATATGCAAGTCCCCTTTTTTAAAACAATTCATCATTTTGATGAGCACCCAAACAATGTGTTAATCACATTTATAAAAAACATGCGAAAGTTTCTTATACTTACTTATACTAAAAATATAGGCAAACCCGAAAGAACATTATCACCGTCAAAGACGGTGGGTTTTAAAATTAAACTATACATTTTATTCCTTTATCCTTTTTATGATTTTAACTTTTTCCTCTGCTCATCTTCCACCTCTAATATTTCTTCTTTTTTATAAGTCAATGCTAGTGAAACATGTTTCACATCACGCGCTAACCTTCGCATACCATCAGGTTCAAGGGATGCTGAATGGTCTGTTCCCTTCCACGTGCGATCCAGAGTAAAATGGCGCTCAATAACCTCAGCTCCCAAAGTCATTGCTGCAACATCAGCAGCTATTCCAAGGTGATGACCTGAGAACCCTACTTTTTTAACTTTATCACCAAATGTTTCCTTTAAACGGCATATCTCGTAAAGACATATATCCTCAAAAGCAACAGGATACCCTGATGTACAGCTATATATTACAAGCTGGTCAAGTCGGTTATTTTTGTCAAAAAAATCAATTATTTTTTGTTCTTCCTCCCTGGTAGTCATACCAAACGAAACATTTATTTCGCCTGAAAATTCTTTGCATAATACTTCAAGCATTGGGAATTTGGTATTACAAGCTGATGGCACCTTTATGCCAACTGGATTAAGGGAGGCAATTTCACGGGCAGAAGTAACATCCCAGACCGAGGTTCCGTATTCTACGCCATACTCTTCACACCATTTTTTTAATTGTTTATGTTGCTCAAGACTGAACTCAAGATATTCCCGGTGCTCACCATAGTTGCTGCCGTAGGCATGGATTGGGTTTGGATGTGGAGAGTTATACTGTTCTGATGTAAGACACTCTTTATTGTTTCTCTTTTGGAATTTAACTGCATCAACTTTACAAAACTTGGCTGCCATCATGATCATCTCATGAGCAATTTCCATTTCTCCTTTGTGGTTGCAGCCAATTTCGGCTACTACTTTTGGTTTTTGCATAATTTAATTTTTTAGATTATGTTATTTACAAAATTATACTGTAATTTCTTTTTTATTTAATTTTTCATCGTGTTTCAAATAGGCTATTGTTATATAATTTGCCCTATTACATTGAATTCTCGTAATTTAGTTGGCCATGAAATAAAACAAATTTTCTTTTAAAAAAACTAAATGTTTTTATTTTATTTATTTACTTTAAATAATTTATTATAAAAATACATGCTTATATATTAATATGATTTAATTCCCTATTTTTCTTGAAAAACTTAAAATAAATACTCCATACTTAAAGGAGTTCCAGCTTTAAGATCAATATTAACCCTTTTACCTAAAATATCATCATAATACTTCGGATGCACCCCATAACCCGGTCTAATCGACCTAACATTTTCCTCAGTAAATTTTTCTCATTTCTTTATATCTTTTACTACAAAAAGCGATCTTCCAAAAATTCTACTTTTTTTGACTTTTTCACTGATTTTATAATTGACATGTCCAACAGCCATTTCCGCCTCTCTTACAGCTTTTACCATTGCAGAGAATTCATTGAAATCAAGAGAAAAAGATGAATCCGGTCCGCCGATGGACTTATCCAGAATAAAATGTTTTTCTATAACCTTTGCCCCTAATGTTGTTGCCACTATAGATAAAGTTATACCCAAAGTGTGATCAGATAAACCAACCTTCACACCAAAAGTGTCTCTCATATTTAACATTGTAGCTAAGTTAGCTTCTTCAATAGGTGCCGGATAAGCTGAAGTGCATTTTAAAAGAGTGATGTCATTATTGCCTGCTTCGCGACAAGTTTTAACCGCAAGATTGATGTCCTCAAGTTCAGCAATACCGGTAGAAATAATCATAGGCTTACCTTTTGAAGCTGCATATTCAATTAAAGGAAT
>Ga0207421_10008869_pt1 | contig 10297 bp, 8 predicted proteins | sample SodLakKL_010_SED_4_FD_187542 | JGI IMG/M metagenome (GOLD analysis project Ga0207421, IMG submission 187542) | Alkaline sediment microbial communities from Lake Tanatar, Kulunda Steppe, Russia - 8KL_010_SED (SPAdes) (version 2) | ecosystem: Environmental > Aquatic > Non-marine Saline and...
GGATGATCGAACAATTCATCGTCGCCGGACTCCCAGTCGCTTCCGAGGAACCAGAAGGTAATCGTATAGTCCTCACCCTCAGTTAGGTTTTCGACTATAATGTTGTTGTCGTCACCAGTAAGACCAACGATGTCACCAACATTATGGGTTGCCTCTGCCTCATCATATCCAGCTTCGTCGCCCCACTCTCCATCATGGATCTTGAACTCGATGGTTTCGTCGTCGTCGCCTGCGGTGAAGGTGTACTCCCATTCGTTTTCGTTGCCATCCTCGTCCGGAACAACAGTCATTTCTGCATCTTCGCTTGTATCCCAACCGTTCATACTTCCGGATGCATGTGGGGTCCACCATGCTTCGAACTCCTCAGGATGCACCTCTACTCTGATGGCAGGTTCTCCATCCCGGTCGAACCAGAACGTAAACTCAACTTCTTCCTCAGCTTCCGCCGGCACATCAAACGCGTTATCAGTGTCGTGTTCGTCGTCGTCCCACGCGACCATCTCGGTGTCAAGGACTCCGTCCTCGAACTCAGCGTCCTCGGGTACGCCGTACTGAGGTGTGCCGTCGTCGGCGATTACGAGATTGTTGGTTTCATCGAGTCCAGCGTCTCCGGCATCGACGGTCAAAGTCCACTCGTTCTGAGTGACCTGCCTCATGAAGCGGCCGTCTTCACCTACAATATCCCACACTTGCGGGCTGAACTCTGCAGGCTCTGGTACCTCTTCATCGATGCGCAGTTGCGGATCGCCCTCTTCGTCTTCACCAATAAACCAGAACGTTACCGTATACTGGTTACCTTCTTCGACGGAAGCGACCGTATTCCCCGGCTCGTCTGCTGCGGTCTGGAGGTCAACCAGCTCTCCGACTTCGAGGGGCTCCTGGTCGTAGGAGTATTCTTCGCTGTCCCACTCTCCGTCGGTAATCTTAAACTCGATCTCCTCGTCGGCTTCCGCCGTAAACTCGTACTGCCACTCGTTCCAGGAAACCTGTTCCATGGGCTCGTGACCCCACCCTGTGAAGTTTCCAGCGATATACGCGTCGTGAGGGGACTCTTCAGCCAGAGGAGTGACGTCGATCACGGCCTTCTCGTCGGCCTCTTGGCCGCCCGCGCTAATCAGGCGGGCCTCGAAAGTGTACTCCTCTCCGCCGGTTAGATCCTCGGCTTGAAACTCTTCCGTACCTTTGTCTACGTATACGGTCTCGACGTCCTCATCGCCGGTCCAATACTTAATCTGGACTTCCGCGAAATCCACGTCAGGGTCCGTCCAACTTAGGCTTACCGACTGAATACCCGGCTCACCTTCAAAGTCCTGGACTACCTGATACTCACCATCTTCCTGTAGGGGATTCGCACACGCGCCGATCATTGCGATCACCGCAAGTACGCTTACCCCAGCAATCAACATCCGTTTCATGCTGATGCCTCCTATATAGTTTGTTTCCTTCGCGTTGCCTCAGGCCCTGTGAAGCCGCCCACATTGGGGCTGACGCTACCACGCCTGCCTGCCGAGCCGCCGAAACCGGCGGCTCTTCCACCGGCACTCTTCAGCAAGCCGGGCGCCGGGCAGGCTTCCGCCACACGGAACCCACCGGCGCGGCCGGCTTCTATTCCCGGCTTACTCCTCTACGGGCTCAGCCGAAAGAGCAGCGGAGGGGTCGTCCGTTGTCCCCTTTTCAGCGTCCCAAATGATCTTCCACTCGCCGCCGTCCATCTCCATGCCGTCGGCATCGTAGATGTGAGCGTTGTTGAGTCCGGTATCCGCAAGGCCTCCGTCCACCGGGACGTTGTTCCAATCGGCCCCCAGAATCACCTTGAAGCCGTCCTCGTCCATGCCGACTTCTATGGCCTCGCCGTACTCTTCGACGAAGTCGAACACGACCTCCCCGTCCTCAGAGTCTACCGGGAAGTGTTCGGGATCCCAGGCCTCTTCACCGCCGTCGGTCCAAGCGCCGGGAATATTGTAGGTTCCGTCTTCCGGAAGGTTGATTACCTGTACTTCGGTAATCTGGTTGGCCGAGATATTGTGTAGCACGTTGTCACAGCCGGCAATCGCAAATGCCAGAAGCACAACGCCTATAATCGCTAGTGCTTTCCTCATTGGTTTCCTCCTTCTTAGAAGTCCCACTGGATACCCATCCGCAGGACCGACTGACCGTCGCCGCCGACGTTCTCTACGATGTGGTCGTCAAACGGTACGGCGCCTTGATCGTCCTCCGGTGCATACGGATCGAAATCAAAGGTGTAGCTCGCGAACGCGGTTCCGCCGCGCCACGGCGTGTCCCAGTTGGTTCCGACCGCTGCGCCGAACGGTACGTTGTGCGGCTCATAGTCCTCTTCGAAACGGAAGAGCATACCGAGGTTGGGACTGAAGTCGCCGATGCTGGCCCGGCTGATGAAGCTGATGTTCCGCTCGTCCCAGCCGAGGTTGAAGGTCATGTCGTCGATCGGATCGGCCGGACCTGCGAGACCTGCCTCCGCATACGCGCGGCCTTCGTCCTCAGCGCCTTCGGTGAAGGTGTAGCCGAGATCGAGACTCGTGAGCATCGGCGTGAGGTCGCTGAACGCCAGGGTGGTACCGACGTCCCACTCGTCCTGGAACTGGTCATCGACGAACTCGAAATTGCTAAACAGGCCTACGTCCAAGGCGACAGGCAAGAACGGAGCAAGCTCCACGTTGGTGTACGGATTGAAGGTCTGTTCCACCGGCACGTCGAAATCGAACTCGTTATCGAGCGTCAGACCGTAGTTGATCCCCAGCTCGAAGAACTCCGCCGGCCAGAGCGAAGGTGCCACGTCGGCGGCGAAATCGCCCTTCTTCAGCTCGGCTCCTTCGTCGTCGCTGTCGTCGCCAAAGAGAGATTCTACGTTGTCGCCTGCCCACTGCACGTCGATATCAACGTTCAGGTCCAGTGCTTCCTCCACGCTCAGGTTGGAGTCCAACCCATAGGCGAGCGACTGATGATCGAAGTCATCCGGATCATCGACCGTTGCAAGCACCTGTCCGGTGGCGGTGAAGATCCCCGGTACGAGGTTCGCATCCAGACCGAGACCGAAGGTCTGCGTCGCGTCGTAGTAGAAGTAGCGCAGCTGCTCTTCATCGGCGGCATGCGCGTTATAGATGAGGTCGACTACGTAGTCGTCGTCCATGAAGCCGAGGGTGGCCCAGGAGTAGACTCCGTGGCCGCCTGCGCGCTTGGTCAGGCCGAGGAGCGCCTCGAGCGACATCTCCGCAACGAGCGCGTCCACCTCGTCGCCGGTGCTGATCTCGAGGAAGCCGTCTTCGGCATCCACGCCGCCGTCAAAGGTGTTGAAGTACACCGTCTTGGTCTCCTGGCTATCGGTCCAGCGGTAGCCGGTGGAGAGGCCGACCCACGGATGGTTGAAGCCCACGCGGAAGTGTCCGAGTTCCGGGAGGCTCTTATCGTTGAGATCGTAGAACGGGGCAAAGAGCATCGAACCGAGATTCTCGATTCCGTCTGCTACGCTCACGTCCGGATCAAGGTCCTGACCCTCGGCCGACGCGTCTCCCGGCATGTCGTAGAGCGTGATGTCCCCGTCAAAGGCCTGAAGCTCTACGAACGTGTCCACGTTGGGCAGAATCTCCGCGTCGAACTTCCAGTACGACTTGGCCACAAGCCGCGACTCAGTAGCCTCGTAGCCGAAATCCTCTTGGGTCGCGAGATCCCGCGTGAGGAACGTGGTTTCCGACTTAAGGTGCGTGTACTTGCCGAAGCTCAGGCTCTCACGGAAGGGAGCGTCCGGGGCTTCCACGTCCGGATCCGGATCTCCAAGCTCGTATATGTCGACCTGGACATTGTATCCGCCAAAGCCGTCGTCGACGAAGCTTATGCCAGGCTGAGCCTCATTGGCATACTCCTCTACCTCGTCATAGTACTCGCTGTCTATCTGCAGCTTGAACTCGAACCGCTCGTCCGGATCGACCTCCATCCGGTAGACCCATACGCCGTTCTCTTCCTCAAGAGGATCACCCGGCTCCGGCCAGTTGTTGAAACTGCCGGCAATATGGACCTCGTTTGCATCGGGATCCTCATACGTGATGGTGAGAACCCCTGCCTCCTCGTCATACTCGTAGGTCGCATCCGCGGCCAGCGGCGCCGCTATGAGACCCAGCACTGCGAACATGAGTAGTGCTTTTCTCATGAATACTCTCCTTATCATAGGATTATTCTGGCTATTCCTCCACGAACGGCATCGGCCGCCGTGCTCCAGAACCGTTCAACCAAGCTTTCGATTCTCCGTTCTCCCTACAGAGGTGGCGTGCGTCCTCTTCCGATGAACGCGTCGTTCCTCATGCTATTACCCTCCTTGCTGTGCTCCAGCCGCACCTACGGTGCGGTGCATTCCAGTCGAGTTTTTAGTTGCCGTACGTTTCGACGTCTGTCGACGGCTGCGCGGACGACCGATGGAAGCACTGTGCGGAGCCCCGCCCGTCCCAGTCTTCCGGATAGACGAGCAAGCCTCCCCGGAACCAGAGGAAAAGAAATCCGGGGATGAGAAGTGAGATCTGTGAAGAGTGTCCGTGTGGCCTATGAAGCTGTACGGATGAAAGACCCGACCCCAACGCATTTCTTCTCCACCATGCAACGCGCTTGCCAACGAAGCACGGCATCGCCAACCCCAAACGCCTCAACGAGGTCCGCGAGAGCCGGCGACCCGTGCTGAGGGGTAACCACCGGAATCGGAGGAAACAATCCAGGCAGATACACCCCCTTTCCCCAAGAAGGAATTGGTTCACCGGTTTTAATTATTTTGCAAAACCGGTTTAACCCTTCCTGAGCCCATTAAAACACGACTTCGTTCTGTTGCCAAGGGCAAATTTCGAGAATTCTCGTTCGTTCGGCAGCGACGCTGCTCCGCCACGCACGACGGATGAAGGAAAGGAGCCCTTAGTCGCTCCCGCCGTCGTCCTCGGGCGGCCGGCGCGTTCGCCGCCTCGGGCTCCCCGGGCCGCCGGAGCTCGATTCCCCGGCAGGCGTCCGGCCTCCGCCGGGCTCCGCGCCGGCGAAGCTCCGTCCGGAGGCCGGCTCCCCGTTTCCGCCGGGCCCCGGGTACGGGCAGAGATCGCCGAGGAAACACGACCCGCAGCCGGGTCGGCGCGCGGTGCACGTGTCGCGCCCGTGGAAGTTCACCGTCATGGAGAACGCGTACTGCGACTTGGACGGAACGAGCGTAGCGAGCTCGCGCTCGATCTTCTCAGGATCGGACTCGTGCGTAAGTCCGAGGCGGCGGCAGACGCGCGCGAAGTGGGTGTCCACGATGATCGCGGGGAGGCCGAAGGCGGTACCCCGGACGACGTTCGCGGTCTTTCGCCCGACGCCCGGAAGCGCGGTGAGCTCGTCCATCTCGCGCGGGACTTCGCCGCCGTAGCCGTCGCGGAGCGCCGCGGCGGCAGCGCGGATGTTGCGCGCTTTCGAGCGGAAGAAGCCGGTCGGCCGCACGATTGCCTCGAGCTCGCTCAGCTCGGCTTCGGCAAGACGCGCGGCGTTCGGATACGACCCGAAGAGCGCCGGAGTCACCCGGTTCACTTGCGCATCGGTCGTCTGAGCCGAGAGAATCACCGCGATCAGTAGCTGAAATGGAGAGCCGTACTGCAGAAGCGGCCGATAGCTCGGATACCGCTCGGTCAGCCTCCGCGTAATCTCGGCAAGCCGGGCGTCGAGGGAGCCCCAAGCACGGTCGATGTCCATGTCTTGACCCGCGCCCGGCCCCGCGTTCGCGCCGGCTCCCCGCGCGGCGCGCTGCTCGTCTCTCATCGCGCTCGGTTCCTCCTTGGCCGTGGCATCACACGTGGCCCTCGCGTCACACGTACCGTGGACGCCCCTCCTGGGCGCCCGGCGCAAGCGGATCAGCCCGCCCGGATCCCGCCACCGAGGGCCGTCGCCGAAGTGGCCGGCGAAGCGGCATGAGCCTGGCCGCCCGGCCCCACCGGACGGCCCGGTCGATCAGATTGACCACCGGGCCACCACACAGCTATACTTCCTGTAGCACCGAAACGCAAGGGGCTCGCGCGGTCGCCGGCCGCCCCTGGCCGGCAAGGGCATCAGAGCGTGCTCGATCCGAAAACATATCGGGATGTAGCCTAGTGGCTAAGGCACCTGCTTTGGGAGCAGGAGATCGCCGGTTCGAGTCCGGCCATCCCGACTCGTAAAGCCTTGTATGCTAATAAGTTGCCGGTATCTCGTGTTTGCCGGCAGGCCCAAAGATGGGGCTGTTACCACGACTGTTAGCACGAGGTGCATATGGCAACTGCAACACACCGAGCGCCATTTCTGATCTACCGTAGCTTGCGCGCCCATTGCCCCGGAATCCCGGAATTCGGGGCCAATTGCGCCACCGGTGGTTTCGTAAGTATCCTATTGGCGGGCACTTAGAATTTGAGAAGATTATGATACGAGAGTGTAGTGACGATGTGTGGTGTAGCGGATTGACAGTGCTGCGCCGCGGTGGTATCCTCACACCCCATGTACATCGTTCCGTCGAAGAAGCGCAGTAACGGCAAGACTCACGTCTACTACCAGCTCGTCGAAGCGGTGCGTACCGACAAAGGGCCCCGGCAGCGGGTGGTGCTTTCGCTCGGCAAGCTCGAGCACATCCCCGCCGAGCGCGTGCGGCTGCTCGGAAAGCTCATCGACCAGCGACTCACCGGCGAACGGCGCCTGCTGCCTCCGGAAGCCGAGGAGGAAGGGTTGCGCGCCGAGGCGGAGCGCATCGCGCGGCTGGTTATGGAGAAGAAGGCCGCCGAAACGCCCGGCGGCGAGCAGGTGACGCTCGATCCGGAGGGGATCGAAGTCTCCGAGGCGGTCGAGCTCGGTCCCGTCCACGTTGGCGTGGCGATGTGGCGCAAGCTCGGCCTCGACGAGATCCTCGCCGAAGCGGGGCTCTCCGAGCGCCGGCGAATCGCGGCGATGGTGGAAGTGGTGGGCCGACTCGTACATCCGGCAAGCGAGCTCGCTACAAGTCGCTGGGTCGAGCGCACCGCGCTTGGCGATCTGCTTGGGCAGAGGCCGGACTTCATCGGCAAGGACCTCCTCTACCAGGTGAGCGACCGGTTGTGGGCCGCTCGCGAGCGGATCGAAGAGGCACTCGCTCACAGCGAACGCAGCCTCTTCGGTCTTGCCGAGACAACGGTACTCTACGATCTCACAAGCACCTACTCCGAGGGGCGCGCTCAGCACAACCCCAAGGCGGCCCGGGGGTACTCGCGAGACCGCCGCGGCGATCGCCCTCAGCCTGTGGTCGGGGTGGTCCTCGATGAGGCGGGTTTCCCCAAAGCAACCGAGAGCTGGAAGGGTAACACCGCCGACAGTACCCCCCTCGGCGAGATGCTTGAGCGGCTCGAGGCGCGCTGTGGTCGTCGGCAGGGCGCCACCGTCGTCGTCGACCGCGGCATTGCAACCAAGAAAAACCTCAAGTTCCTTGCCGAACGGGGGTATCATTACATCACCGGCGTCGCTTCACCCAGTCGGCGCGAGTGGATCGGCGAGCTCCACGCCGAGGACTTCGCCCCGGTGGATGCCGAGCATCCCGACGTCACTATCTGTCACAGACGGCGCGACGATGAGGCGTTTCTGCTTGTGCGAAGCGTCGACCGCGCAGAGAAAGACCGGGCAATCCGAACCCGTTTCCTCGAACGGCTCGAAGTCGAGCTTACCGACATCGCCGAGGCGGTCGCTTCCGGCCGGCTGAGTAAGAAAGAGGCGTGGCAGCGCATCGGTCGCGCGCGGCAGCGGAACCGGAGAGCTTCGCGCTTCTTTGCTACCGAGCTCATCGAGAGCGACGGCGGACTACGACTGAGCTGGTGGCGCAGGGAGGACCGGCTCGGCGAGGCCGAGGCGCTCGACGGCGTCTACGTTCTCAGAACCGATCGAACCGATCTCGAGGCGAGCGAGCTGTGGCACCTCTACATGATGCTCCAAACGGTCGAGCGCTCGTTCCGCTATCTTAAGAGCTCCCTCGGCGTCCGCCCCATATATCATCACTACGAGGAGCGCTGCGACGCGCACGTGTTCATCTCGCTGCTCGCCTATCACCTGCTGCACGCAACCGAGCACCTGTTGCGCGCCGCCGGCGAACATCGCTCGTGGCCAACGATCGCCCGCGAGCTCGAGACGCATCGCGTACTTACCGTCTCCTTCACAGACGAACACGGAAAGCGGCACCACCTGCGGCTTGCCGGCAATCCGACCGAGGAGCAGAAGGCTATCTACGCGGCGCTCGGCATCACCGCAAACCCGCTTTCTAAGAAGCGCTACGTCGTCGAGCCCGAACGTAGTGGCGAAACATAACCTCCGGTCCTTGTGTTGTAAGGATTTATGGCAATGGGTGCGCAAGTTAGCTGGCGCCGAAGCCTTCCGCGCGGCGGTTTCGGTGTGGTTGCTGTCCGGATTTGTAGGGATGTCGGCTCAAAACACGCGCTCGGCAACCTCCGCCGCGCCTTCTTCGCCTGGCCCTACGCCCGCTTTGCCCGCCTTTCGCCACGCATTGCCCTATAATAGAGAGAGGCACCTTAGCCCCGGCTTCTTGAACATTGGATTGAATCGACCCTTCGGGTCGTCTCAATCCTACGTGTTATATTGCCTGAATATCACGCATCTCAGCCAAGACTTTTCGAAGCTCTTCACGATCATACATCTGATCGGTGACGTACTTGTGCACGATCTGGTTGATGAGCGTCTGGTACGGGATCCCTTCGGCTTGCGCTCGCTTCTTCACCAGCTCAAGATCAAACTCCGACATTCGAAGATTAACTTGGCGACTGCGTCGAGCCTCGTCGATGATCGTTTCAATTTCGTGGCGTTCTTCACCGGTGACCGATTCGAACTCTTCGGCGTGATCTTCTATTTCCTGTTCTTCCGGCGTTAAATTGAAGTTCATTTCTCGCCTCCGTATCGTTTCTGGTACTTCCGACTCGGATACGCGGTCTTCAACAGAAGGCGTCGGTATTCATCAACCACAAACGGCACGACCCATACGTACCCTTTCAACCGAATCAGGAAGCACCGCTGGTTATCCTGGCTCGGGTGCTTGATGATATCAAGGTACCTGTTTTGGAGGATTTCCTCAGAAATCTCTTCGAATGACACGAGCCGCTGTGACTTCAGCCGTTCGTTCTTCTGGTCATCCCACAGGCACTGCATTCAAATTCAAGATAGGCCGGTGTCTATACAATGTTAATCTACGATTCTTCTCGGCTCACGGCTTTTCGTCGGTGATTTCTATATATATGACGGTACGTTACCGCTGAGGTGGAGCAGCGTGTGCAGCTTTACCGCGCCGTTGCGTTTTCGGAAGCGAGCCCACGGAAACAGCGATAGGCACAAGTCGATCCTGGTGGAGTCCAGCGCTTAGACGGTCTCATCGAGCTCCACGCCGAACTCCTCACCACGATACAGTCCGCGGGCGCTGTCGATGAGCACCTGCGCAAACTGGGCATAAATCCGCCAGTCTCGTCCTTCGTTTGCATCGGCCAGAGTGCTGCGGCTGATGTTCCCGCGGAAGCCCATGTGGTAAAGCTTGGTCGACATCGAGTTCAGGCACGACGCGATATCGCGCAGGCTCTCGCGGCAGGTTAGCTGGGCGAAGGCCATGCACGGAAACTGACTCACTCAAGCAGGAGAAGCTCCGAACCCGGTGATTGCCGCGGTAGCGCGCCACACACTTGCGGAACTCATACATCGGGACGAAATCCATAACCTGCGAGAACACCGTACGCCCCTGATTCATCAGTCACCTCCCGAAAATCGTCCCGAGAGGATGCCGCAGAAGCGGACCGCGATTCAAATCGATAAATCCGAAAATCGTCCTTAATTACTTCTCATACAGTATCTTAGGGCGTTGGCTTATACAGTTAACCGGACAGCCGTGTTCTCGGCTCTGTTTTGATTCAACGACCTTTGGCGGCCAGCGATTGCATCCGACCGCCGGATCGTTCGAGCGGCAATACCGAATAAACTCGGCTTCTTTCAGACTCACTTCGCTGTCACTCGCGCAATCCGATTCCCACAGGATCGTTTTTCGGATCGTGAAGTCACGCTTCTCATCACGGGTGAAATCCGCTTCTATTAGCTGGTTTTGGGCGCTGCCGAAGTAGTTGATCGAATCGGTCAGATCCTTGCCGATGTAGATCTTTCCGTTTGGGTACGTGATTTTGTAGCTAACTTTCACGAAACCTACACGGTCAGGCAATATCGAGTTCAGCGGATTGGCGGCTCCAGCGGCTGGCGCAGAACGAGGCCACTACGGAAACGCCGGCCGGACGCCGGTCGGCTATACCTC
>Ga0207421_10008870_pt1 | contig 10296 bp, 9 predicted proteins | sample SodLakKL_010_SED_4_FD_187542 | JGI IMG/M metagenome (GOLD analysis project Ga0207421, IMG submission 187542) | Alkaline sediment microbial communities from Lake Tanatar, Kulunda Steppe, Russia - 8KL_010_SED (SPAdes) (version 2) | ecosystem: Environmental > Aquatic > Non-marine Saline and...
GAAGCCTGTATTTCAACTTCGCCACCTTCCAGCAGCTTAAACAGCCTTTTGGCGTGTTCCTTTTCCTGGTTTGCAGTTTCCTCAAATATTGCAGATATCTGCACGTAACCATCTTTCTTAGCCTTGCTGGCGAAATAGGTATACCTGTTTCGTGCCTGGGACTCACCGGCAAATGCAGTTAAAATGTTTTTTTCAGTTTTTGTTCCCATTAAATTCATTGCTCATTTCTCCTTCATTTTTTAGTTTGATTTAAACAGCATTAACTAATTATAACTATTATTCATTCGCTTATCAAACCCTGCATCTGATTAGAAGCAGTTTTCTTAAACAGGCTAAGTTATTTTATATCTTTCGGGCAAGCCCAATCCTCACAAATAACATCGGGGCTAAAAATGTTGCCCAAAAAGTAGAAAAAGCAAAGCAAACAAAGGTTAAAAGCCCGGCTGCCCGGGGCAGGAGTTGTTCAAGTTCCAGTAAAATGATTGCAATTACGATTAAGCCAATAAGTATTTTCAACAAATGCTGCCACAAGTTGCCCCGGGGATCAAAGTTAACTACTTTGCCTTCCAGCAAAAATCCGAGAGCTGCACCGGCAACATAACCCATCAGGTTCGGGGCATACACAGCCGGTATAAAGGACAGTATGAGCGGTATTAGAACTGAAGCTGATAACAGGGTTGAGAAAGAGTATTTTTCCAGAATGCCCGGTTCAAGTCTGCTTCCCAGTCCAAAGAGCACGGCCAATAAAACACTGCCTGTTACAAGTCCACCCAAAACATCTCCGGGAAAATGATAGCCCAGCATAACCCTGGAAAGCCCTACCAGGATAATAATCAATGTCGACAAGGCCCATAACCAGCGTTTTTTAAAAAGAATTGCTAAAAAGCCCCATACGCTTACTGCCCCGGAGGAATGCCCGCTGGGAAAGGTATAGGTAGGGACTGTAACACCCCTGACATCAGGACGGGGAAGTCTGATCATATCTTTCGGGATTTCACTGGTAATAAAAATGGCCATAGGCATGAAAACCAGGCCGAAAAAGCCAAGTACTTTGTTATATGACCAAAATATAATTGAAAACATAACCAGGAAAAAGCCTTCACTGCCAAGGATAGTGACGGCCCTGAAGAAATATAGCACGACCGGATTGGTAACCGTAAAAGAAACCAGGGCGTATGTAGACCGGGTATCACGCAGGGGGTCCCAAAAAAGCATTAAAGTAACAGCTATTATAATGATAGCCATACTAAAAATGACTCTCATTATCTTTTCTGTATTAACATTTTCAGAAAAATACTTACCTGTAAGAGGCACTAAATTCATGCTTAGAAATCTCCTGCCTGTACCTGTCTGACCCAGTCAGCCAGGTCGCTGATAGTTACTATTTCCAGAGCATCTGCCTGTTCTCGAATCATCATCACTGTATAGGTTTTATTTAACGGTGCATAGTCAAGCCAGAGCAGATCATGTTCTATGTCTTTCTCTGAAATCAGGTCATAAACCAGCTCAGGATCAGTTATTACGTCTTCCTGATCATAGATGATATTCCAGGCAACACCGGTATACTCCCAGTAAAGATCTATGGTGCCGATCAAAAGAGCCGAACGGATATTCTCAGTGCCGGCTATATGCTCCATGTCCACCACTGGCACCCCGGCATTATCCAGAATCAACAAGGTAATGTGCCTTAAAATATGCTGCTCGGTAAATTCTTTCGAACTTACCTTAACAGGTATTTCCCCATCAGGTTCCGGAGCTGATTCATCAATCAACTCATTATCCAGGAGCCATTCTTTCGCTACATGGGCAGGCTCTTTTTCTTCAATATCAACCAGGTAGTTCAGGTGGGTCATTGTAATGTTATCCAGCAGGGGTGCCACTTGTCCTAGCAGTGGCTCTATCTCCGGGTACATCTCCAGAACTTCGGCCCGAATTACCGGTGCAGGATTGCGGGCAGGAAAGGCATGTTGATCATCCTCCAGTTTAATCAGCCCAATTTCTTCTATCTTTCCATCCGTGGCATAACCGATTGCCGCATCAACATCCCCGCTGCGCAGAGCTTCGTGGGTCAAGCCAGTAGCCATCTCATAGATTAAATCAAACTGAAAATCATAGGTTTCTTCCAGGCTGGCCAAACCCTCCGGTTCATGGATGAATTCAGGGCTTGCCGCCAGCTTAACTTCCTTAACTGGCACGTCATTATCTTCGGCGGGGCAGCCGGTTACCACTAAGGCCAGGAGCGCCGCTGTTAAAGACAATAAATAAAACTGTTTCCCCTGTATAATCATTAGAACCATCCTCCAGGGCAGTCAGACTTTACCTGTTTTTCAGAGATATTTATCAGATCATTCTTATACCGTAAAGCACTAAAAAACCGGTCAGGAAAAGGGGAGGCGCATCCCAGGTGTGAGGTGAAACAGCTTCCACCAGGGTCATTGTAACCGGCACGGCAATTAAAGCAACAATAAACTGGGTAGGGGTAAAATAGTTATAATATGCAGCTATTACAATTAGACTGGTTAAAAATACTATCGAGCTGCCTTCTAAAGTTCTAAAGTATTCCCGCCCGGTAAACAAAGCCGGAGTCCGGTATTTGTGTTTTCCAAAACGAACGCCTACCGGTTCAGCCAGACCGTCACCTATACCGTAAATCAAAATCGGAATTATGGCAAGGTCCAAATACCCTACGTGGGCAAATAGAGCACTCATCGGGATCAGGACACAGTATCCTGCCGCGGTCTGAGTTACAAGCCATAACAGGGTATAAGGCCGGTCTTCCGGCCGGTCAAAGGAGCGAAACATCACTTTAATAAAGGGCACCCTGTCCCTGATTGGCTTAATATAAAATATAAACTTGGCTACTGCCAGAAAAGCTCCTATCACAAAAAGGCCGATCGCGTCTTCATGAACATAACCGCGGTTTAAGAATATCGGTACAAAAAAAAGCATAAAGTGGTTTATCTTGCGGGTATAATTTACTTTGACATTTTTATGAATGACAAGAAGACCGGTAATATACTGCGTTCCGATTAAAACCATTAAATTTATGCTTTGTGAAAACAAGTATACAAGATCAAATATTCTTTCCATTATTCACCTTTTATAATAGAGATAAATATTTTTACACAGCAAATTACAATTTATTTTAACATATTCGTTAACTTTCTGCTTACTTACGTCACTTTTATTGAGCATACGGCAGGAGTTTGGTTTATAATGGCTAATAAGTTATTTTATCAAAAAATGCAGGGAGGACTCACCAGATGGCAGTAATGTACTACGACCAGGATGCAGACTTAAACATCCTGAAAAACAAAAAAATTGCCGTATTAGGCTACGGCAGCCAGGGACATTCCCAGGCCCAGAATCTTAAGGACAGCGGACTTGATGTAATTGTCGGTTTACACGCAGAAAGCAAAAGCAGGGACAAGGTAAAAAAAGATGGCCTGGAAGTGGCAACTGTAAGCGAGGCAGCGAAGGAAGCCGATTTAATCCAAATCCTGATTGGCGATAATTACCAGCCTGCTGTTTACAGGGAATCAGTTTTACCCCACCTTTCTGAAGGCAAAGCGCTGGTAGTGTCACACGGGTTTAATATTATTTATAACCAGGTCATACCTCCGGAAAATGTTGATGTTTTCATGATCGCTCCTAAAAGCCCCGGCCACCTGTTAAGGCGGCTATACAAGGAAGGCGCCGGCGTGCCGGCCCTGATGGCAGTCCACCAGGACTATACGGGAAAAGCCAAGCAGCTGGCCCTGGCTTATGCCAGGGGGATTGGCTGCACCCGTTCGGGAGTAATTGAAACAACCTTCCAGGAAGAAACTGAAACTGACTTGTTCGGGGAGCAGGTTATTCTCTGCGGGGGAGTTTCAGCACTGGTTAAAGCCAGTTTTGAAACCCTGGTTGAAGCTGGATATCAACCCGAAGTGGCCTACTTTGAATGCCTGCACGAACTTAAACTGATTGTTGACTTGATCTATGAAGGCGGTCTGGAAAGAATGCGCTATTCAGTCAGTGATACCGCTGAGTATGGTGACCTGACCAGGGGCCCGAGGATTATCAATGACCAGGTTCGCAGCGAAATGAAAGACATCCTCAGCGAAATCCAAACCGGTCAATTCGCCCTTGAATGGGTAACAGAAAACCAGGCTAACCAGCCCCAGTTTAAAGCCCTGAGAAAGATTGAAGAAAAACATCAGATAGTTGAGGTAGGAAATAGGCTGCGTAAAATGATGAAGTATATAGATCCTTCATAAATAAAAAACTTAGTTTTTAGTCAAGTGAAGCAGCTATAACTTTTAGTTTTTCTTTAGCTTCCTGACCGGACAAAACCAAAAGGGCCTGGTTGCGGCTTTCATCCTGCCAGGCCAGGCCCGGTTTTTCACCTGCTACAAAGCGAACAAAACCGTTAACTCTCTCAACATCCCGCATATCCAGCTGCATATGCCCACCAAGATGTTCTATAAATCCAAAAAGATCTTTTTCAAGGGGATCTTTTTTTACAAGTAAAAGATCAGCGCTGCCGTTATGATAAAGCGCACCGCTGTAAACCGGATCCCCTGCTTCCAGCAGAATAACTGCAGTACTGAAATAATAATCACCAGGCAAACTTTCCGGCCAGGCAGGCGGAGACGGATCTATTACGCCCACCGGTGGTATACCTTCATAGGTTGCCCGGTCAGGATCTTCCTCCATAATTTCCATATCTGCAGATTCTTCGTCCATGTGGAATATTTCCACTTCATCCGCAGCCTCCGGAACAGCAGCATCATCAGCAAGAGGAGTCATCGTTATATCAAAGTTTCTGACCAACCCGATTCCGCTGACAACCAAAACCAGGCAGGCAGCCGCGGCAATAGCAACCCTGCTCCAGTTGAAACGGCTTAAATGGAATAAACGAATATCCTTATCTTTTTCAAGAGCAGATGCTACTCTTTCCCACTTATCCGGATCAGGAGGGGCTTCAAGGGCTTTAATCTCAAGTTCCAGGGCGTTACAGATTAATTCATTATTTAATTCCGGTTTCCTATCTTCTGTCATCAGTCTGAGCCACCTCCTTTGTTAGTATGACAAGTGGAACCCTGTTCAAGTTCCAATTCACCGGCAAGTTTTTCCCGTGCCCTGAAAAGGCGTGACTTTACTGTTCCGGCCCGAATGCCGAGCATCGAAGCAATTTCTTCCACTTTTAAATCATGATAGTACTGCAGAACAACAACCTGGTACTGTTCAGGTGGCAGCTTCCTGATCGCCTTTCTGACCCTGTCAATTTCAAGACCGCGCAGGGCTTCTTCTTCAGTATCATTTGAAAATGAACCCGTTGAAGTTTCAGGCAGTTCGTCAGTGAGAATTATTTTTTTTTCTCGTTTCAGGTAGTTACGGGCTAAATTCGAGGCAATCACCGTTAACCATGCCCCAAACTTAGCTTGATCCTGCAGCTGGTCTATGCTCTGGAAAGCCTTGATGAATGCATCCTGGGTGATATCCTCAGCATTTTCACGACGGCGCAGAATATTATATACAACAGCAAAAGTGCGCCCGTAAAAAGCTTCAAAGAGGGCACGCCGGGCTTCATTATCGTTCTGCCTGACAAGTTTTTTAACTTCTGACTGTTCCATAACAACCATTTAATCACCCGTAGATATTGTTCTGCAAAACAGAGAATATTCCTTTTCAGCACCCAGTATCCTGTAAAAAGTTTTTAATTAACAGGACACTCAGGTTTTTCCAATGTTGTAACCTCTAGTTCGGTGCCATCAGTCTCTATTACCACCGCGCCGTGCAGATCATTGCGATACACCGGTATCCCCTTTTCATCCAGGGTGCTTATAATAAAAGGATGGGGGTGGCCAAAAGAATTATTTCCAACCTGGATTACTGCAACTAAAGGGTCAACAGCTTCTATCAGCCGGGGCATACTTTCCATGTAACCGCCATGATGTGGAATTAAAAGAAGATCAGATACGAGGCACTGATCATTCCTAAACAGAAGATTTGCTCCCTCTTCCTCAATGTCACCTGTAAATAACATGGTAACAGCTTTGTAATGCATTCTAAAAACTATCGAATTGTTATTCAGATCGCTGCGTGTCCCTGTTAAAAGCTTTTCCTGGGGATGAATCACCTCAAGCACCAGGTTTTCGCAGCATAACCAGGTCTGTCCCGCTTTAACTTCATATACTTGCACCCCGGTTGTAAATATATTCTCAATTAATGCTGTATAGTGCTCAGTTCCCCCGTGAAGTTGAGATACAAAAACCATTTCAATAGGAATGCTTTCAATTAGCGGAATGAACCCGCCAAAGTGATCTTCATGGGGATGGGTAATCACGGCCAGATTCAGTCCTTTAATACCCTGCTGCCGTAAAAAAGGCAGCACCACTTTTTCCCCCACTTCCCCCGGACAGCCCAGGTAAGCGGGCCGCCCCCCGGCATCAACCATGATCGACATTCCACAGGGCGTTTCAATTAAGGCTGCTGCACCCTGACCGACATCAACAAATGTTACTCTTAAAGGATCCTGCCCGGGCAATAATATGGTAGACCATATTATAATAACAGCCAATGCTACTCCGACAATTATAAACGAAACAGGTTTATGACGGTAAATCCGGGTAATAACATTATATCCGCGCCTGCCAGGGCTGCCGGAAAAAACTTCCTTTAATACCTCTATCCTGTAATAACCCTGGTAATAAAACCTTAAACCCAGGCCCATTAAGCCATAATAAACAACAAGCAATACTATACCAGGAGGTATGACAGAATGATAAAATACGTCAGCTTTTGCCAGGGCAGTTATAGCCATCATCAATTCAAGCAGGGGGCGAACTGCCCAAAGAAGGATTTCACCGCCGGCAGTAAAAAACTGCCCGACAACTGCCCCTGCCAGACCCAGCCCAACAATGAAAGCGATCAAAGGTAACAGGAGAACATTAAACAGCAAAGCCCCGGCCGGAAGATAATGAAAATAATAAAGGTAAATCGGCAAAACTCCCATCTGTGCTGCTATTGTTATTGCCAGGGGCCCTGCCAGTAACCTGGGAGTATGCAACAGACTTAGTAGGTGTTCAAGCGGCCTGTACGCGTAAATTATAGTTATTGTGGCGGCATAAGAAAGTTGAAAACCAATCGTAAAAAGCAGCAATGGATTTACAAATAAAGTGACTATTGCTGCAAATGAAACTGCCGTCGGCAGATCATGTTCCCGATCCAGCAGCATCGCACCCAGGGCCAGCGACACCATGATCGCTGCCCGCAAAGCAGAGGGGCGGAGCCCGGTCAGATATGCGTATGCAAAAACCAGGATAATTGCCACAACCAGAGGCAATCGCCCTCGCAGGTTCAAACGACTCCATAAACCTAACACCAGGGCAGCTACCAGGCCGACATGCAGCCCTGAAACAGCCATCAGGTGACCAGCTCCAGCCCGGCGAAAGTTATCTTCAACCTCCGAAGGGAGGTAATGCCTCTGGCCAAATAAAATAGCTACCAGTAGTTCTGCTGATGGAGATGGCAAAGCAGTAATAATATTTTCAGCCATATCACTGCGCAACCTGATTGCCGATTCTGCAAGAAAATTTGTATGACCTGTTCCATGGTTAGAAACCCGTGAAATATCTGTATAAATCAAGGCATCTATACCCTGGCTGCGTAAATAAAACTGGTAATCAAAACCACCAGGATTGCGCATTCCGCGCGGTTCAATAATTGTTCCTCTTATACCCAGCCGTTCTCCATACCAGTGTCTTTCTTCCCGGTCACCATATACTCGTGCCTGGAGGACGCCCTTTGTAGCATAACGTTCGCCCCCGGTTTCAACCATCGCAATTCCCAGGTTATATACACTGTACTCCTCATGATGAATCGGTTCTTCAATGATGGTTCCTTCGAGATATACCGGTGAACCGGTAAAAGTAGTTATATCCTGATTTGCAGGCAGAAAAGCATAGTAAAAAGCAGTTCCCCCTGCAGCTGCAACCAACAGCAGAAGGGCTGCTTTATCTAAAGCAAATACTTTGTAATAATATGCCAGTAAAGATAAAGTCAAAATCGCCGTAAGCGGCCACAAAAGACCTGTCGATCGAACCACCCATAAATATGCGATCACAATGCCCGTGCAGTAATAAAGGGTCAGGGTTAACAGGAAGCGGTTAGAGATTGCCTCGACTAATGAAGTGCTGCGATTAACTGGTCCAATTAAGTTTTCCATTATTTTTTTGTTAAACTAACTAATGCCTTGCTCCTCTTTTATTATTACTAATCAGCCTGTTGAAAAAACTGTGCTCGCTGACAGTTTAACTCATTGCCTAATCATCATATTTAAAGACCCGTTTAAAAATACCGAACGTTTTCTCCTGCTGTTCAATGGGTGGCGGTTCAGTCAGTAAGGATACAACCACCAAAGTTACAGCAGCCAGGATAAATGAAGGAAACACAGGCATAAAACCAAAGGTGGTCCATCCCGGTAAAATTTCGAGATACCATAAATGCAGCATCACTGCAGGGAAGATCAAGGCCGCACAGGCGCCATACTTATTCGCCCTTGGCCAGTACAACCCACCAACCATAACCGGCAGGATAACCGAAAATCCGGAAAAGGCAAAGGCAGCAATGCTTAGAATAGCAGCCGGGCGAACCAGGGCAATGTAAAAAGCGATCATGGCAAATATGATTAGTAAAATCCTGCCCCAAAAAACGGCCTGGTCTGAACTAAGCCTCTTAAACCAGGGCAAAAAGTCATCGGTCACCAGGTGAGTAATGGAAAGCAGCTGAGAGTCGATAGATGATTTAACCACGGCCAGTATAACCACCAGCCCCAAAATCATCCAGGCCGGTGATAGAAATTGATGGATTAACATGGGAACAATGTTATCAGCATCAATACCGCTAAGGCCCGGTATCGCTACCGAACCCCATACACCAAGCAATGTAGAAACCCCAAAAATGCCGGCCATAGCCAGGGGATAATAAAGGCTGACCCTTTTCAGGTTGCTGCTCTGGCGGGCAGCCAGGATCCTGGTGAACATCTGGGGAAATACAATCACGGCAATTGAGTTTATAAAGGAAAAACTAAACCAGTTAATCGGGGCAATTGTTTCAGAAAGCTCCCTTCGCAGCATAGCAGGGTTCCGCTCAACAATCTGTTCAGTAATTGCTGAGAAGCCTCCCAGGGCCTGGGCAATCGCCCCCAGGAGCAGCACTGCCACAACCAGAAATAAAATTCCCTGGAATACATCAGTCCATACTGTGCCGCGCAAGCCGGCAGGTATCGTATAGACCAAAGAAATTCCAATTATGATTATAGAGGCCAACCAGTAGGGAACAGCGCCATCTGTTATAGTGGAAAAGGCCAGGCTGCCTCCGATAATACTTACGACAAGATAGGGAACAGTATAGTAAAGCAGCAGTATTAAAAATAGCAGCCCCACAAGTTTGCTGTTAAATATCCCGCCAAACACCTGTGGCTGTGTGGCGTAACCATAACGCTTACCTAATAGCCATGAACGATAGCCAACCAGGTAATAAGTGAAAGGTGTAATAAAAATACTCCATCCGATTACATAGCCATAAGCTCCGTAACCAATTTGATACGAAAAACCGGCATGGCCAATAATGGTGAAAGCAGTGATATTACTGGCAAAAAGAGCCATAAAAATAGCCAGGCTGCCAAGCCCCCGTCCTGCCATAAAGTAATCTTCCCTGGTCTTCAGGCTAACCCTGGCCCCGTAAATCCCGATACCGATTAAAACAGAAAAATAAAGGGCAATCAATGCTATGCTGACGGTGGCAGTCATCTTTTAGTTGCTCCTTCCTCTTTTTCGGCATCAAACAGGTCTGCAGGAGGATCAGGCCAGGCCAGTGCGATAATAAGCCTCATGGCTACCAGGGCCAAAAAAGTATAGCCGACGTAATAAGAAAAAGCAAAGGGCATAAAGCCAAATAGAAGCGGGACTTTATCATCAAGTCCCCATAACCAAAAGCTGTTGTGCAGTATAAACATAATTAACACGATCAGGCAGACAAGGGCAAAGCGCACCTTGAAATTCATTAATAAAACCCCCACAACTTATTTCCGGCAAAATTACCGGGTCAATATCTTCCTGCATATTCGACGGGGCTACGATTATTCCTGCCTGGTTTAGTAAATATACTGCCGGATAAAAAATCCGGCAGTATTATCTTACTTTATCAGCTTACCTCCATTAAACCTGTGACCTCACGGATCATTAATGTCACCCTGTCAAGCAACTGCTCAAATATCTCTTCTTCAACCTGCTCAGCATGCCTGGTCAA
>Ga0207421_10008871_pt1 | contig 10296 bp, 5 predicted proteins | sample SodLakKL_010_SED_4_FD_187542 | JGI IMG/M metagenome (GOLD analysis project Ga0207421, IMG submission 187542) | Alkaline sediment microbial communities from Lake Tanatar, Kulunda Steppe, Russia - 8KL_010_SED (SPAdes) (version 2) | ecosystem: Environmental > Aquatic > Non-marine Saline and...
TCTGCCATGACCCCCGCGTGGCGAAGCGAAGCTCTGGACTCCGCCGTCGGGCTGCTGGAGCTGCTCGATACCTGGGTCGAGCTGGGCTGGCTGCGGGCGCTGGACCACGCTTTCGCGGTCTTCCTGCACCAGCAGGTGCCGCAGGCCCCGCCGCTGCTGCTTCTCGGGGCGGCGCTTGCAAGCCACCAACTGGGACGCGGTCACGTGTGCCTCGATCTCGATGCAACCCTGGCAGACCCCGACCGAAGTCTCTCCCTGCCGCCGGAGGGGGCCGCAGCAAGTCCCGTTTCCGGTCCCGTTGCATTTCCGGCGAGCCTCCTGACGGGGCTGACCGCGAGCGTTTGGGCAGAGCAGCTGTCGCACCCCGACCTGGTCTCGGCCGGCGCCGGCGACACGCCGCTGGTGTGTACCGGCGACCGCCTGTATCTGCGCCGGTTCTGGGAATGCGAACAGTACATCGGCGGGGCCGTCAGGAACCGGCTGGCCGACAGCGGGACGCTGCGTTCGAAGGCCGATGCGGCAGCCTTGCGCGCCTGGCTGGATCACCTGTTCGGCCCGCCGGGGCAGGACGGCACCGACTGGCAGCGGGTCGCCTGCGCGTTGGCCGCGGGGGGGCGGTTCACGGTGATCACGGGCGGCCCCGGCACCGGCAAGACCACGACGGTGGTTCGGCTGCTCGCGCTGCTGCAGGCGCTGCAGCAGGAGGCGGGCCCTGCGCACCCGTTGCGCATTCGTCTGGCGGCGCCGACCGGCAAGGCCGCCGCGCGCCTGGGCGCCTCGGTGGCCGGGGCATTGCACGACCTGCCACTGCCCGACAGCGACACCGGCGGCCGGATTCGCGCGGCGATTCCCACCGACGTTGGCACTGTGCATCGGCTGCTGGGAAGCCGGCCCGGCTCCCGGCACTTCCGTTACCGTTCGGATAACCCTCTCGCGCTGGACGTGCTGGTGGTGGACGAGGCCTCGATGATCGATCTGGAGCTGATGACCGCGGTCTTCCAGGCGCTGCCGCAGCACGCGCGCCTGGTCCTGCTGGGTGATCGCGACCAGCTGGCCTCGGTGGAGGCGGGGGCGGTGCTCGGCGAGATCTGTGCCCGGGCGGGTGGCGGTCATTACACGGCCGCCACCCGGGAATGGCTGCGCGGCGTCAGCGGAGAAGAGATTCCGCGGTCGATGCTCGATGCCCGGGGCGAGGAGCTGGACCAGCACATCGTGATGCTGCGCCAAAGCTACCGCTTCGGCGAGGACAGCGCGATCGGCAGCCTCGCGCGCGCGGTGAACGCCGGGGACGCCGCGGCCGCACGTGCTGTCCTGTCCGGCAGCGGGACGCTCCCGGACCTTGCCGCACAGGCGCTCTCGGATGCTGACGATGGGGCGCTGGAGCGCTGCGTGTTGCACGGCGGGGCCGAGGGCTTCCGGTCCCTCGGGGATGATTCCCGGCCTGCCGGTCACGCCGATTACCTGCACCGGATGCTCGAGGATGATCCCGGAGACGAGGCCGGCCCGGAGGCGGTTTCCGCCTGGGCGGGCCGGGTGCTCGAGGCCCACCGCGGGTTTCAGCTGCTCTGCGCGGTGCGCCACGGGCCGTGGGGAGTCGTACAATTGAACCGACGAGTCGAAGCGGCCCTGCGCGCCGAAGGCCTGATTACCGGCCGTGGTACGTGGTATGCCGGGCGGCCGGTGATGGTCACCGCGAACGATTACGGCCTGGGCCTGATGAACGGCGATATCGGCGTGACCCTGGCGCTTCCGCATCGCGATGCCGATGGACGCCCGGGCCGGGCATTGCGCGTCGCCTTCCCGGCGACGGAGGGTGGCGACCGGGTGCGCTGGATCCAGCCGGGCCGGCTGACACGTGTGGAGACCGTGTATGCGATGACGGTGCACAAGGCCCAGGGCTCGGAGTTCGATCACGCCGCGCTGCTGCTGCCGGATCGCGAGGCCCCGGTCCTGACCCGGGAGCTGCTGTACACCGCGATCACCCGCGCGCGGCGGTGGTTCACGCTGATCGAGCCGGCCGCTCGGATACTGGAACAGGCCATCCGGCGGCGCGTGATCCGCGGCAGCGGCCTCGGCGCGGCCCTGCGCGGCGACTCGCCGGACCCCGATCCGGATGGAGGCTCCAATGGGCACTGAGACCCCGATCGGGCCGGATCCCGCGCTGCTCGCGGCCTACCGCGCCGCGGAGTACGTGATCCCGGTCGGCGGCCGGGTCTGTCGCTTCCGGGTCGATCGCCCGATGCCTGCCCCGCTCGCTGCCTGGCTGGACGCTGCAGGTTCCGCCGGCTGGCTCAGTGCCTTCAATCCCGGCAGCCGGCAACTGCCGATCCTCGAAAACCTTCAACGTCATCAGGCGCTCTGGCATCGGCTGCAGGCGCAGGGGCTCACCGCGTCGGCCGGGTATGCCGCCGATCCGGCCGGGACCTGGCCGGACGAGACGAGCCTGCTGGTCCCGGCGATTGGCCTGGCCCGGCTTAATCGGCTGGCGCTGGAGTTTGGCCAGGTGGCCTTCCTCTGGCTGGAACCCGGGGAGCCTGCACGGCTCTGGCTCAGCGGGCCGTCCGACGGGTATCCGGCACCGCAGGCGCCCGGTCAAGATGGCCCCGGTACCGGCGTTGCCACTCACCGCGAATCGGCCGCACATCGAAACGGACGGTCCTGATCCAGCATGCCGGCCGAAGATTCGCCACAACGCTGGCCAATCGTTTGCTATGCTCAAAACTGAAGCAGCGCGGGCAAGACCGCACGGGAGAGTGCTTATGTCATCCAGCGGCACGTCCGCAATATGAATGCCCCCGGGACGGAGTCTTCCGGTTCCGGTGCAGGCGGTGGCCCGCGTGTTGGGCTGTTCGTCACCTGTCTTGCGAACATCTACCGGCCGAACGTCGGCCTGGCCGCGGTCGCCCTGCTCGAGAGGGCAGGATGCACGGTCGAAGTGCCGATGACGCAGACCTGCTGCGGGCAGCCTTCCTACAACAACGGCGATCTCAAGGGGGCGGCCAAGACGGCCCGGCAGACCATCGAGGCCTTCGAGAACTTCGACTACGTGGTGGTCCCTTCCGGCTCCTGCGGGGGCATGCTGCGCGATTTCCCGCGCCTTTTCGCCTCCGAACCCGGATGGCAGCAGCGCGCCCGGGCCATGGCGGACAGAACCTACGAACTGATCTCCTTCTTGACCGACATCCGCGGCATGACCTCCGTCGACGCCGCCTATCCGCACCGCGTGACCTACCACGACAGCTGTCACGGCCTGCGTGCGCTCGGCATCAAGGAACAGCCGCGGCGCCTGCTGGGCACGGTCCGCGGTCTGGAACTCGCGGAACTCGCCGACTCCGAGATCTGCTGCGGCTTCGGGGGTACCTTCTGCGTGAAATACCCGGAGATCTCCGGCCGGATGGTTTCCGACAAGGCCACGGCGATCAACGCCACCGAAGCCGAGGTGCTGCTGGGCGGCGACCTCGGCTGCCTGCTGAACATCGCCGGCCGCCTCGGTCGCGAGGGTGGCCGGGTGCGCGTCTACCACGTCGCCGAGGTGCTCGCGGGCATGGCCGATGTCCCGGGCCTGGGCGACCCCCGCCAGCCGAAGGGAGGTTCGTGATGGAACCGCTCAGTCACGCCTTCAAGGAACGTTCCGTCTGGGCCCTGCAGGACGAAACTCTGCAGGTGGCGTTGAACCGGGCGAAGGACGGATTCGCGGTCAAGCGGGCAAAGGCCGTGGACGCGCTGCCGGAGTTCGAATCGCTGCGTGATCGCGCGGTCGCGATCAAGGACCACACGCTGGAGAACCTGGATCACTACCTCGAGCGTTACGCCGAGGCGGTGGAGCGCAGTGGTGGCAAGGTCCACTGGGCCTCGAGTGCCGAGGATGCACGGCGCATCGTGGTCGAGATCTGCCGTGCGAGCGGCGCCCGCATGATCACCAAGGGCAAGTCCATGGTCGGCGAGGAGGTCGGCGTCAACGGTGCGCTGGAGGAGGCCGGCTTCGAGGTGGTCGAGACCGATCTCGGCGAATACATCATCCAGCTCGCGCAGGAGCCGCCCAGCCACATTATCGTGCCCGCGGTGCACAAGACCCGCGGCCAGATTTCCGATCTCTTCCATCAGAACCATCAGAAATACGGGCTGACCCGCAAGCTCTCCGAAGTCCCGGAGATGGTCAACGAGGCACGGCAGGTGCTGCGCGACAAGTATCTCGCGGCCGATGTTGGCATCACCGGTGCCAACTTCCTGATCGCCGAGAGTGGCACCAGCGTGATCGTGACCAACGAGGGCAATGGCGATCTGACCTGCTCGCTGCCGAAGGTGCACATCGTGACCGCGGGGATCGAGAAGGTCGTACCGACCGCCGACGATGCCAGCACGCTGCTGCGGCTGCTCGGGCGCAGCGCGACCGGTCAGGACATGACCACCTACACGACCTTCACGACCGGGCCGAAGCGATCGGGAGACACCGATGGCCCGGAGGAATACCACGTGGTGCTGATCGATAACGGCCGCACCAGCATGCTCGGTGATCAGTTCCGCGAAATGCTGCGCTGCATCCGCTGCGGCGCCTGCATGAACCACTGTCCCGTCTACGGCGCGATTGGTGGCCACGCCTATGGCTGGGTGTATCCGGGGCCGATGGGCTCGGTGCTCACGCCGCTGGCGGTCGGTCTGAAGGAGGCGGGCAACCTGCCGAACGCCTGCACCCTGAATGGCCACTGCGCGGAGGTCTGCCCGGTTCGCATCCCGCTGCCGGACCTGCTGCGCACGCTGCGCCACCGCGAATACCAGCTGCGGCTGGGCCTGAAGCCGATGCGCTGGGGGCTGGCGGCCTGGCTCTGGTTCACCACCCATCCCCGCATCTACCGGATGGGTACGCGGGTGCAGGCACGGATGCTGGCGCTGCTCGCCGGCCGCAAGGGCCGCTTCCGGCGAATGCCGCTGGCCGGGAGCTGGTTCCGCGGCGGCCGCGACCTGCCGGCGCCGCAGGGGGAGACCTTCATGGCGGTCTGGCAACGGCGCCAGCGGGGGAAGGGGGGATGAGCGGCGGACGCGAGCAGGTCCTGGCAGCGATCCGTCGAAGCCTCGGACGCGGCGCCCTGAGCGCGGACGCACGGGCCGCGCTGGATGCGCGCAGGGGGGCAACCGACAGCGAGCCGCTGCTGCCGACATTGCCGAAGGGGACATCCGCCCAGGTTTTCCGGGCCGGTCTGGAGAAGGTCTCGGGGACGATGAGCGAACTCACGGCCCTTGACGAGGTGCCCGGCGCAGTCGCTGGCTATCTCGCGGGCCACGGACTCGCACTCGAGGCGGCGGTGGCGCCGTCACTGGAGTCGCTGGACTGGGCGAGCGCGGGAATCACGCCCAGCGTCGGGCCGACCCGCGGCGGCGACTTCGCAGGGGTCAGCCACGCCTGGCGCGGCGTCGCCGAGAGCGGCAGCCTCGTGCTGCTGTCCGGCCCGGACAATCCGACCTCGCTCAACTTCCTGCCGGACCATCATCTCGTGGTGTTGCGCGCGCAGGACCTGGTCCCGCACCTGGAACAGGCCTGGGCCGCACTGCGGGAGCAGGGGGAAGAGGGCTGGCCCCGGACCGTGAACGTGATCACCGGTCCGTCGCGGACTGCGGACATCGAACTGACCATTCAGCTCGGCGCCCACGGGCCGCGCAGCCTGCACGTGCTGCTGGTGGACTGATGGTCATGGAAAATACAGCGCCACCAGACGATGAAAGCACGCCACGGAAAAACACGGACATCACGGAACATGACGGGCATGCAAACGCTTTTCCGTGTTCTTCCGCGGCAATCTATTCACGCGAACCATGGCGGGTGTTTTCGTGATCAGGGGGTCGTGTTTTGGCTCCGGGAGTTTGAGGGAAGAGGGTGTGGCTCGCCTTTCGGCGGGTGTCGGCAGCAGGGATGCTGCCGTCAAGCCTGCAGGGATGTATTCACGGCGTCCCGCCGCAAGGCGAGCCGCGCCCTCTTCCCCGGCCCGTGCGGTTACAGGGGTGGCCCGCAACGGCGGCGGGTCATGATGAAAAATCCACCCACTCCCGCAGAGTTCGACAACGCCGAATACCAATAAATAAAGAGAGAGGAGCACTTTCATGAACCTGGGAATCCTGTTTCTGCTGGCCTTGATGCCAGTGCTCACGGTCCTCGTATTCCTGGTGGTCCTGAGGTGGCCGGCCAAGCACGCGATGCCGCTGGCCTACGTGGTGACCGTGGCGATCGCGCTGCTGTTCTGGGGGACCGACTTCGTCGTGGTTGCCGCGGCCAGCGTGCATGGCGTGGTGACCGCCCTGAACATCCTGTTCATCGTCTTTGGCGCGATCCTCCTGCTGTACACCATGCGCGAGAGCGGAGCGATGCAGACCCTGCGGACGGGGTTCACGAACATCTCCCCGGACCGGCGCATCCAGGCGATCATCATCGCGTGGATGTTCGGTTCGCTGATCGAGGGTTCCGCGGGCTTCGGGACCCCGGCCGCGGTCGCCGCGCCGCTGCTGGTGGCGATCGGCTTCCCGGCGATGGCGGCGGTGCTCTCGGCGCTGATCATCCAGTCGACCCCGGTGTCCTTCGGGGCGGTCGGCACCCCGATCCTGGTCGGCGTGAATGCCGGCCTCGCCGACCAGGAGGTCGTGATCGGGCATATCGGCGACGTCGCCTTCCAGGACTACCTCTTCCAGATCGGCGCAAACGTGGCACTGGTGCATGCGCTGGTCGGTTTCCTGATTCCGCTGATCATGGTCGGCATGCTGACCCGTTTCTTCGGCAAGTCGCGCTCCTTCCGCGAGGGCCTGAAGGCCTGGAAGTTCGCGCTGTTCGCCGGCCTGGCCTTCACCATCCCCTATGTGCTGGTGGCGTGGCTTCTGGGGCCGGAATTCCCGTCCATCGTCGGCGGCCTGGTTGGCCTGGTGATCGTGGTGACCGCGGCCCGGCGCGGCTTCCTGGTCCCGAAGGAGGTGTTCCAGTTCGAGGATCGGAAGTACTGGCAGCCGGAGTGGATCAGCCGCTTCCAGGATCAGCCCGATCCGGTGCGCAAGGGCGTCCCGATCACCATGGTGCAGGCGCTCATCCCCTACGTCGTCGTGGTGGTGCTTCTGGTGATCACCCGTACCGTCGAACCGGTCACGGCCTTCCTGCGTTCACCCGAGATGACCCTGTCCTGGGCGAACATCTTCGGCACCAACATCAGCACTTCGTCGCAGCCGTTGTACCTGCCGGGCGCGGTGCTGCTGGTGGCCTCCATCGTTACCTATTTCCTGCACCGGATGTTCAAGGAGAAGGGCGCCTATGCGCGCGCATGGGGGCAGTCGGGCAAGACCATCCTCGCCGCGAGCGTGGCGCTGATCTTCGCGGTGCCGATGGTGCAGGTCTTCATCCAGTCCGGTCAGGCCTCGGCCTACGCGAGCATGCCGCTGGTACTGGCCGAGGGTGTCTCTGCGGTCTCGGGCGGGGCGTGGCCCTTCTTCTCGCCCATCATTGGCGCGCTGGGAGCCTTCATCGCCGGGTCGAATACGGTCAGCAACATGATGTTCTCGCTGTTCCAGTTCGCGACCGCGGAGACCATCGGGCTGGATGCCAACCAGGCCGCATTCGTGGTGGCCCTGCAGGCCGTCGGCGGTGCTGCGGGCAACATGATCTGCGTGCACAACGTGGTCGCGGCCTCGGCCACGGTCGGCCTGATCGGACGTGAGGGTGACCTGATCCGCAAGGCGCTGATCCCGATGACCTACTACGTGCTGGCCGCCGGGGCGCTGGGCATGGCGATCATCTACGCGTCGATGCTCTGGTACGTCGCATGGATCGCGATCGCGGTGCTCTTCATCCTGTTCATGTACTGGAACAAGGGTCGGGCGCCCGCACCGTCCACGGCCTGATCGGGGCTTGCCTCCGGGTCCGGCGCAATGCCGGACCCGGGCTTCAACCGCCGAGTGCGGGAGCCTGCTCCCGCCTCGCTTTTTCGCAGGATCCACCCGGCCTCCGGTACTCGATGCCGGCGCTATGGTGCCGCAGCATGTTTGCCGCGGCCGCGTTCCGGTGCATCATGTGCGGATGATGCATGGCGGTCGGCAGGCGGAGGCGGTGAAGGTCGAGACCGGGGTCGACGACCCGGTCCGGCGGCTCGTGCGGCGCCTTGGCAAGCGCTACGCGGGGCGCATCACCGGGACCGCGCTGTTGCCGGAACGCCCTCCCCGGCTGATGCCGTTGCCGGAGGAACTCGATCCACGTCTGGCCTCGGCGCTCCGCTCGCGCGGTGTCGTGCAGCTCTACAGCCATCAGCGCGAGGCCTGGGACGCGGTGACGGCCGGCCGGCACACGGTGGTGGTCACGCCCACCGCCTCGGGCAAGACGCTCTGCTACAACCTGCCGGTGCTGCAGGCGGTGCTGAAGGACCGCGCGAAGGCCCTGTACCTGTTCCCCACCAAGGCCCTGTCCCAGGACCAGGTTGCGGAACTGATGGAGCTGAACGAAGCCGGCCACCTCGGGATTCGTGCCTTCACCTTTGACGGCGACACCCCGGGCGATGCCCGCAAGGCGGTGCGCACGAAGGGCGATATCGTGGTCTCGAACCCGGACATGCTGCACCAGGGTGTACTGCCGCATCACACCAAGTGGGCGCAGTTCTTCGAGAACCTGCGTTATGTGGTGATCGACGAGATGCACAGCTACCGCGGTGTGTTCGGCTCGCACGTCGCGAACGTGATCCGCCGGCTGCGTCGCGTCTGCCATTTCTACGGTTCCGACCCGATCTTCGTGCTGAGCTCCGCGACCATCGCGAATCCGGAGGAACTGGCAGAAGGGCTGATCGGGGAACCCGTCACCGCGATCACAGAAAGCGGCGCACCCGCCGGCGAGCGCCACCTGCTGTTGTGGAACCCGCCAGTGGTGAACGCCGATCTCGGCATCCGCGCGTCGGCCCGCTCGCAGTCGACCCGAATCGCCAGGATGGCCGTGAAGAGCAACCTGAAGACCATCGTCTTCGCGCAGTCGCGGCTGATGGTGGAGGTGCTGACCAAGTATCTCAAGGACGTCTTCGATGGCGACCCGCGCCGGGCCGCGCGTGTCGCCGCCTACCGCGGCGGCTACCTGCCCGGGCAAAGGCGCCAGACCGAGAAGGCGCTGCGCGCCGGCAACGTCGAATGCGTGATCGCGACGTCAGCGCTGGAGCTCGGCGTGGACATCGGCAGTCTGGACGTCTGCGTGCTGAACGGCTACCCGGGCACCATCGCCGCGACCTGGCAGCGCCTCGGCCGGGCGGGACGCCGCCAGCGGCCTTCGCTCGGTGTGCTCGTCGCGAGCAGCCAGCCGCTGGACCAGTACATCATCCGCAACCCGGATTTTTTCCTCGGGAGCTCCCCGGAGCACGCACGCATCGACCCGGACCAGCTGCTGATCCTGCTCGACCACGTGCGCTGCGCGGCCTTCGAACTGCCGTTCCGGCGCGGCGACCGCTTCGGGAAGGAGAACCTCGAGGAACTGCTCGGCTACCTCGAGGAGCACGGCGTGCTGCACCGCGAGGCCGATACCTGGCACTGGACCGAGGACAGCTACCCGGCGCAGAGCGTCAGCCTGCGCTCGGTCGCCGAGGGCAACTTCGTGGTGGTCGACACCACCGGCGGGCGCAAGGACATCATCGCCGAGGTCGACTACTCCAGTGCCGCCGAGACCCTGTACGAGGGTGCGATCTACATGGTGCAGGCGCAGACCTGGCAGGTCGAGCGGCTGGACTGGACCGGGCGCAAGGCCTTCGTGACGAAGACCGAGGTGGACTACTACACCGACGCCATCGACTACACGCGTCTCAAGATCCTGGACCGTTTCGAACACCAGCCGGATGGCCATACCGAGACCGCGCACGGCGAGGTGCATCTGGTCCGGCGCATTCCCGGCTACAAGAAGATCCGCTACTACAGCCACGAGAACATCGGCTACGGCAACATCGACCTGCCGGACCAGGAGATGCACACCACCGCGGCCTGGTGGCAGGTGGCACCGGAGGTTCTCGCCGAGCGCTTCCCGAACCGCCAGCAGGCGCTGGACGGCTTCCTCGGCGCGGCCTACGCGATGCACCACGTCGCGGCGCTGATCGCGATGTCCGAACCGCAGGACATCGGCCGCGCTGTGGGCGATGGCGACGCGCGCTGGTTCGCGACCGTCGGCGCCGACGGGCGGGGTCAGATGCGCAGCCTCGACGGCGGCGAGCAGGACCCGGAGCGCGAGAACCGCTTTCGCCCCGCAGTCTTCCTGTATGACAACTACCCCGGCGGCGTCGGTCTGGCCGCGCCGCTATTCGATCAGCGGGT
>Ga0207421_10008873_pt1 | contig 10293 bp, 9 predicted proteins | sample SodLakKL_010_SED_4_FD_187542 | JGI IMG/M metagenome (GOLD analysis project Ga0207421, IMG submission 187542) | Alkaline sediment microbial communities from Lake Tanatar, Kulunda Steppe, Russia - 8KL_010_SED (SPAdes) (version 2) | ecosystem: Environmental > Aquatic > Non-marine Saline and...
CGGGAACAATCTTGTAGGGGCTGACAAACAGCACATAGCCACTGGCCATGATGAAGGCACCGAGCAATATCAGTGTATAGGATACAAACCACTTGCGTGAAAAAATTTTTTCTTTGTTCTGAAAAGCCATATCTGAAAATTTAGCGTAACTTCGTGTGAATTTTTAAGGCTGCAAAGATAAACCCTTTTTTCAATGGATGATCAGCTCAGGAAGAAGCACACCAGGGCCCTTGTGTCACTTTACGATAAACAAGCCGGTGAGAAGCTCATCAGGGCGTTACATGCTGCCCACATTGAGATCGTGAGTACAGGAGGTACGGCTTCTTATATCCGCAAGTTGGATATCCCGGTCACGACCGTGGAGGACCTGACAGCTTATCCTTCTATATTGGGTGGACGTGTCAAAACTTTACACCCTGCTATCTTCGGTGCCATCCTTTGCCGGCCATCGAACCAGAATGACCAGCAAGACATGCAGACTCATGCCATCCAGCATGTGGATATGGTGATCGTGGATTTGTATCCCTTTCAAGAGATGGTTTCGGCTGGTGCTTCACATGATGAGATCATTGAACATCTTGATATTGGCGGTATTTCCCTTATCCGTGCTGCTGCCAAAAACTATGACTGCGTGCTCGTAGTACCCTCAGCCCGCTATTTCCCAAATGTATTGAACCTGCTGGAGTCCCAGCAAGGTTCGAGTACGCTGACCGACCGGCGGCGGATGGCCGCAGCAGCCATGCATGTCACTTCACATTATGATACCGAGATATATCATTACCTGAATGAAGGAGATAATCTGCATTTCAAGGAAAGCATTGACGAAGCCCATCCACTTCGTTATGGAGAGAATCCGCATCAACAGGCTGTTTTTTTCGGAGCTCCTGATGCACTCTTTGAACAACTGAATGGCAAGGCGTTGTCTTACAATAACCTCCTGGACGTAGATGCGGCCATGGGCTTGATGAAAGAATTCGTGTCCCCTGCCTTTGTCATCGTGAAACATACGAATGCTTGTGGTGTGGCTATTCGTGCCAATATTGAAGATGCCTGGAAAGATGCACTGGCTGGAGACCCGGTGTCTGCCTTTGGAGGCATACTGATTGCCAACCGGCACATTGGCACGGAGTTGGCCGCTGCCATCCGGGAAATCTTTTTTGAAGTGCTGGTTGCACCATCTTATGATGATGAAGCACTCAGGATCTTGTCATCGAAAAAGAACCGCATTATTTTAAGAAGCAAGCCAGGCATCATGCCCGATTACCGTTACCGGTCCATCCTGAATGGGGTGCTTTGGCAAGGCCAGGACCACAAATCGGCTGTTCCAGGACAATGGCGGCAGGTAACCCGGTTAGCAGTGGATGAGGACAAGGCAGACGACCTGGTGATGGCTATGGCTGTGGTAAAGCACCTCAAAAGCAACGCCATAGCCTTGGTAAGGGATCAACAACTTATAGGCATCGGAGCAGGGCAGACTTCACGCGTAGATGCGCTGAAGCAAGCGATACATAAAGCCCGGGAGTTCAATCATAACCTTCGGGGGGCTGTGATGGCCTCAGATGCTTTCTTCCCCTTTGCCGACTGCGTGGAGATTGCGCATAAAGAGGGAATTGCAGCGGTAATCCAACCCGGAGGCTCTAAAAGAGACCAGGATTCCATCGATTTTTGCAATGAAGCCGGGATGGCCATGGTCTTTACCGGCAACCGGCATTTCAGACATTAATTCATATCACTTAATTCATTTTATACATGGGTTTGTTTTCATTTTTAACCAAAGAGATTGCCATTGATTTGGGGACAGCCAATTCCATCATCATTCACAATGATAAGGTGGTTGTCGAGGAGCCGTCGATTGTGGCAATGAACCGCGCCACAGGTGAAATGCTTGCTGTAGGAAAGCAAGCGATGATGATGCATGGAAAAACACATGATCACATCAAGACCTTGCGTCCGTTGCGTGATGGTGTTATTGCTGATTTTCAGGCTGCTGAGTCGATGATCCGCGCCATGATCCGGATGACAGAGAATAAAAAACCATTATTTCCACCATCACTGCGTATGGTGATATGCATTCCTTCAGGTATTACGGAAGTGGAAGAGCGAGCGGTCCGCGACAGTTGCGAGCAGGCGGGTGCCAAGGAGGTACGGCTGATTCATGAACCGATGGCAGCTGCCATCGGTATTGGCATTGATGTGCTGGAGCCTGTGGGCAACATGGTCATTGATATCGGGGGTGGAACTACGGAAATCGCTGTGATTGCGCTGGGTGGCATTGTTTGCAACAAGTCCATCCGCATTGCCGGAGATGACTTTAATGCCGATATCATGGAGTACATGCGCAAACAACATAACATACTGATTGGAGAACGTACCGCGGAAAAGATCAAAATTGACGTGGGATCAGCTTTGGATGAGCTGGAAAACCCGCCGGATGACCTTGCCGTGCATGGGCGCGACATGATGACTGGCGTGCCCAAGGAGATCAATATCAGCTATACTGAGGTGGCTCATAGCCTGGATAAGTCCATTACCAAAATAGAAGCGGCAGTGATGGATGCTTTGGAAATGACACCTCCGGAACTGTCTGCCGACATATACAGAACTGGCATATACATGGCTGGCGGCGGAGGTTTGTTGCGCGGCCTTGATAAGCGAATTGCCCAAAAAACAAGGCTTAAGGTACATTTAGCAGAAGATCCGCTAAGAGCTGTTGCACGGGGTACCGGAATTGCACTGAAAAATTTTGATAAGTTCCCTTTCCTGATCAAATAATATCCGACCGGCTGTCACCCGGCAGGTTAGGAAAACAAGGAGGCCGCCATGAGAAACCTCTTCCTTTTCATCCTCAGGTATCAATTTTTCTTCCTGTTTTTATTGCTCTTTGTGGTGGCACTGGTCCTCACAGGAACCAGGCAACATTATCAGCAAGCACTGATGTGGCATTCGACCAACCAGGTCGCAGGCAGGGTCTATCAATACGTGAATAATGTCAACTCCTATCTCGCATTGCGCGAAGAAAACAAAAGACTGCATGAGCAGAACAACAGGCTGCTGAATCAAGTGAAGGATAATTTTCTGATGCGAGAAGATACGGTATTTGAGGTGAGAGACAGCCTGAAGGAAAGGCGGTTTACTTATATGGAATCCGGTGTGATCAACAGGTCAGTTACACGCAGAAATAATTATCTTACCCTTGATAAAGGCAGAAATCATGGTGTACAGGCCAATATGGGCGTGATCACACCCAATGGGGTGGTAGGGGTGATCAAATCGGTATCGGATAACTTCAGCCTTGTCATTTCCCTTTTGCATAGCGACGTGTTGGTCAGTGTGAAACTAAAAAAAAATGATCACATGGGCAGCTTGCAATGGGAAGGCAAGGACTATCGCGTGGCCCACATGTATTATATCCCCCCTCATGTCGAACTTATGTCTGGAGACAAAATCGTAACCAGTGGTTTATCAACCATTTTTCCTGCCAACATTCCGATTGGCCGCGTCAGTGACTGGGAAATCCGGCGTGGAGAAACGTTTTATACTGCAGCTGTGGACCTTGAACTCGACTTTAATAAACTGACACATGTGTACATTGTGAAAAACCTGTTTCAGGAGGAACAGGAAGAGTTGGAAATGCTTATTTCGCCTGAAATATAAGGAAAATTGCATATGATTAACTGGAGGCTAGTCTGGCTGTTTGTTTTTTTGGTCGCATTGCAGGTGCTGATTATCAATCAAGTTACCCTCAGGGAAATGATTAACCCGCAATTGTACCCCCTTTTTGTCCTTATGCTCCCTTTCAGAATCAAAGGCTCGATAGTGCTGATCCTGGCCTTTGTAATGGGATTAACCATTGACATATTCTCATATTCTTTGGCTATCCACGCAGCTGCCACTGTGTTTATGGCATTTTGCAGGCCGGCAGTCTTGCGGCTGACCTTAGGCCCCCGGCAGCCGGACATGGAGATGGCTCCATCTTTTCTTTCCATGGGTGGCTTTGCGCTTGCATTATATGCCCTTTCCCTCATTCTGCTTCATCATACCATGCTTTTTTTCCTGGAAGTATTCAGCCTTACAGAATTTACGCAAACATTGACCCGTATATTTCTTTCTGCAATCTTTTCTTTTCTTATAATAATGATCGCCTTTGCGCTATTTGAAAGAAGCAAAAAGCGCGTTGCGAGCTGATTTCAGTGACCATGACAGGTTAAAAAATCTTAAAGCTCCAGACGGTCATGCTTATTGTTATTACCTTTGATTTAGTGAATCCCAGTCTTTATTATTTGATGATGATAAAGCCATTAACAATATTTATTCTGGCTCTTACATTCATTGCTTGTCAGTCAGGTGATCATGGCGAGCATCCCGATTATTTTTTGATTTCCGGCCAACTCGAAAATGCAGTTGGTGAGAAAATTATGCTTGAAGAATTGACGCCCAATGACCTGATACCGCTCGACAGTTTCAAAACAGATAACCAGGGCGCTTTTTCTCATCGCCAACCAATTGACGAGGCTGGCTTTTTTATCTTTCGGGTGCATGAGGACAGCCACATTACACTGGTTGTAGAACCTGGTGAGCATATCGTGCTGCAAGGCGATGCTGCAAGCCTCGCGGATGACCATCATGTGGAGGGCTCAAAAGGCTCCGTGTTGTTGTCCGAGCTAAACAGGCATCTGAGCCGACAATACGCCCGGGTTGATTCCCTGGCGGAGGTTTTTGAAGCGCGCAGGTATGCAGATGACTTCACGGAGATTCGTGATGAGCTGATGGAAGCTTATCGCGACATCTTCCGTGCACAGCAGGAGCATGTCAAAGCATTTATCCGGGAAAACCCCCGGTCACTGGCGGGCATTATTGCACTTTATCAATATTTCGGAAATCAGTTGCTATTGCGGGAGCAGGAACATTTTGAGTATTTTGAACTCCTCAGTGAATCACTTTCCCGTGTGTATCCCACCAATAAGCATGTGTTGGACCTGAGCCGCCGCGTCAACCGCCATCGCCGGATTGAAGCGCAAAGGCAACGGGCGAGCGAGCAGATTGCTATAGGTAAGGAAGCTCCTGAGGTGATCTTACCCTCTCCTGAAGGAGAGATGATCGCCTTGTCTTCCTTCAGGGGCAACCATGTGTTGATAGATTTCTGGGCAGCCTGGTGTGCGCCGTGCCGCAAGGCCAACCCCAAACTCAGAGAGATATACGATAAATACCATGAACACGGATTTGAGATTTACGGCATTTCACTTGACAGAACACGTGAACAATGGCTTAAAGGCATTGCAGAAGATGATGTGATCTGGCCACAGGTCAGTGACCTGCGGATGTGGAACTCGCCCGTGGTCTCACTTTACAACGTGGAAGGCATACCCTACTCCCTGCTAATCGACCCTGAGGGCATCATCATCAAGAAAAACCCCAGCCTGGAATCATTAAGAGACACGTTATCCGTGCTATTGGGTGCTGAAGCGCAGGAGATGCTATCAGGCACAGAATAAAAAAGCCACCGCTAAAATAATTTGTGGTGGCTCCTGTGTATAGCACCAGATTTAATTTGATACGGGGGCCCAGGCTACCACAACTTTTCTACATCATAAGCTTCTTCCATCACCGAGTCGTATTGATCCTCAGGAAGATCCCAGCTCAGGGATTCTGCTTTCTCATTCAGGACAGCCATTTTCCTGTTTTGTGCGTCAAAGATCATGGTGCCCTTGTAATTAATCGTGGGTGGATAATAGATGTGAATGCTGATGGTTACGTCAAGCGGCGATGTGTTTTGCAGTTTGTGAATGACGTTGTAAGGTTCGTAAATAATCTCGCCTTCTTTATAGGTCTTTGTAGGATGCAAAAAAACTTTCTTTTTGCGCGGGGCATAGCCATAAATCGTTTCCGCAACGATGCCCTCCAGGGGTATGACATATCCCCAAAAGTTCTTATGCTGATGAATGGGTAACAGGAACTGCGGGGGCCATGTCATCAGGAAAACCTGCATGGGATCTTCGATGATGCTGATCCTGTTGTAGACTCCCATATCCTTTCCCTCAAGGTAATCTTTGTAATCCAGGGCCTTGAAATCAATCTCCGATAAAACCTTTTTTACCAGTGCCGGGTCAATTTTTTGCCCTTTGAGTTGTGCTAACTTTTGTACAAAATGCTTCATTGTCAATATTTTTGGGTTAACGCTTCCACATTACCTTGCGCTTTGCAGCAAATCAGGGGCATAAAGATACGATAATCTGCTGAGATAATGCGCCACGGCATGTCTTTTTTGACCTGTCTTCTTAGCAAGATTCAGATGACTGGCAGGTCACCGTGGATATAGCAAATCATTAAATGATATTGGCCTTGTGTCAAAAATACCTATTTTTGTCTGCTACCGAAGGTATTTCGGTGATATCACGTATTGGTAAGTGTATGGCAGACAAAACATATTTTCTTTCAGACAGTCACCTGGGTGTTCCTTCTTACATGGCGAGCCTTGCCAGGGAAAAGCTTTTGGTGAGATGGCTTGACCAGGCTAAACAGGATGCCCTGGCCATCTATTTGTTGGGAGACATTTTTGATTTCTGGTTTGAATACCGCAAAGTGGTTCCCAGAGGATATGTGCGATTGTTTGGTAAACTAGCAGAGCTTTGCGATGCCGGCATACCGGTGCATTACTTCACAGGCAACCACGACATGTGGTCGTTTGATTATTTTGAGAAGGAATTGGGCCTGACCATGCATCGTACACCTGTTGATGCCGAGATCATGGGGAAGCGCTTTCATATAGGCCACGGTGATGGCCTGGGTCCGGGCGACAAAGGCTATAAACTGATGAAATCGATATTCTCCTCTGCTATTTCTCAGGGCCTTTTTGCCGCCCTGCACCCCCGGTTGGGCATCGGGCTGGCAGAGTACTTTTCTAAGAAAAGCCGGATTATGAATCGGGAACAAGATGAAGTGTTTCTGGGCGAAGATAAAGAATGGCTGATATTATATGCCAAAGAAATCCTCAAAAAACAGCATGTCGATTTCTTTATTTTCGGACACCGGCATTTGCCAGTAAACCTGGAAATCGCACCTGGTAGCCGATACATTAATACCGGTGATTGGGTAAGGCATTACAGTTACGCGGTTTTTGACGGTCGGCAGACCAAACTGCTTACATTTGCTGGTGCTCCTCCCGCAACAAGTCGTTGATGGTTTTTACCGGGTTAAATGTGATGAGCGGCACTTCCACAAAAACGGTGTTCCAGTATGCCATGGCACCATTCCATAAGCCTGGTCTTTCAAGGGCCTTGAGGTCCTGGCCGTCTTTTGATTTGTGGCTGATGAACCCAGTGTCAGGATCAATGAAGTCCGGAAGGTGATAGGGCTCCCCCTTGTAGTTTTTGAAGGAACAGGCGATATCTACCGGGTTGAAATGTGTCGATTTTTTCAACAATTGCTCCTGTGCTGGATCCTTCAGGTCTATTTGCGATTTTTCTACGATCTGGAGTGAAAGGCGGCCTGTTTCAGGATCACTCACCCAAAATGGCCCGCCACCTGGTTCGCCCTGGTTACGGACCATGCCACAAACCCGCAGGGGCTTGTCGAGCGCCATCCGGAGCACCTGCGAGCCCTGTCCCTCATCATCCGGAAACAGCCTGCGATCAATATTCAACCCGTTAGTAGCAAAATCGAGCGCCTGTATGTAGGCGTCCGGGCCCAGCTTGCCTGCGTCCAGTTGTTTCATCCAAAAGGCAATCTCTTCCTTCAGTTGGATCAGGATGCCACCCAGCACCTTTTTATACTTGATGGTCGTCTCTTTAAGCCGGTCAGGAACAATGTTGTCGATGTTTTTGATGAAGATGAGGTCACTGGCGAGGTCATTAAGGTTTTCGATCAGGGCACCATGCCCTCCTGGACGAAACAGCAGGCTGCCATCCTTCTCCCGGAAAGGCAAATTGTCTAGGGTCACCGCAATGGTGTCGGTCGATGGCTTCTGTATGGACCAACTGACTGCATAATGGACACCATGTTGTTGTTCATATTGATTTTTTACCTTTTCAAGCTTTAATTTGAATGCCGCAATGTGTTCCGGTGAAAGGGTGAAATGCATCTCGACCCTGCCGGTTGCCCCCCTTGCATATTTGGCCCCTTCAACCAGGTGCTCTTCCATGGCCGTCCGGTTGGCCTGATCATAGCGATGAAAAGCAATAAGGGCTTTAGGCAGTGCTGCATAATCCAGCCCAGAGTCAAAAAGCAAATATTCCAGTATGGGTAAATAATTCCCGGTTTGCAGCAGATGGTCCGCATCAAGGTCATCCTTGTCCATGGCTACCTGCAGGTCCTCCCAGAATGGGAACTTGTGCATCTCTTCAAAAAAACGCTTTGCTTCCGGCTTGGAGTCTTTCAGGCTTTCGGGGTCCACCCCGGCTATGAGCAGATCCCGCCAGGCAAATACTTCCTTGAACATGCGAGTGGCAGCACCACTGGCAGGTACAAACTTCAATACGCTGTAATCCCCTGACCGTTTATTGTATATGTCTACATATTCGCTCACGTTGCGTTCATCCAGTACCCTGATGCCATCGTTTGCAGTGGCCGGCCTGTCAAGCTTCAGGGCAGGGAAACCCTTCTTGAAATGGGCAATTTGTTGCAGGAAAACCTCCCTGGTAATCCCTTTGCCCTCCAACTGATGAATATCTTGTTCGTTTAGCATAAGTTGCTTTTTTATTGCTTTCGATATGAACAAATGTATTAAAATAATCGGAAAATTCATAGCAATGGCGGATTGCAGGCAAGGAACCGTACCATGGCAGTCCTGACAAACAAAGGGGTGATTGCTGCGACAGGCAGTCGGTTTTAATGGAACGATTGAGACTGTAAATGCGCTCAGCCAGCTTAACCCTTTAAAGTCCGGACATCCCGACAGCTTGACAATATGCACACATGCAAAGAATTTTTGTAATTTCGTAATCTAATCCAATAGCAGACATGTTTGATCCCGCGCAGAAAGTATCGCCGGCAAAGATTCAATCACAGGCCAGCAACATCATCAGGAGTCCGTTCTTTGCAGAACTTCTGAAGGATGCACCTAACGTGCTGATGATACTTAACACGCACCGGCAGGTAGTTTTCCTGAATCGGAATCCAGTGCCCGGTGAAAAAGCAATGTCTGGAAATGGATTGGGGCAGCGCCCCGGGGAGTGCCTGGGATGTATCAACATCAGCAGCGGGGAGCTGGGCTGCGGATCGTCTGAGTTTTGCCGTGTTTGTGGTTTTAATTCGGCCATCACTGCCAGCGAACATGGAGAAGAAGGTCAGGATGAATGCAATATTGCTCTGAAAAATGGGGCATCCCTCACCTTGAGTGTGTCCACCAAGCCATTTACATTTAAAGGCGAGCAATTTATCTTTTGTGCGCTGGAAGATGTCAGTGAAAGAAAACGGCGTGAGATGCTTGAGAGCATCTTTCTTCATGACATTCTGAATACGGCAGCCATCCTGAATGGTCTGAGCGAAACGTATAAAGAGCTTCCGGAAGAACAGGTCAGGGAGATGCTCAGCGAAGTGGCAGACAATATCAGCGATGAGGTACAATCCTACCGCCTGATCAGTAGTGCGGAAAACCAGCTGCTGAAACCCAATTTCACCCTTTTCGATATTGCCGGTATGATTTCGGAGGTGGTCCGGTCATTGCAGAACATGCACAAGTATAAATTCAGGAAAACGGATTTGGATGTTTCTGTGGGGCGTATTGTGACTGAGCGTACGTTGCTTCGAAGAGTGCTTATGAACATGATCAAAAACGCCTTTGAAGCCAGCAATAAGGATGAAGTGGTTCGGATTACTGCCCGTTATGACGAAAAGGAACAAAAAGCCATTGTCTCTGTGCAAAATCCACAAATCATTCCCAAGAATGACCAATTGAAGCTGTTTCAAAAGTCATTCTCCACCAAAGGCCGGGGCCGGGGATGGGGGACCTATAGCATCAAAATCCTGACAGAAAAGTATCTCAAGGGGAAAGTGCGATTCAAATCAGATGCAGCAACAGGAACCATTTTTACGATTGAAATTCCTTCACTTGAAGAGTCGTCTCACCCAATGCACGATATCCAGTAAATGGATGACCACCAAAAGTTTTTATTCCCTGGCGCATTATTTTTCAGCACCTCCGTGCTGTCAATTGGCGGCCTATGTGACCTCCGGCAATGGGTTGGACTCCCAGGTTAACCGTTAATTATTCTAACAGTGATCAGCTTTCGGAACATGCCGTTGCCTCTACTTCCCATCACCCGAAAAAATCCTGCGATGCCTGGGGGGTGCCATATG
>Ga0207421_10008874_pt1 | contig 10293 bp, 8 predicted proteins | sample SodLakKL_010_SED_4_FD_187542 | JGI IMG/M metagenome (GOLD analysis project Ga0207421, IMG submission 187542) | Alkaline sediment microbial communities from Lake Tanatar, Kulunda Steppe, Russia - 8KL_010_SED (SPAdes) (version 2) | ecosystem: Environmental > Aquatic > Non-marine Saline and...
TATTTTAATCCGGCATACATAACGGCGGTAACCGGGGCGGTCGAGACGAGCCAGGCCCTGCTGGCTGAAAAATTCGACAAGATTTTTTTCACCGGCAGTCCCGAAGTGGGGCGCATCGTGATGGAAAAGGCATCCCGCCACCTGACCCCGGTTACCCTCGAGTTGGGTGGAAAAAGCCCCTGCATCGTGGAAGGGGATGCCGATATCTCCGTGTCCGCTAAACGGATCGTTTCCGGCAAGTTCATCAACGCCGGCCAAACCTGTATTGCGCCGGACTATGTGCTGGTGCACCGCACCGTGGCGGATCGGCTGACAGACGAGATGATCGGATACATCCGCTTGTTTTTCGGGGACAACCCCGCACAAAGCCCGGTTTACCCCCGGATTATCAACCGGAAACACCTGGAGCGGCTCTCCGGGCTGCTTTCGGATGTCACGCCGGTATACGGCGGGGATTATAATCCCGACACCCGCTATTTCGCGCCGACCCTGATTCGGGATCCGGCGTTGACCCATCCCGTCATGCAGGAGGAGATATTCGGGCCGATACTGCCGGTAGTGCCTTATGACAGTATTTCCGAAGTAATACACCTGGTCAATTCGCGCCCCCGGCCGCTTGCCCTCTACCTGTTCACCGAAGACCGGGGAAAGGCAAAGGCGGTCATGAACCGGATTTCTTTTGGCGGCGGATGCATCAATGACACCCTGATTCATTTTGCCTCGCCGTATCTTCCCTTCGGCGGGGTCGGCAGCAGCGGCATGGGTCGTTACCACGGCAAATTCGGGTTCGATGCGTTCAGCCACCAAAAGGGGGTTATGAAAAACACCTTTCGGGTGGATTTCCCCTTTCGATACCCACCTTTTTTCAGGCACCTCAAGCTGCTGAAAAAAGTATTGCGGTAAACCGCCGATTGCGGCTGTTAAAATATAGTTGCAGTTGCCGGCAAATTGTGTGAAAACAGGACAGAATATAAATGCCGCCCTGCCGATCATACAATATGAAGGCTGCCCAATGCTCACCCTGTTTTCCAAAAAAGCGGTGATTGACGGTCAAACGGTCCGGTTCCGCAAAGAGACGACCATTCTGGATGCCGCCCGCCAGGCCGGCATTGAAATCCCGACCCTTTGCCACATCCCGGACCATACCCCCACCGGCGTCTGCCGGGTATGCGTGGTGGCGGTCGAGGGGGCGCGAACGCTGGTGGGCGCATGCCATACGCCCATTGCGGATGGCATGGTGGTTCACACGCGATCCCCGAAGATCATGGCCGTGCGCAGGGGGGTGATCGAGTTGATGCTGTCCGCTCACACGGGCGAGTGCGTCAACGATCCCCATGCCGATAACTGCGGCCTGCACAACCTTGCCTCGGACTGCGAAGCCGGCGCCCCGCAATTTGAAATTGCACGCCCGCGTGCCTATCCGGCGGAAGACGACAACCCCTATGTCCGGCGGGACCTCTCCAAGTGCATCATGTGCCGCAGGTGCATCACCGTTTGCCATGAAAAAACCGGAACAGGCGCTTTGAGCGTCGGCTACCGGGGGTTCAACGCAAAAATCATATCCGGGTGCGACGGCGCGTTGACCGCCGGCGAATGCCGGGACTGCGGGGTTTGCATCGAATATTGCCCTACCGGCGCGCTCAGCGCCTCTCCGGGATTCGAACCGCAAACCCGGGCCCCGGCAAGACCGTCGGCGTCCGCAACGACACGTGACCGCTCCATGCTGCTTCCGCTCCTCAAGCAGGCGCTTGCCCGGCACGGCGTTTTGTCTCCTGAAAGCATGGAAAGGGTGGCCGGCGATTTAAATCTCTCCTTGAGCGAGGTTTTCGGGGTGTCCAGTTTTTATGCGTTTCTCCCCAGGGAAGGAAACGGCGCCCACCGGATCAGGATCTGTCGATGCCTTCCGTGCCACCTCAAGGATGGGTTGTTGATAATCAATGCCTTGAAAGACGTTTTGGGGGTCAACCCGGGCGAAGTAACACCCGACGGACGTTTTTCCCTCGAGTTGGTGAGCTGTATCGGCGCATGCGACCAGGCGCCCGCAATGCTGATCGATCATACGCTTTACGGCAATTTGAAACCGGTTGATATACCAGCGGTATTGAGGGCGTTGTGAGTCTTTCAATGCCTGCGTTATGCTGAGACTATCAACCTTTGACTTTGACGTTGGGGCGAAAAATCTTTCGCCCGTCCGCGGGAGGCCGGATGCCTGAAAAACGCATCGTTTTGAGAAATTGCGGGGTTGTCGACCCGGAAGACCTTTCGTCCTACCTCGGGGCCGGTGGTTTCAATGCTTTCTTCAAAGCCCGGGATTCGATGACGCCCGACGGGATCGTGGATGAAATCAAGAAATCGGGCCTGGCCGGGAGGGGCGGGGCCGGGTTCGGCTGCGGGGTCAAATGGGCGCTTGCCCGGAAAACCAAATCCGCGCGGAAATACCTGATCTGCAATGCCGATGAAGGGGAGGTGGGCACCTTCAAAGACCGGTATATCCTCACCCATGATCCGTTCGGTCTGATTGAAGGCATGGCCATCGCCGGTTTGGCCATCGGCGCCGGCCGCGGGTTTATCTACCTTCGGGAGGAATACCGGTATCTCCTGGCGCCGCTGAACAACGCCCTTTCCCAATGCCGGCGGAAAGGCCTTCTGGCGCACATGGACATCACCGTGTTCGAAGGCGCCGGCGCATATATCTGCGGCGAGGAGTCCGCTCTCATGAATTCGATTGAGGGCCTTCGGGGGGAGTCCCGCTTCAAACCGCCGTTTCCGCCCAGCCGGGGGCTTTGGCAGTATCCCACCATCATCAACAACGTCGAAACCCTTATGAATGTGCCTTATATCATTGAACACGGGGCGGCGGCGTTCAGTGCGGTGGGCACGGAGCGGAGCAGGGGAACCAAGCTGTTCTGCGTCTCCGGGGATGTCCGGCATCCCGGCGTATACGAGCTGCCCCTGGGAACGCCGCTGAAGGAACTGATTGTCGATCTGGCGGGCGCCGAAGATGTCAAAGCGGTTCAGGTGGGCGGCGCCGCCGGCAGCATCCTGCCCGCGGACCGGATCGACATCCCCCTGGCCCAGGAAACCGTTCTGGGCGCCGGCGCCGTGGTGGTGCTCAATCATAGCCGGGACATCATTGACGTCGTTCATAACAACATGGTTTTCCTGCACGAGGAATCGTGTGGCAAGTGCACGCCCTGCCGGGACGGGCTGGAATGCATGGTCGGCATTTACGACAGGCTCACCCGGGGGGAGGGGACCCGGGAAGACATCCGGGTCCTGGAAGCGCTGGCCCAGGTGATGGGCCAGGCCTCCCTGTGCGGACTGGGCCAGGCCGCCCCGGTCCCGGTGATGGATTCCCTGAAATATTTCAGGGAGGAATACGACGCCCTGATTCAGCGGTCCGAATACATCCGGCAGTACGGCACTATTTAAAAACCGACGGTAGGAGGTGAGATGGGACGCATGTCCGACAAGGAAGAACAAACCATGCGGGAGATGCAGGACAACCTGCGGGCCGATCCCTTTCCGCTTAAAACCTACACGCATATCGGCAAGCGCGGCGAGCGCCGTTTGGACGGGTACCACAAAGCCGGGGGCAGGGCGGATTACACCATGGACGTGCAGCTGCCCGGCATGCTGCATCTGAAATTTTTGAACGCGCCGTACCCTCACGCGGAAATCAAGCACATGGACACCACCGAGGCCGAACGCCTCCCGGGCGTCCGTTACATCCTGCGCTACGACCACCCCGAACTGCCGCCCCGGGCCAGCCTGGGCAAGGTGACGGGCATTTACGGCGACCCGCCGCCGCTGTCGCGTTTCGCCCATTTTGAGGGCGAACCCATGGGCGCCGCCGTTGCCGCCGAAACCGAAGCCATTGCCGAAGAAGCCGTTCGGCGGATCAAGGTGGAATGGGAAGAGCGGCCCTTTAACCTGGACATCATGGCCGCCAAAGACAAAAACGCGCCTTTGTCCTACCCGGAGATGTACCCGGATTCCAACTACTGGAACAACGGGTTTTTCGATGTGCTGACCCAGGGGAATGTAAAAAAGGGGTTTGCCGCGGCCGGTCGGACAATCGAATTTGAATTCAATCGGCGCGGGCACACCTGGATCGGACCGGAGCGCCCCTGCGGGGTGTTTCGCTGGAAAGGCGACAGCCCGGAGCTTTGGGTCAAGCAGCAGCGGCCCCACCTGGTGAAAAAAAACCTCTCCTCGTGGTACGGCGGGGTGCCCATGAACAAGATTAAGCTCCACTGCCTCTACCAGGGGGCAAGCTTCGGCGGGTGGGTGCAGGTGCCCTGGAACATGGGCCCGCTGTATTGCGCCGGACTGGTGGCCAAAGAAACCGGCCGGCCGGTGAAATACGCGTTTTCCCGAAGGGAGGACTTCTACGGCCAGTCCATGGACGACGGCATTTACCGGTTCAAGGTGGGGTTTAACAGCGACGGCACCATCCTTGCGGTGGATTGTACAACCACCTTCACCAACCAGATATGGCCGGTGTTCAACCCGGTCAACCACCTGCGGGAGAACACCCGGATTCCGCATCTGAAAGGAAAGATCGAAACCGTCTGGATCAACAAGGGTCCGGCCGTGCCCACCAGATGCGAGCAACTGCCCGCAAGCCTCAGTCTGACGGCGATTTTCTCGCGGGTGGCGGCCGAATGCGGGCTTGATCCCGTCGAGGTGGCGCTGAAAAACGACGGTGTGGAAGGCCATGATTTAGACCATGTGGCCGTGGAAAAAGAAAAACTGGGGTTTCCCGTTATCGACAGCCTGGCTGTATGCGTGCAAAAAGGGAAGGCCGCCATGGACTGGGATGCGAAATGGCATCCCCCGGGCGCAAGGCGGCTGCCCAACGGACGGATGCACGGCATGGGATTTACGTGGACCAATGAATGGGACGACTCGCTGGGATCGAGCGAGATGGCCATCCGCATCGAGCGAAACGACGGCACGGCCACGATCCTGTCCATGGGGTGCGACCAGGGGGTGGATGCGGAAAATACCTATTGCCGGATCGCCGCAGACGAACTGGGCCTGAAGCTGGAAGACGTTCACTACAACCCGCAAATCGACCCGGGGTTTTTCCGCATGTCCCCGGATTCGTCAACAAACCTCTCCGTCAACGGCTGGGCGGTCCGCCATGCCGCCCGGATATTAAAGCAGCGGATCCTTGAGGCGGCCGTCCGCCCCACGGCGCAAACCCAGCGGGGCAGCTTCCGCCCGGCGTTTCCGGACTGCGCCCCGGAAGACTTGGATATCGCCGACAGCGTGATTTTCAGGAAGTCCGATCCATCCGAAAGCGTTTCCATGGCGGATTTTGTCCAGGCGGCCGGCCAGTCCGGGCCCATTACATCAACGGAAAACGCCGGTTTCCGGTGGGCGTTTACGGAGCCGCTGTTCGCCTTCAGCTACCATGTCCAGGTGGGCAGCTACAATCCCCACAATCCCCGGCCCCACCTGACCCGCCAGGCCCATTTCCTTGAAATCGAGGTGGACACCGAGACCGGGGAGATTCATATCGTCAAGGTTGTGAATGTCAACGACGTGGGCAAAGCCATCAACCCCATGAGCTGCGAGGGACAGCAGTACGGCGGTTCCGTCATGGGACTCAGCCGCGGCAAGTTCGAGGAGATGATCTACGATCCGGTCACCGGCGTGATGTTAAACGGCAACCTGATCGATTACAAGATCGCCACCACCCTGGACGTGGACGCGCCCATTGATACGATTCTCGTGGAAAGCGGCATGGGGTACGGGCCTTACGGGTCGGTGGGCATCGGGGAGGACATCGGAACGGTTATGACAGGACTGGTCGGGCCGGCCGTGCACAACGCCATCGGTGTCTGGATTGACGATCACCCCATCACGCCGGACAAAGTGCTCAAAGCCCTCGGAAAAATATAGAAAAAAGGAAGATGCCATGGAAACGAACGCATTCGCTTGTCCCCATATCCGGCTGACGGTCAACGGGAAAGCCTATACCCGGGAAGTAAGGCCCAACTGGACCCTGTACCAGCTGATTCACGACCACCTGGGGCTGACCGGGGCCAAACAGTTCTGCGACCGGGGGGCGTGCGGTTCCTGCACGGTCATCATGGACGGCAAGGCGGTGCTGTCCTGCATGATCCTGGCTGTTGAATGCGACGGCAAAACCATCGAAACCGTGGAAGGGATCGCGGACGCCGGCCATCCGCTGATCGATGCCTATGTCAGGCATCATGCCATGCAATGCGGGTATTGCACGCCGGGTTTTGTTACCACGTCCAAGGCGCTGCTGGACAACAACCCGAAGCCGACCGCACAGGAGGTCAAAATCGCGCTTTCCGGGAACCTGTGCCGCTGCGGCACGTATCCCCAGCACACCATAGCGGTCCTGGAAGTATCCCAAAAATTGACAACTTCGTAAAAAGTAGGGGCGAATAATCATTCGCCCGCACGCTGGCAGGGCGTAGATTTCTGTAGGGGCGAATAATCATTCGCCCGCCCGAGGGCGAAAGATTTTTCGCCCCTACAAAAATCGCGATGGCCTTGGTTGATGATGAAAAAACATAGGAAAACCCGATGAAGGATTTCGTTCATTTCAATGCGCGCACCCTTGACGAGGCCTCGGCGCTTCTTGACCGCTACGGCGCAAACGCCGCGGTTATCGCCGGGGGGACGGACCTGCTCGGCAAAATGAAGGACCGGATACTGCCGAGCTATCCGGAGGCCGTCATCAATATCAAGACGGTTCCGGGCCTGGATGCCATCGAAGCGGTCGACGGCGGGCTCTCCATCGGCGCCCTGGCGACCCTTTCGCATATCGCCGGCCATCCGGTGATCCTGGAAAAATACGCCGCCTTGGCCGAGGCCGCGGGCCGCACGGCGTCCCCCCATCTCCGGAACATGGGCACAATCGCCGGCAACCTTTGCCAGGACATCCGGTGCTGGTATTACCGGACTCCGGAGAATCGGTTTTCATGTCTTCGTAAGGGCGGGGGCCGGTGTTATGCCCTCAAGGGAGACAACCGCTATCACTCCATTTTCGGCGGCAGCGTCAAAGGCGGCTGCATTGCCGTGCATCCCAGCGATACGGCACCGGCCCTGATCGCGCTGGACGGCTCCGTGGTCACGTCGAAACGCACCGTGAAAGCTTCGGATTTTTTCCAGGTACGGGTGAACCGTACCACGGTATTGGAACCCGGCGAAATTGTCACGGCCGTCCACCTGCCCGAACCCGTCCCGGGCAAGCGAAGCGCATTCATGAAATTCGCCCTGCGGCGGTCCATTGATTTTCCCATTGTCAATTGCGCTGCCGCGGTCACGTATGAAAACGGGGCCGTTGCCGATGCCCGGATCTGCCTGAATGCGGTCAGCGTCGTGCCGCGACGGGCGGAAGAAGCCGAGCGCGCCCTGATCGGCGGGCGGATTGAGGAGCAGACGGCCGATGCGGCCGGCCGGGCGGCCGTGGCCGATGCCGACCCCCTGGACGGAAATGCCTACATGGTGCCCATTGCCCATACGCTTGTCAAAAGAACCATCCTGGCATGCGAAGCGCGGGCGGAGGAAGATCCGGCATGAAATTTTCCCTTCTCATGAATATGCTTGTCATCATCATCAAGCTCAATATCAAAAGGAAAAAATATGTGCGCGACATGCTCCGCACCCACAACTACCGGTTTGTCATGATGACCCGCGACGGCAGACAGGGCAAGCGTTTTATTTTCAGCAACGGAACGTTTTCTGCTGATAACGTGCTCACGGAATACGACATTGCCTATGTGTGGCGGGACGGCAACACGGCGTTCAAGGTGCTCACCAATCCGGACCCCACCGGGCTGTTCCGCGCGGAAGCCAACTGGGACCTGGATATCAAGGGAGACAAAGCACTTTCCATCCCGTTGAACATTTTTCTGGGGTATGCAACCGGCAACTTCAAAAAAACGTAACCCCTCCTTTTATCCCTGAATTATTGATGAGACGGTCATGACTGATGTATGGACAATTTTGCGCGATACCCTGACATCCGGCGAGGATGCGGTGTTCATCCGGATTGTCGGTCACCGGGGCTCAACCCCCCGGGCAGCCGGCGCACGGATGGTGATTGCCGGAAGCGGCCGGCAATTTGGCACTATCGGCGGCGGTCAGGTGGACGGCGCGGCGATCAAAGGGGCGGCCCAGGCCTTTGAGACCGGGCGCTCTTTTGTTGTGAAAGTGGCTATGACGGCCGGGGACGCTGCATCCGAGGGGATGATCTGCGGCGGGGAAGTGTCGTTTCTGTGCGAATACATTCCCGCCGATGATACCAACGCCGTCCGCTTTTTTGAAAACCTCGGGAAAGAAACGTGCATCGCCCGGAAACAGATGTTGTGCACGGAATTTGACGTGTCCGGGGACACCCTGCGCCCCATCCGGCGATCCCTGGTCGATGCCGAAGATCTGGACGGGGCTCTTCCGGCGGGTCTTTATTCTCCATACGGCGTCCCCGTCAGATCCGACACCGTTCACGGATCGGTGCTGGCGGCCGCCGGGAACCGGGCATACTGTGTCGACGTCCTGGCGGTGCGACGGCCGGTATTTATTTTCGGCGCCGGGCATGTGGGCAAAGAAGTATCCGACCTGGCGATAAACGTCGGTTTTCGAAGCATTGTCCTTGACGATCGGGTGGAATTTGCCAATGAGGTGCGCTTTCCGCCGCCTGCCGAAGTGGTCCTGCTGGATGCCTTTGAAAACGGCATGGCGAACCTGGCCGTTGACGAGAACAGCTACGTGGTCATTGCCACCCGGGGGCACCTGCACGACAGGGTCGTTTTGTCGCAGGCCCTGCGGACGCGGGCGGGGTATATCGGCATGATCGGAAGCAAAAGAAAACGAGACGGCATATATGCCGCACTTCGCCGGGAAGGTTTTACGGACCGGGATATTGAGCGGGTACACAGCCCCATCGGCCTTCCCATTGACACGGAAACGCCGGAAGAAATTGCAGTCAGCATTGTCGGCGAACTTATCGACTGCCGGGCAAAACAAAAATGATGGATGGAAAAAGAATCACCGGCGTCATCCTGGCGGCGGGATATTCAAGCCGTATGGGGATGTTCAAGCCGCTGCTGCAAATCGGGGAAAAGCCCCTTGTGGCGCGCGCGGTCTCATTGTTCGAATCCGGCGGCATCGACGATATCCGGGTGGTGGTCGGCCATTGCCGCGAGCGGATCGAGCCGCTTTTGGAGAAAGCCGGGGTGCCCGCGATCGTCAATACCGGCGACTGCCTTGATATGTTTTCGTCCGTCCGCCTTGCCATGGAAGAGGCGCCGCCGGATATCGACGCGCTCATCCTGCTTCCCGTGGATATTCCCCTGGTTCGGCCCTGGACCGTCAGGCGCCTGATCGAACAGTGCGCCGACAACCCGGAAAACATCCTGGTGCCTGTTTTTCAGGGCCAAAAGGGGCACCCGGTGGTCATCCCCGCCCGGTATTTTGACAAGATCGGACACTGGCGGGGAGAAAACGGGCTCAGGGGCGCCCTCAAGGCCTTTGCCGAAAAAACAACCCTTGTGCCGGTGCCGGATGCCAATATCCTGTTGGATATGAACACCCCCTCGGACTACGAGAGCGCATTAACCCGGTGGTCGCGGCGGCAAATCCCGACAATGGCCGAGTGCGAATCGATTCTGAAGGATATCATGGGGGTAAGCGCCTACGTCGATGCCCATTGCCGGGTGGTGGCGGATGTGGCCGGGCGGATCGCCGACGCCCTTGCCGGCGCCGGATACCCGGTTGACCGGGAACGGGTGGTGGCGGCGGGCCTCCTTCACGACATGGCCAAGGGACACCCCCAACATGACCGGCAGGCCGCCGAGATGCTCTCCGACATGGGGTTTGGGGCGGTAGCCCCGCTCGTGGCGTGTCATACGGACATCCGCTTCTCTCCGGATTCACCGCCCAATGACGCGGAAATCCTTTACCTGGCGGATAAATGCGTTCAAGGCGCCGAGGTGGTGGACCCGTATCACCGGTATTGCGTGGCCATGGCAAGATACGGCCACGACCCCGAAGCACGACCAAAAATTGAAAAACGACTGGCCGATGCCCAGGCGATCCAAAAAAAGATCGAATGGATTGCCGGACCGTTGCGTTATAGCGAAATCTGATATAATTGCATTTCAGCTAATGGCATTTTTACGAAGCCGTCAACTATGATAGTCTCGCAAAAAGTCGGGCTTTGTCTCCCGATTCACCACGGGTTGTTTGTAGGGGCGAATAATCATTCGCCCTTATGGCGGGCGAATGATTATTCGCCCCTACGGT
>Ga0207421_10008878_pt1 | contig 10286 bp, 11 predicted proteins | sample SodLakKL_010_SED_4_FD_187542 | JGI IMG/M metagenome (GOLD analysis project Ga0207421, IMG submission 187542) | Alkaline sediment microbial communities from Lake Tanatar, Kulunda Steppe, Russia - 8KL_010_SED (SPAdes) (version 2) | ecosystem: Environmental > Aquatic > Non-marine Saline and...
GACCGGACCGTCGAACAGCACCGGGCGGATGGTTTGTCGAGTCGGACGAGTCGTTCAGGATGGTCGGGCCTTCCCACCGTGCCGAAGAGAAGTCCAACCTCATGGTCGCCGCCATCTCGTTCCAGTGACCCGGAGAGTTAGCGGAGAAGTCCCCGGCGCTGCGGAACGGCCCGCTAGCAGCCCGCTCCCGCTGCACCACCAACTCATCCTCCGACAGCAAAGCAGCAAACGCCGCACCCGGCAGGGAGGCTCCGTCCATCGAGTCGACATCGTCCGAGGATGGACCCGCATCGGCTGGGGGAGATTGCTCAGGGCCAGCGGTGTCCGCGGCGGGAGGTTCGGCCTGTTGCTGATCGCTGGTCTCGTCGTTGCTCACTGTGCCGTCCGTGTGGACGATGGTGCCAACCCCAACGAAGGTGACCGCCGCCATGGCAGCAGCGACGCTTGCAACAAGCGTCCACTTCAATCGGTCGCTTGGGGACCGTGCCGTGACAGTGTCCCCTTTCGTTCCTTGCTTCGGACACGTCGGTCTGTTTGCTGCTAGGGGTGCGCCTACACCGTCTTGTCATCCTGCCGCCCACACTACTCCGGGCTACCGCACCTCGATCGTGGCGACCACCGGACGGAGGACAAGACAGGGGTACCGGGCTGCAGAGCGCCGTGGGACAAGATTCGCCGCATCAGGTACTGCGGCTTCAGCCACTTGCACGCCCGTCCCTCCGTCGCACGATTCCTCAGCTGCGGCGGCATGGCCGTCAAGCTACCCACACGAGCCTAGCCGACATCTTGGGACGCGGCAGCGGCGGTCGTCGCGAAGGTCGCCCCAATGGTGCTAGCATTCATCTGTTGAAAAGGCGTTGCATCAGTCTTGGGTGTTGCAGCATGCCAGGGACAGAGCCCTTGGAGTTCACATGTCGATCGTCCTCGTAACTGGATCCGGTGGACTTATAGGATCACAAGCTGCGTATCACTTCGTAGAGAAGGGTTACGACGTTGTCGGGCTAGATAACGACATGCGAAGCTACTTCTTCGGCCGGGATGGTTCAACTCAGTCTACGACCGATCGAGTGCGGCATGATCTCGGCAGTCGGTATGAGCACCACGCCGTTGATATCCGAGACCGCGAAGGCCTACAGAAGGTGTTTCGCCGCTTGGGGACTTCAATCGCAGCAGTGATTCACGCTGCTGCGCAGCCGAGCCATGATTGGGCGGCCAAGGAGCCGCTTACTGACTTTGACATCAACGCTGTTGGTTCAGTCAATGTTCTTGAGGCGACACGCGAATTCGCGCCAGAAGCAGCATTCATCTATTGCTCTACCAACAAGGTGTACGGAGACCTACCGAATCACCTTCCTCTCGTCGAGCTAGAGAAGCGCTTCGAGATCGATCCGTCGCATCAGTTCAACAACGGCATCGATGAGACCATGTCGATCGATGCGTCATTGCACTCGGTGTTTGGTGCATCGAAGGTCGCTGCCGATGTGATGGTCCAAGAATATGGCCGCTACTTCGGACTGCGGACCGCATGTTTCCGTGGGGGGACACTCACGGGACCAGCCCATGCGCCTGCTGAACTGCATGGTTTCCTGTCATATCTCATGCGCTGCGTAATGGAAGGGCGGACGTACAATCTGTTCGGTAACAAGGGCAAGATGGTCCGTGACGCCATACACTCGCACGATGTTCTGACAGCTTTCGATGCGTTCGTTGAGAACCCGAGGTTTGGGGAGATTTACAACCTGGGCGGTGGTCGCCAGTCGAATGTTTCGCACATCGAGGCCTTCGAAATTGCTGAGTCCATCACGGGGAGAGTGCCACGAATCAACTACGTGGACGATGCGCGCATCGGCGATCACATTTGGTACGTCAGCGACATGTCGAAGTTCCGAAGCCACTATCCGGAATGGTCCATGTCGTATGGGATCGAAGAGATTCTCGGGGAAATCTACGAGGCCCATCGGGACACGTGGAGGTTCGGTGAACGTCCGTAGAGAGAACATTCTCGGCGTGGGCGTAGACGTTGTAGATTATAATTCTGCGCTCAGGCTGATACTCGATTCTGCTCGCACGGGTAGGTCTCTATCCGTTTCGGCGTTGGCGGTCCATGGTCTGATGATCGCTGCTCGCGATCGTTCGTACGCCGCGCTACTCAGCTCACTGGATATCGTTGCGCCGGACGGCCAACCAGTGCGCTGGGCGTTGAACCTTCTCCACGGCGCTGGTCTTTCTGATCGGGTCTATGGTCCCGAGTTGACTGCTCGCGTTGTCGCCAGCCTCTCCCAAGAGGGTCTCCCTCTGTACCTCTATGGCTCAACAGAAGCAACCTTGGTTTCGCTCAGAGCGACGCTGCGCAGGCGTCACCCCCGACTCGTCATTTCCGGCGCTGAGCCCTCCAAATTCCGACGGCTAACGGAGGAAGAGGTAAGGGATCTAGCTGTACGGATCAACGAGTCTGGAGCTCGATGCGTTCTCGTTGGCCTAGGCTGTCCGCGGCAGGAGGAGTTCGTCGGGGCCATGAGTCCCCTGCTGCACATGCCACTCCTCGCTGTCGGTGCCGCCTTTGACTACCACGCTGGCAACCTCAGGAAGCCGCCGCAGTGGATGCAACGGCGTGGACTTGAGTGGTTCTGGCGCTTGATCCTCGAGCCACGGCGGTTGTGGCGACGATATCTCTTGCTTAATCCAGTGTTCTTGGCGAAGCTGCTGCGGCAGCTTGTGCTAGGCCGTCCAGCGCCAATTCCCCCCCCGGACGCTTACGCGCGGCCGTCCACCTTCGACGGGTGATTGTCACCAGATCCGCCGCACGCACCCCCACAGAATTCTCAACCCAGGTCGGGGTGTGTTGGGATAACGCGCTCGCGGAGTCGTGGTTCGGCGGGTTTGAGAACGAGCTCGTGCACCTGATCGGGGCGTTCCCAATCAGTCACGAGGCCGTCGTGGAAATCGCCCCCCGCCAATTCTGCTGCACAACACCAACCGCCGTCACTCGGCGCTCAAGATTCTCGTTCCACACACCTGGGAACAGCCATAACCGGACCCGTGCTGCCTGGTTTCGCGGTGTCCGTTCTCGCGGGTGAAGCCCAGTCAGCTTGCAGTGAGAGGTCTCGTCGTCCCGCCATGAGACCGAATTTTTCGATGTGGCGATTAATGCTGACGCGAGGGTTCACATATAGTGGTTAGAATGACGTCAGGCGTCAACCAGTCTGCCGGAGACGCACTCAGGAAATGCGAGACTCGCAAAGCATCGACAGGATCGCCCGGGTTTGCATAGAGGCGAGTCGTCACGCGAGGTGTGATCCATCGCAATCACGTGCAGTCTGGATGAGCCGTCTCGTCTTGGGCGTCACCGTTTGCGGATTTGGGCGAGATTGGGGCACCCACAACTAGCAACCCACGCACCGAAACAGTGAGAAGTAGCGCAGCGGCAAATAGTTCGAGAGACTCCTCGAAAACCGTGTCCATCCACACGAAACCCGTCGAGGTGGAGACATCATCGAATCCTGGTACGGGCCGGGGAAGCGGCTGAAGTTTTCCCCGGTAGAGGAATTCAATTACTCTCGGTCCAATGCGTTCATAGCCGCCAAAGAACAGATTCAATGGTACAGACATGAGGGCCGCGATGCCGTAAAGCGCATAGCCAATCATGAGTGGACTTCGCAGTCTTGGCTGGTTCCACCATATGCCTCGATATCCGATTAGGACCCACAGCATCACGCTACCGAGAGCAGCGTAAACGACAAGACGGCCTGCATCGACGCCGGGTTGTGCGAGACCGAAGCGAGAGGCGACAATATCCAAGTAGAAGGCAAACCGGTGGCTAGTGTTGCCAGCATCCTCAATGAGCAACAGGGCGGTACCAACACCGAACCAACCCCAATAGCGAGCCTCATCCCCATGTGTTCGGCCCGATAGCCACATAGCCATCAGCGCACAGGTCCCGAGCGTCATCCATGTCGCGACTTCGATGACACCTCCCTCTGCCCAAAGAAGGGACCACAGCGGCCAATCGTTATCGCCGCCCTGCCAAATGACGTCCACGGCAACCTTCAGGACGACAGATGCGAGGAGCAAGGCAGCAGCGATTAGCCATGGAAGATGCCACAAAGTACGAAAAATAGCCGGTCGCTGGATACCGTTACGCTTGCCAAGTATGACGGCAGCCCCCTCCGCTCTGAATCGGTTCGGAAGCCTAGTGGAGAGCGGGGCCGGTCTGTCAATCGCGAGTTGGATATGGCCCCAGCTTGAGAGTCGGTGGGCCGCCAGCACCTCGGCCGCGTTGGCGATTTCGACCTTCATCGAGGTGGCCAGGACGTAGTGGCCGGCCAACGCCTCGTCGTAGGCGAGCGCCCGTGATTGCAGTCGACACGAACCGGCCATCAGCGACATCGAAGCATCGAACAGCCGTTTCACCGGCGAGGTGGCCAGGATCGTGGCGGTTGCCGCCGCGATGTCGGTCGCTGCGGTCGCCTTCGCCGCGCTGCACGCGGCGTTCGAGGGTCGGCAGCTGGCTTTCGCTCTTCGCGATCAGTTGGAGCCGGCGGGCTGAGTCCCGGCGTTCGCGTGCGGTGGAGAACATGATGACTTAGCGATTGCCGTCGTAGTGGTCTCCAGCAATTCGAGCCGATCCGCTCGACCTCCTGCGGCCGGTCCTGGTCCGCGTCGGCGGCCTCAGCCAGGACGGAAGCGACGTCGTAACAGCGGCGGAGCCGGCTGGCGAACAGCCAGTCGCACTGTGCGCCTGGTGGATGTTGTCGTCGGTGATCAGCGCACGGTCGGCGACCACACAGACCCGCCCGACCGCGAACCGGCTGGTGAGGTCCTCCAACACCTCTTTCGGGGTTGACGGTGCTCGTTAGTGGCGCCCGCGAATACGCGATGGGCGATCGGGATCCCATCGCGCGAGGTCAGAAGCCCGATCACGACCTGCGGACGGTCCACACGGCCGTCGCGGGAGTACCCGAACGCCTGGGACGGGAACCGGTCGTCCGATGCCCGGTCGACCTCCAGATTGGAGGAGGTCAGGTCGTAGCCTGCGAGGATGAGCTGTTGCTTGGTGAGGTCACACACCCGCCTGTAGACGTGCCGTTCGATGACGTCCTTTTGTTCGCACACCAGATCCAGGGCCCGGTAGTCCGGGACGCCGATCTGTTCTACAGCTCCTGCAGCCCGAGGTCCTCCCAGAGGGCGCGGCCCGCCACCATTGGTCCCCATCATCGGGGCCTGATCGACCTCGAGCTGGTCGATGTCGACGTACCGGCGCTCCCGCATGCGCCTACAGGGCGGCGACGATCCTGTCCAGTTCACCGGTCTCGCGCAGCGCCGACGCCTTCCCGGGCTTGCCTCTGAGCGTGTGCAACGGGAAGCGGGGATGATCACGCCGCATCGGGAGGGCTGTTGGGCCAGTCGTGGCGTCGATCGGCCAACAGGCGCCCCACCTCGGTGGAGGCATCGGCGACGACCTTGCGCAGATCGTCGCGGGCGGCGGCGATCTCGGCGACGCTCAGCGCGTCGCTGCCGTCGGTCTTGCGGCCATGGCCGGTGCGCAGCAGCCGGGCCCTGGCCGCCAAGGTCGCGAGCACCTCGAGCACGGTCTCCCTTCACCAGCTCGCGGGCCAGTATCCGTCCAAGGCCGTGCGCCTCGAAGACGGCGCCATCTTGCTGACCTGCACAAATCCACCAGAGCACTCAAACTCGCGTCAGACGGGCCGCTCATCCGGGCTGATGGGTGTGGCCGGGCAACACCACCGACACCACCGTCCTCGCCGAGGTCAAGGCTGATCCGGCCGGGTGGCAGTTGAACCGCAACGTGTGGATTACCGATGCCGGGTTCGCGTCGAAGGACAACCGCAAGGTGCTGACCCAGGGCGGGTCGGGGTTCATCGTCGCCGAACGGCTCCGTGGCTCGATGCCGAGGTCGTGGAAGCCAGAAGCCGGCAGGGCCGGTTCCGCACCGTCGACGGGCAGCTGGAGGTCAAGGACATCATCGTCGGGGACGGGCCGGCACGGCAGCGGTTCGTGATGGTCCGCAACCTGCAGGCCGCGCAGCGTGACGCCTACACCCGCGAGAAGCTCGTCGCCCTTCCCGCCTCGCAGATCGAGGGGTCGGATGAGCTGGAGCCGCATGCCCGTGCGGAGTTGCGTGGCCGGATCCGGGAGAAGCCTGGCCTGTGGCGCTACCTCCGGGTGACCAAGTGGGGGCTGCTGCGTATCGACAAGGCGAAGGTCACTGCGGAGGCCAAGACCGACGGCCGGACCCTGCTCCGCACCTCGGACCTGACGATGGACGTGGCGGATGTGGCCCGGGGCGACAAGGCGTTGCAAGAGGTCGGCTGGCGGGACCTCAAACAGCTCGACCTGCGCCCCGTCAACCACCGGCGCCGAGACCGGATCGTCGCCCACGTGCAGCTGTGCTGGCTCGTCCTGCTGCTGATCCGCACCGTCGAGATCCAGACCGGCGACACCTGGCGGAACCTCTCCCACACCCTAGACACCATCAGGCTCGTCACCCTCGCCACCGAGGCCGGCACGGTCACCCAGCGGACCCGGCTCAACGAGAGACATCTGTCGATTCTTCGGGCCCTCGACCTCCCCGAACCGGCCCGCTACCACGACTTTCAGCTCCTAGAACGCTGAATCCGGCACTTTCGGGCCCCGCAGGCTGTGGTAACACGGCACGCGGGGCCTTACACATGCCGAAATACCCACCAAACTGGTGCTAGCGCCCCCTCAGACGCAGAATCCGCTACCCGCGCGTGACCCCAAACTGTTCAACCCGGGCCTCAGCCGTGACCGCGATCGGCCGGCCAGTCGCGAGCACCGGAGCCACCACGTCAGGGTTGAACTCGTCCGAGAGCTTCCGGCGCGGCCTTGGCTGTCGTCTCTCGTTGTCGTGTCCCGCACGGACATCCTGTCATCCAGGGTGTCCCACTGCAGGGGGGCCCGTATCGCCACGAGCTGCTCAACCTAGAGCTGGGGTCAAGCAGGACGGCTCCGCTGCCGAGTGAACGGAGAGTGATCCCCCAGCCACCGAGGCGGAGCTGCGTCGATGATGAAGGTTGTCCACCCCTCTCGATACGCAGTGAAGCGATCGCTGCTGATCCTGCTCGTCCATGTCGTCCTGGCATCGACAGTCGTCACGACCCTGGCTGATGGCGGCAAGGTGTACCCACTCGCCGGTGACTTCAACGGTGATGGGGTGACGACCCCTGGTCTGTTCGTCGACGGTCTGTTCATCCTTTCCGGCGCGGATGATCACGGTGGGACCGTCAGCTTCCATTACGGGCGCCCGAAGGATATTCCCGTTGTTGGCGACTGGACTGGGAACGGGCTAGACACGGTCGGTGTCGTCCGCCGAGGACGACACTGGTTCCTCCGTGACTCGAATACCGGGGGCGTTGCCGACTGGACCTTCACCTACGGTGGCTGGCTCGGCCGGGATCACCCCGTGGTGGGGGACTGGGCCGGCAAGGGATACGATCGACCGGGGGTCGTCCGCGGGAACTCCTGGTACCTCAGGAACGCGTTGGCAGGCGGTCACGCCGATATCACCTTCACATACGGCCGGGCTAATCGAGGTGAACACCCGGTAGTCGGAGACTGGAACGGGAACGGTGTCGATACCGCCGGAGTCGTTCGAGACGGCCAGTGGCATCTCAAGACCACACACGCGGGTGGCCAAGCGGACTGGAGCTTCCGGTACGGGCGAGCAGATGACGTGCCGGTGGTCGGTTCTTGGGATGGCCGAACGCGCGATACGCCCGGTGTTGTACGAGGCTCAACGTGGCTGCTCAAGAACAGCCTGACTGGTGGAGCGGCTGACCTCAGGCTGGTCTTCCCCGAATCCACCGCTGATGCTGAGACAACTCCACTGAGTCAACCGAGCAGCAAACCGTCTCCGCGCAAGCCCGCGAAGCCCACAGAGGATCGAGCGAGCGAGGCCGACACGGCTGCGGAACCCGCAGGGGATCAAGCTAGCGAGGCTGAGACGGCTGAGCCCGTAGAGGATCAAACTAGCGACCCTGAGACGGCCGCGGACCCCGACCGCCAGGAGGCTTCTCCCGTCGAGGTCACTTCACCGACAGAGCCCAGGCCTGACGACGGGCTGCCGGGTGCGGCGTTTGCTGCTTTGCTGTCGGAGGATGAGTTGGTGGTGCAGCGGGAGCGGGCTGCTAATGGGCCGTTCCGTACCGCCGGGGACTTCTCCCCGAACTCTCCCGGCCATTGGAACGAGATGGCTGCGACCATGCGACTGGACTTCTCGTCGGCACGGTGGTCTGGACCGACCGACCTGTACGGTTCGTCCGGTCCTGGCCCTGAGGGTGCGATCCGACGGGGACAGCTGTCTGCGAACATGCCCCCGGGCAACGTCCGCCGGATGGCACACGACATGATGAGTGCCGCTTACGCTGCAGCTATCACCCGCAACGACACGGTCGCGGCCGCGATTACCAAGGAGATCGAGTACCAGGCGACACGCCCCAGGCTTGACTACTCGAACCGTACGCTGTGGCCTCTCGACTACTACGACGACATCAATCCTCTCTTCATGCATGCGGTCTGGGTGAAGGACTACGTGCTGGCCTACGACATCACCAAGGCCATGGGCCACTCCAGCCCGATCGTCGAGCGCTGGTTCCTGGACCTGGCTGAACTCAATGAGCAGGCCGTGCACGCGAATCTGAGTCGACCCTTCCCCAACCGCAAGAACGACAGCTACTCCTCCCGCGCCTCCTTCGTGAACAGCACGATGCGTAGTTCCACGCGTTCCGCGGACGGAAAGGCGATCGAGTACCCCCGCATCACGCTCTTCTACAACAACCGCCGATCGAACCAGGCCGGGTTCTACGGCCTGGTCGGCGTCGTGCTCGATGACACCTACTACAAGGAGGAGTTCAAGCGCTACGCGCGAGAGTGGGTCATGTTCGGCCATCGTGTCACCTCGTCTGATGGCCTCGCTGGTGACGTCAACCGGGGAACCGACTCGTTCCCACAGCTCGGATTCTCCTACGGGCTGCACGCGTTGGAGAGTCTGATCCCCGCGATGGACGGCCTCGCGCGCCAGGGCGACACCTCACTGTACGAGTTCTCGTCTCGTGAGGGAGCAGCGACGCCCACTGGGGGCACGAACCACTACAAGACGATGGAGGGCGTCCTCGACACCTACATCAGGTGGATCACGGGCTCCTACCCCGCGCAGTACACGGCAAGCGGCAACCCTCCGCCGAGCTCCATCGCAGGCAACGCCTACTACCGCATCCAGTCACGGAACACCGCAAACGGCCGCGAGATGGTCAACGACGCCTCTCTGCTGCTACCCGCGAACTACTACAACCGCACCGACTGGCACGACGCCATCATGCGCAAAGGAACACCGACCGGGTTCACCGCAGACCCACAGGGCGTCGGCTCCATCGGCGGCTGGCGGACCGACTGGCGGCACAGATTCCTGCGCTCCCTCGACACAAACCCCTACCCCACCCAAGACTGACCCCGAAACACACCCCTCCAACCCGGGTAGGGTTCATCCGGCCGGCGGTCCACCTCAGCCTTGGCGTCGCTGGTTGAGCGGATCGTGCTCGTGATGCGGGTGGCTAGTCACCAGCTACCCTTCGCCGGGATACGTGCGTCGGCAACCCGACTTCCAACTGACGGAGGAAGCGTTTGCGGGTACTACTCGTCGCTTACGCTTGCGAGCCTGACCGCGGCTCCGAGCCTGCCGTTGGGTGGAATGTCGCGCAGCGCTATAAGCAGGTCTGTGACCTGCACGTCTTGACCCGTCAGAACAACCTTACGGCCGTTCGTCGTGACCCTGACATCGTATGGCACGGGTTCGACTGCAGCGGTAGGAGAGCGAAGAAGCGCCTTCCTTTCGGCAGCCAGGTTTACCACTACTGGTGGCACCTGCGGGCGAGAAGGGTGGTTGCACGCATCATCGACGAAGACGGACCCTTCGACTTCGTGCAGCACCTCACCCTCGGTTCCTTTCGCTACCCCTCGGCCGCCTCAGGACACGATGTTCCCTTCGTCCTGGGGCCCGTCGGCGGGGGCGAGCGCGTCCCTCCGAGGCTCTGGGTCACCCTTGGGTTGAGGGGCGCGGCAACCGAAGGTCTCCGCTTGGCAGCGAACTGGGTCAGCCTCTTCGATCCATTGCTGCGAAAGTCCCACCGAAAAGCGCGCCTGGTCTTGGCTACGACGCCGCAGACCGCAAGCGTGCTCCAACGGGTCATCGGCGGGACTCCCGTGACGCTTCACCCATCGATCGGGATGCGCCTCGAACCCACAGCAAC
>Ga0207421_10008880_pt1 | contig 10285 bp, 7 predicted proteins | sample SodLakKL_010_SED_4_FD_187542 | JGI IMG/M metagenome (GOLD analysis project Ga0207421, IMG submission 187542) | Alkaline sediment microbial communities from Lake Tanatar, Kulunda Steppe, Russia - 8KL_010_SED (SPAdes) (version 2) | ecosystem: Environmental > Aquatic > Non-marine Saline and...
GATGCGAGGCGTCGGAAGCCGCCGACATAGTATTCTATTTCAAGGCTTTCGCAACGAAGCAGATGGCCTGAAGTAAAAGCACTTGTAAAAAGCAATGAACCGAGCCATGCCAACCAATATTGACACACACGACGATGATTATTGCATGGCGAGCTCTATGTGACCGATTTAATCAAAATTATAGACACATAAAATTGAGTTTTTATGAGCAATTGCTCTTATTGCATCCAAATCAATCACTTATAACAATTTCATTGCTTTTTATGAATAATGCAGGCTACATGCTTGAGTGAAGCGACCTACTTGTTTCTGTGTGGATCCCGTAAGGATAAACAAACGGGCAAACGGGCAACCGTGCCATGAAGCCGGACAAAGACTGAATCGACCGGGTTTTCTGCAGCTTCTTGGGAAAAACTTTCTTTAAACGGCAAACGATATTTTTGAACCTTTTGGTTTACAATATTAATTTTTTTGTTATATTTGTAAACAAAGACAATGATATGGAAAACACCCTTGCAAAAAGAATAAAATCTGCCAGGATTATCTCAAATCTGTCGCTCAGGGAGCTGTCAGAAAGGATGGATCACATTGTCAGCCATAATGCCATAAAAAAGTATGAAGACGGGCTGATGGTACCAAACAGCCATGTGCTTATCAGCCTGGCAAAAGCCCTGAACGTGAAGTCCGATTATTTCTTCCGGCCATTCAATGTGACCATCGAAAACATTGAGTTTAGAAAAAAAAGCAACCTTTCTAAAAAAGCATTGAATGCCCTAAGAGAAACCGTTAGAAATTCCATTGAACGCTATGTGGAGCTGGAACAGTTCATGAATCTGTCACCGGCATTCCACAACCCGATAGCAGGCCATTTGATCAATGATGGAGATGATGTGGAAGAGGCAGTCGTTCACCTTCTCAATGTATGGCAAGTTGGCATTAATGCCATACCGAATGTGATCGAATTAATGGAAGATAAAGAAATCAAGGTAATAGAGATTGAAACTGTAAATGAGTTTGATGGTTTATCAGGATGGGCCAATGACATCATTCCGGTGATCGTGGTGAATAAGAATTTTTTCCCTGAGAGAAAAAGGCTGACCGTTCTCCATGAGCTAGGCCATCTTTTGCTGTCTTTTAATCCTGAACTGGGGTCCAAAGCGATTGAAAAACTCTGTTACCGATTTGCTGGTGCGATGCTTGTTCCAAAAGAAACCTTCCTTTCTGAGATGGGTAATAGCAGGAGTAAAATTAGCTTGCCGGAATTAATTGCCATTAAAGAAACTTATGGCATTTCCATACAGGCCATAATGGCAAGAGCGCTTGACCTAAAAGTAATCAATAAGGAAAGGTTCATCAGGTTCAGAAAATGGCTTAGCCGTTCTGAGGAAAGAAAAAGAGAGGTTAATCTCGGTGAATATATCGGTCGGGAGAATTCATCAAGGTTTAAGCAACTGCTCTACCATGCTGCTTCGGAAAATATTATATCCATGAGTAAAGCCGCAAACCTCGCAAACCAGAAATTAGCTGAATTCCGTGACGAACTGGTTGCTATATGAGAGTAGTTGTAAATGATGCCAACATACTGATTGACCTGGTAAAACTGAACTTGCTGCCTCAGTTTTTCGCTCTGGAGTATTCATTTTATACATCAGATCTCATTTTGGAAGAATTGCACCTGGATCAGCAACAGGCATTCCAGCCATTCATAGACAGTGGAAGTCTAACTGTTATGACTTTTGACATGAGTGGGCTAATCCTGATTGGTGAGCTAAAAAAGGAAAAGCCTCAGCTTTCAGAACAGGATTGTTCTGCCATTGTATGTGCATTGAATTTGGATGGTGAACTACTTACATCCGATAACATCCTGCGCCAATTTGCAGTATCCCGCAAAATGCCTGTAAGAGGGCATTTGTGGGTGTTTGACCAATTGGTCGAGCATAAGATCATCAATGGCAAACAAGCAGCTGAAAAGCTCAAAACCCTGATGGAGGAAATCAATCCACGTTTAGGCTTACCGGCAAAAGAATGTGAAATACGACTGATTAGCTGGAGAAGATTAAAATAGTATCAATGAGAACAAAAGATCATCCTAATCCCTCCAAAACCTTCTCCACCTTCCCGGCAAACACGCCGATGTCTTCCATGGTGAAGATCAGCGGGTTTTTGCGGCCGTCGAGGGTGAGTTGCACGGTGTGGTCTTCCACGGAGAGGGTGACGTCGAGCACGCGGTTGAGTTGGTAGGAACGGCTGCCGCTGTCGACGATGAGCAAGCGCTTGTCGCAGAGGTAAATGTCGCCATCCATGTCGGTGTCGTAGCCGATCTCCTTGTAACGCAGGCCCTGGCGCTGGTACGAGCGCATCACCTTTTCTTTGAGCAGCCGGCCCGTTGTGTGGTAATAGCAGACTTCGTTGCGCTTTAGCCGGATGTCGACCTCCACGGGTTCCAGCGGTGCTTCCATCGCATCGCGAAACCGGCACATTCGGTCGATCAGCTCGAGCTCCCGGGCAATGCGGGCCTCCTCGATGGCGAGGTCTTCCTGCAAACGCCGCAGCTGCTCCTCTTCTTCCCTGCTGATCACGTGGTCTTCCATCACGGCATCCAGGAAGCTGCCAAACGCCTCGGCCTTCATCTGCTCCCTGTCGTTGCGGGGCACACGCACCCGGGCTTCCAGCTGTTGCAACTCTTCCGGCAGGATGTAGCCGGGATCTTCAAAATAAGCATCCAGGAACAGGGCCATCACCTGGTGATCGAGCCAGCGGCGATAGGCGTCGGGGAGGTTGGCCTGCTGATGCTTTTCCAAAAGGACCGGCACATCCGCTTGCACTTCCAGTCCGCGATCGATCGCCTGCAAAAGCTTATGTGCCTCTTGCCGGGACTTTTCGTGCTTTTGCTTATCCAGGTAGGCCCCAGCAAAGAAGATCACCGCCGGAAGCACGAACACCCAGTGGTCGTTGTAAACCCACACCAGGATCATCAAGACGCCCAGCACCACCAGGGGGGTCATCATGCTGCCCTTGTTTGGCAGTGCCGGGGCGGCTGCCTCCTTCGAAGCAGCTTCGGCAGTTCCCTTCCGGAAAGTCAGCCCGGTGTCGACAAAATAACGCACCTCCTCGCCGCGCTGGGCTGCAGGCCGCCCTCCCCTGCCCTTTTTGGCGTATTTCCGGTAATACAGGCCCTGTCGCCCGCCGTGCACGTAAGCTCCCCGCTGACTCAAGCCCACACGGGCGCCCTTGACCCCTCCCGAAAGACCCAGTCCGCCCTTCGAAAGGTTCAGCCGCAAGGGACCGCTGTTGAAGTGTTTTCGTAGGTAAAAAGCCATATGTTGAGGTTGAGGTTAAGGTTAAGGTTGAAGTTGAGGTTGAGGGGTTTGAAGTTTGAGGTTTGAAGTTTGAGGTTTGAGGTTTGAGGTTGCCCGAGGTAACTTCACACTTTCAACCCCAAAATCAATGCATCCCCTGACATTTCGACATTTCGTCCTTTTGTCCTTTTGTCCTTTTGTCCTTTCGTCCTTTTGTCTTTTTGTCCTTCCTCACACTTGTGAGGATATATCGATGGTCATGACCGTGATGTTGTCGTGGCCTCCGGCGTCATTTGCGCGCCGGATGAGTCGCTGCACGGTGTTTTTGCCTTGCTCCATCTCGATCTCTTGTTTGCTGAGCATATCGCTCAGGCCGTCGGTGCACAGGAGGAAGCGGTCGTGCAACTGCACGTCGCTGATCTCTTCTACTTCAAGGTAAGGTTGCCTGCAGGGGCCAAGGCAGTTGGTCAGTGCGCCGGGAATGGCAAAGCCGTGGGTTTCCCCGGTACTCCGATGATCGATGGTCAATTGATGCATTCGGCCTTTTCGGATATGATACAGGCGGCTGTCGCCCGCGTGGAAACGAAAAAAGCGGCCGCGGTGGATAAGCAGTCCGCACAAGGTGGTGCCCAGACCTTTCTTTTCAGGATCTTCCAGGCCGATGGACTGTAACTCGGCGTGGGCTTCCTCAAACCAGGTCTTCAAATGCTCCTCCACTGCGTCGTCCTCCAGTTCGGCGGATAGCTCCCCCACATAATCACGGAGGCTCTCCAGCACCGCCTTGCTGGCCAGGTCACCCGCCGGGTGACCGCCCATCCCGTCGGCCACGGCAAAAACCAGCACCTCTTCTTCCTGGTAGCTGGCCTGGCGGTGGTCATCCACAAAGACAGCCTCCTGCATAAGCAGGCAGTCCTCATTGCCATTGCGGATCTTTCCCACGTCACTCGCAGCATCCACCAACACACGCAAATGATGCAAAAACTCCCGGCCATCCGGACGGAGGTAATCTGACTGCAACAACTCGAGGTTCCTGATCTCGGAGCTGTACCATACCTTGAAACGCGCTTCATCAAAAAGATAAAACACCAGGGGCTGGTCGCCGATGATGCCCTTGAACCGCCCGTCGACCGACGGATGCAGGTCGGGCAGCCCGGCAATCCACACGGCCTCGTAACTGCTGCCGTCCTGCAGGGTCACCCGGAGCAGGGCATCGTTGTCCTGCAACCCGTGCTTGCGGATGAATTCGCTAAAAGTAGACTTTCTCATCTTTTTCATGTTTGAAAGATAAGGAATTTATCTTTCGTTCGCAATTTGTCGGCAAGATACGGTCACCGGTACGACAAAATGTGTCGGAGTGAATGAAAAAGTCACAGAATTGAAGCACAGGGGGGTATGGTTTGAAGTTACCTTAGGCCTTTGTGTGCATTTGTGAAAACTATTTGTGTTAATTTGTGGATAACTTCAAACCTCAAACTTCAAACCTCAAACCTCAAACCTCAAACCTCAAACGCACAAAACCGGTGTAACGTTGAGGACATCACACCGGCAGGTTAGTTGATCTAAAAAAACTGCTCTATACGTAGCCGTTCAGCATGGCGTGGCGGTAAAGCCGTTTCAGTCCGTGCACCTTAAACTGCCACCACATCCGGGTTTCTTTGGTCGAGTTATAGATCCACTCGTTGACCAGGTTGCCTTCGTAATCGAATTCGAACATCATGCAACGGCCGTAGCGGGTGAGCAGCGGACAGCCGGAGGCGCCGTCGTATTTGGCCACGGGCTCCCTGTCGAGGGCCATGTCGAGCATGTTGGCCACCACCACGGGGGCCTGCTTGCGGATCGTGGCGGCCGTCTTGGCTGCGCCGGTGGCAGCGCCATCGCCAATGCCAAAAATGTTTGGGTATTGCGTATGCTGCAGGGTTTCCCGGTCAACGGAAAGCTGCCCGCCAATGCCCTCGCGGGTCAATGGTCCCTCGCGCACAGGCTGAGGCGTGCGGAACCCGGGAACGAGGTGCAGGAGGTCGTATTGCTTGCGCACTTCACGGGTAACCCCATCGGGATGCAGCTCTTCAAAGATGGCCACGCGTCCCTTCACATCAATCGCCTTGATGTTGTGGTGATAGTGATTGCGGATGCCACGCGCCTCTACCAGGGGCGTCACAGCCCGGTCTACGTCAGGCACCGGCGGGAAAAGCGTATGGCGCTCAGTGTAAAAATCCACCTCCACCTTGTCGCGGATGCCTGCCGTACGCCAATAGTCTTCGCTAAGCCAGGTGATCTTCTGGGGGGCTCCCCCGCACTTCACATAGCCCCGCGGATAGGTCGCCACCAGCTGACCGCCCCGGAAATCCTGCATCAGCTTGTTGTACTTGATGCTCTGATCCAGGTCATAGATGGTCGCCACGTGGTTCGACTCCAAAGCCTCGTGGAAGTTCTCCACCGAGTTGGGATTCATCTGCACGCCCAGTCCCACGACCAGGTAGTCGTACTCGACCACGTCTCCACCAGCCGTAACGACCCGGTTGCGGTCGGGCTCAAAATGCGCCACGGCATCGTGCACCCACTTCATCGAAGAATGCATCAAATCCTTCTGCTTCCACTTCGCTTCTTCGGGGGTATACACGCCTGCCCCTACCAGCGTGTAACCGGGCTGGTAATGGTGTTCGGCATTGGGCTCAATCACGGTCACATTCGCTTCAGGCATCGCACGCAACAGCCGTGCAGCGACGGTGAGGCCGCCTACGCTGCCTCCGGCGACCACAAAACGTACGTTTTTGATCCTGGCGGCTTCGCGCGCAGGTATGCGCAAGCTCCGCGTGTAACCGTAACCCCCTATCGCACCGCCAGCCACCAGGGCTCCGGCTCCAATGCCAATGTACTTCAGGGCCTGGCGACGGCTCATCCCGCTGCCATCGGATGCATCATCCGAATCCCCTCCTGCAGCGGCCTGAGAGGTTTTCTGCTGATTAGCTGATTTTCCCGTGGATGGGTTCTCGTGCTGTCCACCGGCTCCTTTTCCCGGTTCACGGTCAGCATGGTTGTCACTGTTCTTGTTATCAGACATCGTTTGTTTGGGTTGGTTATTATGATGGTTTCAATTCAAAGCACGATCCAAAAGAACAAGTATTTCTTACAAATGTACGTATTTAGATATATACACCATTGCTTTTTAATTATTTTTAACATGTAACATGACTGCATATTCGCTCGTTGGCAGAAAATGCCATACCTTTGAATAAACAACAACGAAAATCTTGTTTTGTTTCAGCCAAATATGTGATTTGATTAAGTTTGTGTTTCACCCAAAAAGTGACAATATAAACATATGGATATTAGACCTTTAGACGTTTCAACTTTTCGACATTTTGACATTTTGTCTTTTTGTCTTTTTGTCCTTTCGTCCTTTAGTCCTTTTGTCCTTTCGTCCTTTCGTCCTTTCGTCCTTAAATCCTTTTGCCCATGAAACGCTTCATTCTGCCTTTCGTAATTTTCGTGATCGCCTTGCTTTTGATGGTCTTTGGCCGTGATCCGGCATATATCCCGGAGGAGCTCCATCAGCTTTTGCAAACCCTGGGTGCCATCCTGCTGGTTGCCGGCGTGACCTGGGCGCTGATCGCGGCCATACGCACGGTCAAAAACCGCATGCTGGCCCGCTACGACATGTCGGTAGCTGATAACTTGCGGGTGCGCAAGCTCCATACCCAATACAACATCCTGGAGAAGATCCTCATCTTCGTACTCATCCTCATTGCCGTATCCATCACCCTGATGCAGTTCGACGGCGTGCGCAACATCGGCATCAGCCTGTTTGCCTCTGCAGGACTTGCCGGACTGGTCATCGGACTGGCAGCACAAAAGGCGCTGGGGACCATCCTGGCGGGCATCCAGATCGCCATCACCCAGCCGATCAGGCTCGATGACGTGGTGATCGTGGAAAACGAATGGGGCTGGATCGAGGAGATCAACCTCACCTATGTGGTGGTGAGGATTTGGGACAAGCGCCGACTTGTATTGCCCACGACCTATTTTATGGAAAGGCCCTTCCAGAACTGGACCCGCACATCGGCCGACATTCTGGGCACGGTCTTCATCTATACCGACTACACAATGCCCGTCGATGCACTTCGTAAAGAGCTGACCCGCCTTGTGCAAGACAACAAGTACTGGGATGGCAAGGTGAATGTCCTGCAGGTGACCGACGCCCGCGAACGCACGCTCGAGCTGCGCGCCCTGGTCAGCGCCGCATCCTCCCCCGACGCCTGGGAGCTGCGCGTCTACCTCCGCGAAAAGCTCATTGAATTCATCCAGCGAGAATACCCGCAGTGTTTGCCGAGAGCAAGGGTTGAACTGGAGGAAGCAGGGAGTAAGGAGCAGGGAGTAATAAGAAGTAAGCAGTAAGCAGAAGGCAGTAAGTTAACAGATAATGAGAATTTTAAGGCCAAGGCGGGTTTAGGGGTTTAAACCAGAATCAATTTGTGGGGATGCAATGATTAGTGGAACCTGCAACAGGTGATTATTGCAAAGCACAAAAGGAATTCATTCAAAAGAAATCATATTAGATAGCGTTAAAAACACAATGCACCATGTTACAATCAATCAATCCGTTTAATGGCGAAATCATCGCCTCATACAATGAACATACCCCTGAAGAGATCAACGACATCGCAGACCACGCAGCCACGGCGCAGGAGCACTGGGCAGAGACGACCTTTGCGGAGCGGAGCCGCCTGATGGATGCTGCTGCCGCTTACCTGCGTGAGCGCAAGGAAGACTATGCCCGCCTGATGACTAACGAGATGGGTAAACCCATCGCACAATCCCGGGCGGAGATCGAAAAATGCGCTTCCGTGTGCACCTATTACGCGCGCCACGCGGCAGACTTTCTCGCCAACGAACCGATACCCACGGAGGCTAGCCAAAGTTACATCGCTTATCGTCCCCTTGGATTGGTGCTGGCGGTGATGCCCTGGAACTTCCCTTTCTGGCAGGTGTTTCGCTTTGCTGCCCCAGCCCTGATGGCCGGGAACGGCGCACTGCTCAAACACGCTTCCAACGTAACCGGTTCTGCCCTGGCCATTGCTGAAGTGTTCGAAAAAGCGGGTTTTCCAAAACACCTCTTTTCCGTGTTGAAGGTGCCGGGAAAGAAGGCTGGCGATGTGATCGGCAACCAGCAGGTCAAGGCCGTAACCCTCACCGGCAGCGTGGGCGCCGGACGAGCCATTGCCTCCAGGGCTGGAGCCATGCTCAAAAAGACCGTGCTCGAGCTGGGCGGCAGCGATCCCTACGTGGTGCTCGAAGATGCAGACCTCGAACAGGCGGTCGACATCTGCGTGACCAGCAGGCTGCTCAACAGCGGGCAAAGTTGCATTGCCGCCAAGCGCTTCATCGTGGTGGAGCCCTTGGTGGAAGCGTTTACCGCACGCTATGTGGAGGTGATGAAAAACAAGAAAATGGGCGACCCCATGGCTGAAGACACCGATGTGGGACCGCAAGCCAGCATTAGCTTACGCGACGAATTGTACGACCAGGTGCGAAGGAGCATAAAAAAAGGGGCAAAATGCCTGCTGGGCGGTAAAATACCGGAAAATTCCGGTGCCTGGTACCCTCCTACTGTGCTCACAGGGGTCGAAGCGGGCATGCCGGCATATGATGAGGAGCTTTTCGGACCAGTGGCGGCCATCATCGCCGCCAGGGATGAAGCCGATGCCATCCGCATCGCCAACGATACCGTTTTTGGCCTGGGCGCAGCGGTCTTTACCCGGCACGCGGACCGTGGGCGGCAGATCGCGGAAAAAGGAATGAATGCCGGATGCTGCTTCGTGAACGACTTCGTGAAGTCTGATCCCCGCCTGCCCTTTGGAGGCATCGGCGACAGCGGTTACGGTCGCGAACTATCCTATCTTGGCATCCGCGAGTTTACCAACATCAAAACGGTATTGGTTAAATAGCAATGAACGGTCACCCCCTGAGGGCTATTCTTTCAGTTTTGTCAGCAGCGTGATGGCGTCCTGTTGCTCTTTGACCGCGTAGTTGGCGGCGGTTTGCGACAGGCCCACCTTGATGGACCACGCATGCGGCGGCATGGTCTCAAAGAGCAACTCATCAGACCAACCGGCACCAATGGCAAGGATAAAGTCATACTCCTTACGTGAAAGCCAGTGCATCGCCAGCTCCCCCTTGTTGATGCCTGCATTGCTCACCTCGATCACCTTGCTCCCGTGCAAGACGTGGGCACTGATGTTGGTGGTGATGGACAATAGGTGGTCGTTCACCTCCCTGACAAGCTGCGAAGCCTGCTCCACATCCGCCTTGTGATAGTGCCAGGCCACTGAATAGTCTCGCTCCTGCACATAGGATCCCGGCAGGCGGTCGGTATACATCTCGAGGATGGGAAGGATTTCTTGCTTCCATTCAGAGGACAGGGGTTTCAACAGCCGCCACTGACGTTCTCCGGCCTCTCGTATCCACGAGCCGTGCTCGGCCGTGAGGTTCACCGGCAGGTCGCCCAGCCATTCATCAAGCTCATCCTTGCCCCGCCCACTGATGATCACGATGTCGGTCTTTGCCTGCGCCTCGATGTTGCCAAGCAATCCGAGCAGGGCTTCCGGCGGTTCCGCCGCTGAAGGGTAACGCGAGTAGGGCACCAGGGTCCCATCGTAGTTGACGATGACAATCCTGCTCTGCGCCTCATGGTACTCCTTCACCAGTTTGTTCTGCAGCCTGGGCTTAAGCAACTTCTTGCTGGCCATGTCCTTCCACATGGTGCTGGTGTTCAGCAGGGTGTCCACAAAATCGGTGGCCCACTTGGTCACGTCGTACCGCTTCAGGCGCTTCTGCATGATCTTGTTGCCCCTCACCTGGTCTTTCAACGGGATTGATAAGGCCTCGGCAATGGCATCCGCGATCTCGTCGATGTTGTTGGGATTGATCACCACGGACTCGCTCAGCTCCTTCGCGGCACCGGTGAACTCACTGAGGATCAACACGCC
>Ga0207421_10008882_pt1 | contig 10284 bp, 6 predicted proteins | sample SodLakKL_010_SED_4_FD_187542 | JGI IMG/M metagenome (GOLD analysis project Ga0207421, IMG submission 187542) | Alkaline sediment microbial communities from Lake Tanatar, Kulunda Steppe, Russia - 8KL_010_SED (SPAdes) (version 2) | ecosystem: Environmental > Aquatic > Non-marine Saline and...
CAATTCGAAAGTGTGGGGTGACGAAATTCACAACTTGTCTCGATTTGATACGCGCCGAATAGATATGGAGTTTGGCATTGGTTACGAAAGCAATATGGATATTGCTATGGAACTTATTAAAAAGATACTCGACGAAGATGAGCGAGTATTGGAGGAACCCGCTCCTCTTATTGCCATTTCCGAACATGGTGATAGTCATATTGGAATTCGGGTGCGACCATGGGCAAATACAGGTGATGTTTGGCCATTAAGGTATCATATTCATAAAAGAGTGAAAGAAGAGTTTGATGAGCATGGAATATCAATTCCATTTCCGCAAAGAGATGTACACCTGTTTAAGGAAAACTAATTTCCTAAAAAACCTGTCAGGTTTTGTACAACTTACATCACTGATTTTTGATGATTAACGAGGGAAACCTGACAGGTTTCTCCCGGCATTAATAATTGACTTAACACTTGTTCCGCAAGTCGTAGTTAATGTTTTTTATGATGCTTTGTCACATTTTAAACAGGGCATTATTTTTTTATTTATAGCTTTGCCTGATAAGAGATTTAAAAAAAAGGGTAATAGTTGCTTCCATACTGAATGTTAGTTAAACTTAAAAACTATAGATGAAGGCCAAAGCGCCGTAATGTGCAACCCTAAGACGTGTTTATTTTGTCTGAAGAAAAAAATACTTCCGATACTTCCAATACCGAAATCAATAACCTTTTCGAAAACGATAATGTATACGTATCTCCGGAAGGTGATGTAGTGCTTAAAAAAACGTCGTTTTTTGAGGAAAGAAAACTCACCACAGTAGATGCCGACTCCGCTGAAGACCAGATTAAGGCATTTCAATCGGCTTTTAAAAATCTTGAATCGAAAGTAGAGAGCTATTTTCAGGAATGGTCAGGTAAGATTGCAGATAATTCTGAGGAGGCCTCTGATGCATTTAAAAAACTTACCGAAGAAATTATTTCTGCGGATGCAGTTGGAGATTTTGAAGGGTTAATTAAAAATGCCGAAACCCGACTGGAAGAAGTAAAGGCAACGGCTGAATCAACTGAAGAAAAAGAAGCTGAGGTGAGTGAAGAAGCAAAAGGTGAAGAAACTGAACCTTCAGTCTCTGAGGAAGCGGAAGGCGGCGAGGTGGAATCTTATTATAAAGATCTAGCCGAAAAAGCAGAAGCCCTGATGGATTTAACGGATTGGGCCTATGTGTCTATGGAGTTTGATAATATAGACAACAGTTGGGGAGAGGGGCCTGACCCTGAAGGCGTAGACATTTCCGGATACAGAAAAAAGATTGATGAATTACGCGCAAAATTCGAAGAGAAAAAACAAACACACTACGAAGAGCAGAAAAAAAGACGTGAGCAAAATCTTGAAAAGAAGAACGCGCTTCTTAATGAGCTGAAGAAAATTGTGGATGAGGAAAAGTGGACGTTCACAAAAGAGGTTGGGAAACTTAAGGGTAAATGGGAGAGAGTGAAATCTGTTCCCGCTGATAAAGCAGAAGAACTTGAGAAAAAATTCGAGAAACTGTTAGCTACTTTTGATGAGCATAAAGTAGATCGTATCGTTAAAAAGATGCAGCAGGAAGAGGATAATCTGACCGGGAAACTGGTGATTCTCGAAAAAATGGAATCCTTTTTGAAAGGACTGGATGATGATTCAGACTGGAAAGAACTTGAAAATGATTTCGAGAAACTATCAAAACAGTTTCGGAAAATTGGAAAAGTACCGGTTGAAAAAAATCAGGAAATTTGGAATCGGTATCATGGCATGCAGGATACGTTCCATTCCATGCGATTTAAGCACGACAAAGCCTATCGAAATCAAATAGAAACGTTTTTATCTAAAAAGAAAAAGCTGATCGATCAGGCGGAAGCACTATTAGATGCGGATGATTTAGCTGATGCGGCTCGTAAGGTAAATAAGTTGCATCGCCAATGGAAGAAGATTGGGAATCTGCCACAGAAAGATGAAAATGAGATGTGGGATCGCTTCAAAGAGGCGACCGATAAGTTTAATGAGAAAAAAGCCGAAAATCTGGACGTTCTGCGAGATCAGGAGCAAGAAAATTTAGATGAGAAAATGAACCTCATCAAAAAAGCCGAAGAGATCCAGGATTCTGATGACTGGGAAGATACCCATCGCGAAATGCAAAGGTTGATGGACCAATGGAAAAAAGTGGGTCCGGTTGCCCGACGTCAGTCAGGTAAAATCTGGAAGAAATTTAAAGGAGCGATGGATCATTTTTACGACCGTCGCCGCGATCACTTTAAAGAAGTGAAGGAAGAGCGTAAAGATAATCTAAAAGAGAAAGAAGATGTGCTCGACCAGCTGAAAGCTCTTCGTGATCATGAAGATCCTATTGCAGCAGTGGAAGAAGCAAAACCTCTGCAGGAAGAGTTTAAGAAAGCAGGATATGTGCCGATTAAACACAAGAACAGAATGTGGAAAGAGTATCGCGAAGTTTGTGATGTGATTTACGACCGGTTTCGGTCAGCCAAAGCAGCTGTAGATGTGGTAGGACGTAAGAATATTGACAACTTTTCTTCTGACGATATTGATGAGATTCGACAAATGAAGTCGGAATCATCTAAGCTCTACAATCAGATTAAGAAGATGCAGAGTGAACTGGTTCAGAAAAAAGAATCGCTCAGTTACTTCAAGCCAACAGGCAAGAGCAGCCCGCTGCTGGATGAAGTAAATCAGAATATTGAAAACCTCGAGAATAAGCTAAATGAGAAAGAAAATCGACTGGCCGAAATTGAGAAAAAAATCGATCTCGTAAAAAAAGAGAACGACTAGAAAAAGGTCTTATCCGGATTTCATTTAAAAAATGATGTTTATTGAAATGGCTCAAAAAAAATAGTGTAGTAATACTTGGAGAAGATGATCTTGTAGAAGAGATTATGCAGAAAAATGAGCTGCGCTCTGATCAAGTTGTTGTTTTAGAACATAAAGAACAGCTTTCGAAGATATTATATGCCAGCGAGCCAGAACTGGTTGTTTTAGATGAAAGAAAAATTTCGGCGTCATCTAATCTCTTATCGGATATTTTTTGTAAATCCCCGGGAATACGATTCGTACCGATACTTATGTTAGTCGAAGATCCGGACCTTTCCAAACGACTGTTTTCTGATACTGTTTGCGGCATCTCTTTTTTCGGAAAAGACAAAGTGAATGTAAAAGAAGAGTTCTTTGACCAGGTAAAAGAATTATTACAGGAATCTATCGAGGTTAAGTTTTGGGGGGTCAGAGGTTCTACTCCGTGTGCGAACAGTGAAAATATTAAGTACGGTGGGAATACAAGTTGCGTACAGATTTTAATTCCCGGTTCAGACAGGCAGCTAATTCTTGATTGTGGTACCGGTTTTAGAAACCTTGGGAATCATCTGATAAAGTACAAGAAGGATCATATCAACGGAGATATTTTTATAACCCACCCTCATTGGGATCATATTCAGGGGTTCCCATTTTTCAAACCTCTCTATAATCAATTAAACTCATTTTCGGTTAGTTTGCCTGAACAGTACAGAGGTGGGGCAAGGGAAATACTGTCGGGCCATCTTCCAAAAACCTTTTTCCCTGTTACGCTAAATATGCTTAGCGCCGAACTGACATATATTACAAGAGAAGAGCAGAGAGAAGAGTTTCCGGATTTTTCTGTAGAGTATTTGGTGGCTAATCATCCCACGAAAACGGCTATGTATAAGTTCGTTATTCAAGGGTACACTATAATTTATGCTCCGGATAATGAAATCCCGACTACAACATCACCTATTCGGTTTTTAGAGCAGTTTGAGGAGTTTATCCATAGTTGTGACTTGCTTATACATGACGCACAATATGATAATGAGACGTATAAAAAACGTGAAGGCTGGGGGCATTCGTCGTGGGAAGTGGTAGTGGCTTTAGCGAAGAAAAATGGCGTGAAAAGGTTGCTATTAACACATCATGATCCGGACTCACAAGATGACAGGCTAAGTGAAATTGATGAGAAACTGAAGAGCTATAAAGGAAATCCGTTTTTGGAGATTGGCTTAACCAAAGAGGGGAGCCGAATTAGACTCCCCATTGGATGCAGTAGAACTGCGTAAATTTGGTGAGGCAGCAGAGCTGCCTCACAAGAGTTCATTAAATAAAGATTCGAAGTCCTAAACCGCCATTTACATCAAAGGTGGTTTTGGGAATTAAATCAAGCAGAGGTGCAATCTCAAAGAATACAGATAGCCTGGTATCCGGTATCATATACTGGAGACCTACAGGTATTCTGACACCTAAACGGGGGTCGTCTGCTAATTTTACTCTTGCACCCAAACCATAATAGAGAGCAAGTGCACCGGCATCGGCATCTAACCATTTGTGAAGCAGATAGTCACCATGAATATGAACAGATCCATTATGTGCGAATGACCATGCAACTCCGAGATCAAAAGCAGTTGTATTAGACGTCCATGCTTTCAAGCTTAGTCCGGTAGGTTCACCTAAAATAATGCCAAGTTCTGTATTACTGTGTCGATCTTGAGCATTTGCCGGATTTGATAGTAAGAGCATTCCCGAAAGAATGGTAATAAAAAGTAGAATTGTAGAGTATTTCATATCTTGAATTATATTATTGTTTATTTAGTAGTGTAATTATTTAATTGTTGAATACAACTAAATAGTGAGAGCTTTGTTTCAATTATCAATGTACCAACTATTCAGTTGTACAATATGATTATTATACTTTAGCAAAGTTGTCTTTTGCAGTATTAATACAAAACCCGGAATACTTAAAAAAAGCACCTTACTTGCTTTTATCAAGTATTGGTAGCTGAAGGGTAGATTTAATTAAGCCTTTTGATATAGAAATTGAAATCACTATAAAGTAATCTTCAGTGCTAAAAACAGACTGTTTACTTATTTTTATTAAAAACCCAGTCGCAGGGAAAGTTAAAACAAGACTTGCAGCCACCCTTGGCGATGAGAAAGCTCTTGAGATTTATAAAGCGCTAATAGCCTATACACAGAATATCACTGCGGATGTGAATGTGATACGCCAGGTTTGGTACTCATCATTTATAGATAATAGTGATGAATGGAGTTCCCGGCGCTATGAGAAAAAACTTCAAAAAGGCAGGGATTTGGGTGAAAGAATGAATGCGGCATTTGAACAGGCATTCGATAAAGGTAGCCAAAGAATTGTAATTATAGGGAGCGACTGTCCGGGACTTACATCTCATCACTTAGAAAAAGCATTCTTGTTGCTGGAGGAAAAGGATTGCGTTATGGGTCCGTCAGAAGATGGGGGATACTATCTTTTAGGATTGAGAAAAAAATTACCGCCACTTTTCAAAGACAGGGAGTGGAGTACAGAATCTGTGTTAGAAGAAGCTATAGAAACATTAAAAGCACATGGATTTTCTTATGAAATGTTGGAAGAATTGAATGACATTGATAATGATGAAGATTTAAATAAAAGCAATTTTAAGCCTGAGCTTTTTGATTAGTATTATTATCCCGGTATTGAACGAAGAAAAAAATGTTGGCAGACTGATATCCCAAATAAAAGAGAGTAGCGTGGGGTATATCAACGAAATTGTAGTGGCAGACGGTGGAAGTACTGATCGAACGATTGATATTGCGCGAGAAATGGGTGCAATTACATTACTGTGCAGCAAAAAAGGGCGCGGAGTTCAGATGAATGAGGGAGCTTCCATCACAAAAGGGGAAATACTTTATTTTTTGCACGCTGATACAATCCTGCCTGATGGGTTCGATCGGCTTATCGTACAGGCTTACAATAATGGGAATAAGTCAGGTTGTTTTCGGCTTCGGTTTGATGATACTCATTGGGCGCTTCGTCTTTACAGTTGGTTTACCCGCTTCGAAACAACATTGGTAAGGTTTGGTGATCAAAGTTTATATGTAGAAAAGACATTATTTGATAATGTAGGAGGATTTAATAAAGACTTGATTGTCATGGAAGATCAGGAGTTGGTGAAGAGAATCCGGGCAAAAAGTTCATTTAAGCTGTTTAAAGAGTATGTAGTAACCTCGTCAAGAAAATATCAGGACAACGGGATATTTTGGTTGCAGATTATATTTGTACTGATATTTCTAATGTACCATGCCGGAGCACGTCAAGAAACTCTTGTCCACTTATATAAGAGCCTTATCAAAAATTTGAAAATATAATAGTGTCGTATTAAGCACAACTAAACTGCGCCTCATGAATTTGACAGCGTTAATAGTTAGTTGATGCTGCTATTAGTCGGTGTGTAATACTTGACTTGATAGTAGTTAAGGTCAATAAACACAGATTATTTCAAAGAAGGCTCATCAATTTGTAAACTTGTAAAGCCTTCTTCTCATTTTGGGATTATATTTGAGCTCATAAAATTGACGTTAAAAAAAATATTGTTTAAGTACATGTAAGAACTCTCTATCCCTTAACGACTTGTACTATTTGGTTTTTTTGTGTCTTACAAGTTGTGGAAATTAAGTGATAGAAAAGGTAAAACGATTCCAAAAATTAATTTTTTGGTAACATTAAATCATTATTTTTAGACTCTATCAATTAAGTGCTATAATCTCAAAACAATCTCATTTACAATGAAAAAATTTCTACTATTAATCATGCCTCTGCTGCTCTTACCGATTCTCGCATCGGCTCAGGGCGTAACAGGTGCTAACATAAACGGAACTGTGGTAGATTCGGATGGGGAACCTCTTCCGGGTGCTACAGTCGTTGCTACCCACGAGCCATCTGGTACACAGTATGGTGCAAATACACGTGCTGATGGACGTTTCAATATCCGTAATGCCCGTGTTGGAGGACCCTACACAGTGCGTGCTACTTTTGTAGGTTTCCGTGCTGCTGAAGCGACTGATATTAACCTTGAGTTGGGTCAGGATTACAGAGTGAACTTTGAACTGGTTGACGAAGCCATGGATCTAGGTGAAATCTCAGTTACTGCACAGCGAGATGCTGTTATAAGTAGTGACAGAAGTGGCGCCAGGTCTCGTGTAAGTCGTGATCAGTTAGATGTACTTCCTACCATTAACAGAAGTCTTCAGGATTTTACCCGGTTAAGTCCTCAGGTAAGTGGAAATAATGTTGCCGGACGAAGCGGTCGTCGTAACTCTATCCAAATTGATGGTGTAACGTTTGATGATCGATTTGGTCTTGGTAGTGATGCTATTCCTACGATTGGTAACCCTATTTCTTTGGATGCTATTCAGGAATTTCAAATTGAAATCTCTCCATTTGATGTGCGCCAAGGTAACTTTACAGGTGGAGCTATTAATGCGGTAACAAGAAGCGGTACAAACGATTTTACCGGATCAGCTTATTACTTCGGAAGAAATCAAGGCTTGATCAGTGATCAGCTTTTAGGCGAAGAAAGTCCAATTGATGAATTTAGCGAATACCAAACTGGATTCAGGCTTGGTGGGCCAATTGTAGAGAATAAGCTCTTTTTCTTTGTGAACGCAGAAATCAAGAGAGAAACAAGCCCAATCTTCAATGTATCTGAAGCAAACTTTAACGGTACACAAGCTGAATTAGAGCAGATCATTGATATTTCACAAAATCAATATGGGTACAATCCCGGCGGTTTTGAAGGGATGTCTCAGCGAACAGATGACTGGAAAATCTTCACGAAACTTGATTGGAACGTTTCAGAAAATCATCGATTTACTTACCAGCAAAATCTGATTAATGGGTACGATGATCGTGGTATTTCCAGAGGTTTTAACTCATACTCCTTGTCAAACCGTCAGTATCGTCAGCGAGGAAACCAAAGTAACTTCTCTGCTCAATTGAATAGTACATGGGCAGATAATTTAGTTGGCGAAGGTAAAATTGCTTATACACGCCTACGACAAGAAGCCGATTTTGGTGATACTCCATTCCCAAGTGTTAGGGTTGAAACTCCTTCAGGCGGAAACGTTGATTTTGGAGTTGAAAGATTTCGTCATGCTAACTCCCTGAATCAGGATTACATGGAGTTGACGTACAACTTATCTTATTATGTTGGAGACCACTCAATAACATTCGGAACCAATAATTACGTTAATCAATTTGAAAACATATTTATTCGGGACGCCTTAGGAACCTACACCTTTAGCAGCACCGATGATGAGACAGGTATCGAACGATTCCAGGCAGGACAGCCAACTGCTTACGAGCATAGTTATTCAACAGATGTAAACCAATTTGGAACCCGTCCATCAGCCGATTGGGGATACAATACATACGCATTGTATGTTCAGGATGAATGGGCAGCAAGCAGGAATCTTACTCTTACTTTAGGAGTTAGAGGTGATATTACTCATTTCACCGATAATCCTCCTGAAAATCAGACATTTGCTCAGGATTTTCCGGGATTCAACACATCCGTTGTGCCTTCAACATCCTTTCAGTTTAATCCTCGATTTGGCTTCAACTGGAATAATGGAAGCACTCAGGTTCGTGGTGGAGCAGGACTCTTTTCCGGTGGAGAACCGGGCGTTTGGTTATCCAACCAGTACAGTAACTCAGGTGTGGACGTAGGTCGTGTAAATGTAAATACATTCCGTGGCGATCAAGTCCCTGATTTTGAGCCTGATCCAAACAATCAGCCAAACCCAACTCAGCCGGGTAGTGGTTTATCACCTATTGCTACAACTGAGGTGAACCTCACTGATCCTGATTTCAAAATAAATCAGATCTTCCGTGGTAACATTGCCGTTGAGCAACGTCTCCCATGGGATTTGGTAGGTACTGTTGAGTTTATTTACAGTAACAATATCAATGATATTGATTATCAAAACTTAAACCTTCAGGATGCGAATCCAAACGTTAGAGTTACAGATGGCCGTCCATTCTTCGGTGATGTTTCTGTAGATGAGGATGGTAATGCATCCTTTACCAGAACACGTCCAAGTAATAGATTTACAGACGTAATTCTTCTTACTAATACAAATGAAGGTTACCAGTATAGCTTTACCACTCAGGTTCGAAGAGAATTCAGAGACGGTTGGTTTGGAGATGTTTCCTATACTTATACAGACGGTCGTTCTATCAATGATGGAACATCCAGTCAGGCAATCTCTAACTGGAGATTCAATGAAGTGCAGGGAGATCCAAATAATGCTGATATAGGCAGATCTATCTTTGTAACACCACATAGATTCCTTGCAACAGCATCGTATGCAATGCAGTACGGAAGAAACACGACTGTGCTTTCTGTAATTTACGAAGGACGTTCAGGTAATCCTTATCACTATGCACACTTTACTCCGGGATTTGTTGGATATAGTGCAAATGGTGACTTCGAAGGTGGAAATGACCTTATTTACATTCCTCGTAATGAAAATGAAATCAACCTTGTTAGCGATAACTGGGATGAGTACAATGCGTTTATCGAAGCAAACCCAGCACTACGGGATAACCGTGGTACAATTGCTGAAAGAGGCGCTGGTACAGCTCCATGGATCAATCAAATTGATTTCAGAGTTTCCCAGAAAATCCAAACATTTGGTGGGCAGTCACTCGAAATTTCTCTCGATATGCTGAACATGGGTAACCTGGTCGGTAACGTGATTGGTAAAGACGATTGGGGCGTGCAACGCTTTGCCGGTTTTGGAAACGTAACCGAAGTAACGTTCTTAGGCTATGATGTTGAAGAGTTGGCTGATGGAACATTTGAGCTAACACCAAGACAAAGCTTCGATCCGAATCGTGTTCCAACGAATCTGGATCAGTTTAGCTTGTCTAACACCAACTCAAGGTGGAGAGCACAATTAGGAGTGAGATACTCATTCTAAATTGTAACTCTTATTGGTAAAGAATTGAAAAGGCAGCCCTGATTTATTTCGGGGCTGCTTTTTTTTTGTAATATTTTAAGCTGGTTGATTAGTTAAGTACAACGAGTCTTTTAAACTGCATAGAAGGTCGCCGGATAGATTGGTTTACCAATCGACCATTTTTTATCTTAAATGCAGCGTTGTTAATGTTGCTATCAGTTTAAAATCTCATAATCATCAAGTGTTAAAAACCGATTTTCTTGTTATAGGTTCCGGTATTGCGGGTCTGAGCTTCGCAGTAAAATCAGCGCTTTTCTTTCCTGGTAAAACAATTACGCTTGTTACAAAAGACTCTTTAATTGAAAGCAATAGCCGTTATGCTCAAGGAGGTATTGCAGTAGTCACCGATTTAATAAATGATGATTTTGAAAAACATAAAAGAGATACCGTTGTTGCCGGAGATGGAATAAGTGATCCTGAAATTGTATCACTAGTTGTAGAAGAGGGACCGGAAAGGC
>Ga0207421_10008883_pt1 | contig 10284 bp, 7 predicted proteins | sample SodLakKL_010_SED_4_FD_187542 | JGI IMG/M metagenome (GOLD analysis project Ga0207421, IMG submission 187542) | Alkaline sediment microbial communities from Lake Tanatar, Kulunda Steppe, Russia - 8KL_010_SED (SPAdes) (version 2) | ecosystem: Environmental > Aquatic > Non-marine Saline and...
TCTCCCACTCGTTGAACTTCCATCCCGGCGTATGCTCTTCCCGGTCGTCGAGATGGATGCGGAAACCCGCCTCTGTCAGGGTATCGCGCAATGTGCGCGAGGCTTCGAGCACGCGTTCCCGCGATTCGTCCCGGTAGATCGGCACGATGACGGCCTGCTGAGGTGCCACGCGCGGGGGTAATACCAGGCCCCGGTCATCTCCGTGTACCATGATCAATGCCCCGATGAGGCGGTGCGAGACGCCCCACGATGTCTGTTGCACGTGGGAGAGCTCGCCATCGCGTCCCAAGAACTGTATGTCGAGGACGCGGGCAAAGCCATCGCCCAGGTAGTGGGAGGTCCCGGCCTGAAGGGCCCGGCCATCTTGCATCATGGCTTCCACGGTATATGTATCCACGGCGCCGGCGAACTTCTCCTGTTCGGACTTAATGCCGGCGATGACCGGTATGGCGAGGACATCCTCCATGAACCGATGGTATACCCCAAGCATCTGGATCGAACGCTCCCGGGCTTCCTCCTCGGTTTCGTGGCAGGTATGTCCTTCCTGCCATAGGAATTCCGTGGTGCGCAGGAAGGGGTGGGTTGCCTTTTCCCAGCGCAAGACGCTGCACCATTGGTTCACCAGCATCGGCAGGTCCCGGTAGGACTGGATCCAGCGAGAGAACATGGTGCCGATGATGGTCTCGGAACTCGGCCGTATGGCGAGACGCTCCTGTAGTTCCTCCTCGCCCGCATGGGTGACCCACGGCACCTCGGGGGCGAAGCCCTCGATATGCTCCGCTTCACGGGTGAAGATACTTTCGGGGATCAACAGTGGGAAGTACGCATTTTGTACGCCAGTTGCCTTGAATTCGGCATCGAGACCACCCTGGATTGCCTCCCATATGGCGAATCCCGGTGGGCGCACCACGATACAACCACGGATCGGAGCATAGTCTGCCAGCTGGGCCTTGATGACCACGTCGGTATACCAGCGGGAGAAGTTCTCCTCGCGCTTGGTAATGGCTTCCACATAGTTTTCGCTCAACAGTATTCCTCCCGTCAATCATCCCAAAACAAGAGTACTCCCCATCCGAGAAGGACGGAGAGTATCCGCGGTACCACCTTCGTTTCGGCCTCCACCGGGAGACCGACGCTCTCGACCGATATCGGCGGCCACCGCCCGGGCGTTTCCCGGGTGCTCGGGGTGGGGAAAGGGGTAGGGAAGGTGGGGCTCTCACCGGGATCCCCTTCGCTGTACCGCCCTGAATACCCCTCAGGACCCGTCATTGCCTCGATACCCTCAGATAATAGCAAAGGAGACGACGGGGTACAAGTTTCACCCCGGGCGAATCCGAACGAGGGTCGGATGTAAGACATCCGGCGCCCGGATCACGAGGTGCACGGGCGCCGGAATGATCGTCCCGGAAACGGGCCGGTGCGCAGGCATTGCGCCGCCCCGTGTTCTAGGTTGCCTCCCCTTTGTCGTCGTCATTCGAGTCCCCGCTTGCGCTTGTGAACCTGCGCTGGGCTTGGGCCATCTCGCGGAGACGCTTGTCCGCCAACCCGAAGACGGAGTCCTCGGGGAAACGGCCTTCGTCATCGCGTGCACCCGCCGGCACACCGGTGAGTAGCTCGATGCCCCCGGGAATGTCCGACACCGCCCACACGTGGAACTTGCCATCGTCGATGGCTTCGCGGACCTCGGTATTGAGCATGAGGTTGTCGACGTTTTGCTCGGGAATCATGACACCCTGCTCGCCCGTGAGTCCCTTTTCCTTACATGTGTAGTAAAAGCCCTCGATCTTTTCGTTTACGCCACCGATCGGTTGAATCTTGCCTTTTTGGTTCACCGAACCGGTGACGGCGATCGATTGCTTAATGGGTACGCCGGACAAAGACGACAGGAGTGCGTAAAGCTCGGTGCTGGAGGCGCTATCCCCGTCGACCCCCCCGTAGAGCTGTTCGAATGTCAGGCTGGCCGAAAGGGCGAGCGGCTTATCCTGGGCGAACTGTTCCGCCAGGTAACCGCTCAAGATCAACACGCCCTTGCTATGAGAAGTTCCACTGATCTTCACCTGTCGCTCGATGTTCGCGACGCCACCGTTGCCCATGAAGGTGTTGGCGGTGATCCGAGAAGGATGTCCGAACGAGTAATTGCCGAGGCTCACCACGCTGAGGGCGTTCACTTGCCCGACGGTATCGCCTTCTACGTCCACCAGGATCTTGTTACGGCTGATGGATTCGCGAACGTGGCTTTCGATGAGGTTGGAGCGGAAGACCTTCTCTTCGAGCGCCCGGATTACGTGCTCGCTTCGGATTTCCTCGCTGCCATCGCTTTCGGCCCAGGTATGGGCCTCGTAGAGCACTTCCACGACCTCGTTGAAGCGGGCGGACAACTTGGTCTGGTCGGAGGTGAGCCTGGAACTATAGTTGACCACTTCACAGACCGCATCCTGGTGGAAGGGCAGCAGGTTGTCGCGCTGCTGTATGGTTCGGATGAATCGCCCGTATTCGAGGAGGTTATCCTCGGAACGATCCATGCGCAGATCGAAGTCGGCCCGAATCTTGAAATACTTGGCGAAGTCGGGGTCGTAGGTGTACAGCAGGTAGTAGATCATGGGACTTCCGATTAAGATGATCTTGACCTCCACCGGGACGGGTTCCGGTTTAATGGTGGTGGTCGGTACCATCCGATATTGTTCCCCGATGTTCTCGATGCGGATCCTGCCTGCCTTCAGAGTTCTTTTCAGCGTATCCCAGCTGAGCGCGTTGATGAGGACATCCTCCGCGCGGAGGATCAGGTAACCGCCGTTGGCCAGGTGCAGTGCTCCAGGGCTTACGCCCAGGTGATCGGTCACGAGGTGCCCCATGCTGCTGGTGTACTCGATCTTGCCGAACAGGTTGTAGTAGGTGGGGTTGGTTTCCTCGACGACGGGCGCACCCTCGGTCTCCGCGTTGTTGACCAGGACATTCACCCGGTAGCGGCGCATGTGATCGCCCCGGCCGCCTGCACCCATGAGCATGGCCATCTGTTGACCCTGTGCATCCTCTTCATCGGCCTTAAACTGATCCAGGTGATTAATGATGTCGTCGTGGACGTTTTCCAGGTAGTCGTGGAGTGCCTGCTCGTCCGCGTACTTCTCCTGCAGCTGATCGATCAGCGGGCGGATTGCGAAAGAGCCCATTTGCTTCTCGAGGTCACGGATCGCAGCCTTGGTCTCTTTTTCGAACTGGCGGACTTTCCGCATGGTGGCGCGGACCATCTGCTGGATCTCCCCACCGGCCTCCTCTATTTCCCGCCGCTTCTCGTCGTCCAGCTTCTGGTATTCCTCCGCGCTCATGGGTTCGCCGTCTTCTTTCATCGGGACGGGCGTAAAGCCCGCGCTACCGCGTTGAAGGATGAAGCCGCGGGCACGCACCTTCTCTTCTAGATCCTGGAAAGCAGCGCCCATGTCCTTTTGAAATCGTTCCCCGATGGCGGCGCGGCGTTTCTCGAATTCCCCGCTTTCGAATTCGTGCCCGATCGCGGTCCGGGCGTCTTCGACCAACTCCTCCATGTCATCCCGGAAGACACACCCTTCGCCCGCGGGCAGGCTGACGGCCAGAGGATTCTCGGAGTCGTTGAAGTTATATAGGTACAACCAGTCGGCCGGCGTGTCTTCATCTCTGGACTTTTCGGTGGTGGTTATCCTCGCGTATGTGCTCTTTCCGGTTCCCGGCATCCCGGTCATGAATATGTTGTATCCGGGACCTCCCACGCTGAGGCCGAACTGCGTGGAGCGTTCGGCCCGTTCTTGTCCGATGATGTCTGTCCTGGGACTATCGTGGTTGAGGTCCTTGAAGACATCGGGTGGACACAACAGGCAAAGGTCATCACCGGATAGTTTTCTGACGGTAGGAATATCATTTTGGGACATGATTTTCTCCTCCCCACTTCCTGCGGAGTCCTCCGGATGGAACCGGTTCTCTGTGGAAGACTCCCTATATTGCAATTCGAGGATACGCGATAAACCCCTGCCGCTGGGTGCATCGTGGAGCCGGGTCGTGATTTCTCTTTGTGCATCCCCGCGGGCACCTTGTGGATGCCCGCGGCACTTTGCACGCAAACGCAAAGCCCCGCGAAACACCGACACGCGCCTGGTCTTCTGTACCCCAACACCACATCATACGGTTATGATCCGCGACGGTACCGGGGCGAGGGCCGCACGCGTTCGAAATCCCGTTCGACCGAGTGTCCCCGGTCGGCTGATCCATGGCGAAGACGTGATCGGATCGGCTTGTGCTCGGTTGTGGCGAGACCCTAGACGGTGTAGGTCTTTCCTTCCACCGCGGCGGCCACGGGCAAATTCTCGTCGGCTGCTTGAGCATGCAATACGTATTCTTCTGTATCTGCTTCCGGCCAGAAATGGGTCAGTAGTAGGCGACCCACTCCTGCGGATCTCGCGAGATCCGACGCCTCCGACGCACGCATATGTCCCCGGAAATCGGTGCAGCTTTCCGGTAGCGAGGCCTCAGCGAGCAGCAGATCTGCACCGCGTGCTAAGTCCTCGACGGAGGCACACCGGGCGGTGTCACCGGTGTACACCAGCGTGCGCCCACCGCACTCGATCCTGGTGGCGACGCAGGGTAATGGATGTTCTGTCGCGGCGAAGTGCAGGTGAAACGGGCCGAGGGCGAGCGATTCCCCGGGACCGATCGGGCGGGCCAACAGGGCGTCCTTATGGTTCAGCCGGCGGAACTCCTCCTCCGGTTCATCCGGTGCATAGATGATGGTGGGATTTCCCCGCGATTCGTCATCGGGGCGTGTCCCGCGGCGCGCGGCGCGGGCCGATGGGCTCACGGTGTAGTTGGCCGCGTACTTCAGCACCGACACGTCCGCACAGTGGTCCCCGTGCAGGTGGGACAGGACGACATGGTCGAGGGCCTCGAGGGGCATGAATTCCTGCAGGCGGGCCACGGTTCCACTGCCACATTCCAACAATAGATGGAAACCCTCGTGGCGGAGCAAGTACCCCGGGCACGCCCCACCGGCGGGCGGGAAGGGAGAATATCTACCGAGTACCGTCAGCTGCACGTTATCGCCCCCGCCCTTGCAGAAATGGGGGCTCTCCCTGGACCTCTCCGATGACACCCTGTGCCTTCTCGATGGCCTCCCTACTGCCTTCCACAAGCAGGCGTATGGCTCCCTCGGCGCCACCTATTCCACCGGATGCCATGTGGTGGACGTCGTCGACATCGGCAAGGGTGCGAAGGGCCTCGATTTCGGTGAAGATATGGCCGCGTACGGGCATCATCCGCGGGGGATCGGGTTCGTACGTTCCCGGGGTGTTCAGCCGCGCGGCGATCTCGTAGATATCACCGGCAATGCACTTCTCCAGTCCCACCGGGAGCACGAGGTGTAGTCGGCGCCCCACCACGTGTCCTAACGCAGCACCGATGGTTCCACCGCCCCCGTGGCCGCCGATGCAGACCCCGGCGACGCCCTCCCGGTAATTCAACGCGTTGGCGCCCTTGATGATAACGTCGCCGGGTCCCATCTCTTCTAGGGCACTGTAGCGGTCGAGTGATTCGTCCGCGATGCCGCGGACGAGCACGAGGTCTTGTCGGCGATCGGGGGGGAGTATGGGTGGGTCTACGGTGGGAAGCGTGATGCCGGACAGGTAGCGATGCGGCTCGACCCGTTCCCCGAGCAACGCCTCGAGAATATAGGTGTTCGTACTCCCGGTCGATACGATCACGATTCCATTTGAGAGGCCGGTCTTTACGGTTTCGAGGTGCGGGATGGCCCGGGCGATGAGCCGTTTCGATTCGGCCGGTGTCAACGTGAAATGGGTTGCGGGCACGCCTGATCCCCTCCGCGTCTATTGTTTGTCCGTGTGAATCTCGAGGATGTCGCCGTCTGTTAGGACGTGATCGGGTCCGACCATCTGGGCATCGAAGGTGTTTTCACCCCAGGATCGCGCGTACCGGAAACCCGCACCTACGTCCTTGTGAATCTCGAAAGCCAAATCCAGCACGGTCGATCCGCGCGCGAGGACGAAGGGTGTGGAGAGCTGGGGATCGCGGCCGGGCGGTCGGGTGTAAACGCGGATACGGTCGAGGATGATCCATAGAGCGCTTCGAAGGGCCTCGAGGCTGTCTCCGTCGAAAGTCGATACCTGCATCAGCGGCAGCCTGGGGAAACCGGAGTCGGCCCACATTTCCCGCAACAGCTCCAGGCGCAGGTCGGCGCCCTCGGCATCGACTTTCGATCCGACGACCAGGGTCGGGTAGGCGATACCCTCCCAGCAATGATCCGCCCCGACCAGCTCATCGGTATCCCCGGAGGTCTCTCCATAAGATGGCACGAGGCCGCGATCGCGGAGATAGTCCATGGCCGCCTCCGTGTGGCTGAGGATGTCGTCGTCGGAAAGGTCCAGCACGATCACGACTGCGTCGGTAATTCGGAACAGCTCGGCCAACCACGGCGGAGACATTTCCACGTGTAGCGGTGGTAGGTCCACGAGCTGTACCTGCACGCCACCGTCGGATTTCATCATGGCCGGAGTAGGCAGCGTGGTCGAAAACGGATAGTCGGCGATCTCGGGCTCCGCGTTGGTCAGGGCGGCGACGAGAGAGGATTTTCCGCTGTTGGGTGGACCCGCGATGAGTACCTGGCCGGCTCCCTGGCGATCGATGACCCAGGCGGGGCGGCGCTTCTCGGAAGAACCGGATCCCTTCCGGCTCTCGATCTGATCGCGCACCTTGGCGATGCGGCGCTTGATATCCCCTTGCATCTTCTCGGTGCCCTTGTGCTTGGGAATGGCACGCAGCATATCCTGCAGGGCGGCCAGCTTCTCCTTCGGATCGGAGGCATTTCTCCAACGTTGTTCGGCATTCATATAATCGGCGTTCAGGTTTGCCGGCACGGGTACATCCTCCCCATGTTCTCGTTTCTCCTATGATAACATGCCGCCCGGGTATCCGAGATACCCGGGCGCAGTTTGTCGAGCCGAGGCCCTGTCCGAAAGGGGCATGCGTATCCGCTATTGTTCTCGTGCTTCCTCGATCCGCTCCTCGAGGGACACATGCGCGAGGATGTCCTCGCCGAAGACATAGGTCACGTCATAGCCCACCATCTTCGCGTAGGCACGGCCGTCCCCGATCGAGGGGGCGAAGGTGAGCGTGATGTCACGGGTATCCCCGGGCTGGCCGTAGGCCACGGTGATCGTCGTGGTCTCGGCTTCGAAGGCCTCGCGGACGGTGGCTTCCTCGTGGTTGGGCCACAGGATGTCACGCAGGGAGAAGGACCGTAGGTCATCGAGCACGGCGTTGATCTCTCGGCGTTCGTAATCGGATTCGGAGCCATCCCGGGCCTTCAGGTGCCAACCATCTTCTGTCCGCACGAGGTGCTCCCGGGCGCCCTCTTCATTGACCGTGGAGACCTCCTGGATTCGATCACGGGGCGCGAGGGCGAACGGACGGTCGGCGATCCATTCCCGTACGTCGGAGAAGCCCGGGGCCGAGTAGAATCCGGTACTACAGATATATATCTCGTCGATATCCTCGCGGCGCACATATACTTCACTACCCTGGGGATCGACGAACTTTCCGATGATGATGGTTACGGTGGACCCGTCGGCACCGCGGACGGTGACCCGGTTGTTCCCATCGATGAGCGCGAGTTCCTCGAGCTGTTCCCGGGAGGGTTCATCCGCGTAGAACTCGTTGATCCGCATGCTGCGCATTTCGCGGGCGAAGCGGTCCAGGATGGCCCCGTCGGCGGGCACCGGGTAGGGCTCGATCACTTCCCAGGCAAAGGGCGCTTCGGTTTTTTCGGCCACCCAGGTTCCACGCGCCGCGGTCACGGAGATCTCCCTGATGTCTTCTTTGCGAAGAATGCGATCGTCTCGCCACCGTTCAAAGGGGGCGGTGTAAAAGTCCAGTCTCGACCCCTGCACGAGGAAGATATCGCCACCATCGGCCAGGCGTGCGTAGCGCGAGGTATACTCATCGAGGGCGATGGGGCTGTCGTCGCCCACCTCGACGACGATGTCCGTTCCGTCGACCATCTCGATGATAATCTGTCGGCGTGGATCGTCCAGTCCATAGTCTGCCGGATCCGCTTCATCTTCCTCGGCCACGACGCGGGCAGCCCGCATTTCTGCCGCCGAGCGGAACAGGAGACGGGCCCGGTCCTGGTCCGTCGCACGCGCTTCGGGCGAGGTGAGCTGGAAGCGCCCATCGGGCTCGCGTTCGATGCGAAGCTCGGGTGTGTCCAGCCAACGCACACCGACCGCCCGGATCTTCTCCCAATCCAAGGATGTGATGGTGAGATCTTCCTCCTGCCCGGGTTCAGGCGCATGCGCCGGCTCGGCGGGTTCCCACAGCAGGTAGACCCCGCCCACGACGGCGAGAATTACCAGTGCGATGAGTGGGCCACGCCAGTCTTTCATCAGAGGTTCCTCCTTCGAATCCAGACGACCATGCCGATCACCAGGACGAGCGCGGGTAGTCCCAGCGTACTCCCGTAGAATATCATCCGACCCTCGTCCGGCGACAGGAACACCTGCCTGGGAACGGGTCGCTTGGGGCCGATGGATATAAGTTCCTGGCGATCCATCAACCACTGCACCGCACTCACGAAGAGATCGGAGTTCCCCTGAAAACCCAGCAAATCGTTCTCGAGGAACGATGCGCTGCCCATCACGACGGCGACGGGCTCATCCATGTCGCCATCCCCATCGTCCCCGCCCGAATCCGCATTGTCCCCGCGGGGGCGCGTCACGGCGAAGCCCAGTGCCATTACGCCCGTTGTCTCCGCGCTGGCGGGGTTGGGCTGGGCCATGTTGGTCTCGCTCCAGGAATCCGGTGAGGAGAACAGGATGCGTTTGACGTCATAACCCTTTTCCCCTTGTATCTCTTCATCGGTGTACATGCTCCGCGAAAGTGGAAGCACCGTGAGCAACTCGGCGTCGATGAGCTTAGAGGTGATGGGGTGATAGTCCATCCGTGGGACGGGGCTAAAGGCGTCCATATAATAGGCGCGGGAAGGATCTGCCACCGCGTCCGCGCGCAGGCGAATCCCGAGATTCCCAACCAGGGCATCCAGGTTCGAGAAGCGGTATTCCTCACCGGGTGCGGCGCCGGCGAGCACGATGAGTTTCCCGCCATCCTCGACGAACGCTTGGATCGTGTCGGCCTCTTGGCGGTGCAGGTCCCGGCTCGGTCCGGCGATCACGAGGATGTCAGCGTCTTCTGGGACCTCTGGTTGGCGTGCGGGATTCCATTGCCGCGGGTTATATCCCTCGCCCTGCAGATAGGAGCGCAAAGAAGCGTATTCGTCGTAAAGATCCGCTTCACCATGACCCGTGACGAAGTACAGGTTGGTGGCGAGGTCTTGTGTCATCTGCAGAATCGTGCGCGTAAAGGTCTGCTCGCCACGGAAATGGATGTCAGTCGGTTCATTCCCCATGTACCCCGAGAAATCGTAGAGGTTTTGTGCACCGATGACGCGCTGTTGGCCGCCGGTTTCTACCACGGTCGTGTGGCGGCGGGTGATATCATACTGGCGCGCCAAGGCCGGTTCGCGCTCCGGATCCGCGAACCGCACGTGGATGTGTGGCGAATGGTACTCGTACTCGCGCAGGAGTGAGCGGACCTCGTCGGTAATGCTTGACCCCTCCGGGAAAAATCCCGTGATGAAGACATCCTCATCCAGCTCTTGCAGGGCGGTGACCGTTTGGTCCGACAGGGTGAACATGCCCTCCTGCGTCAAATCCCAGCGGACGTTGGTTTGTGCGGCCAACGCATTTACGATCACCAGCACGGCCAGTACCACGATGGTGTACACCGTGCTGGCCGATCCCTTGAAGAACTTGCGCGAACGGAAAAACTGAAGCTGTCCCAGGCCTCCCGTGGCGAGGTAGGCGATCACCAGCATTGCCGTCGCCGTACCGAAAACGCGTGTTGCCATTCCCCGGGTCTCGAAGATCAGGTACGCGAGGACCGTGGCCAGGATGCCGAGCAAGGCCAGGATTCCCAGGATGGATCTCCAGTTTACGGATCTTACGGATTGCTTACTCACCGGGTGAATCCCCCTTTCTCAGCGCCAGCGGCGGCTTTCCAGGACACGCGTGCCCAAAAACAGAAATCCGAAGGTCAGCGACAGGTAGAACACGATGTTTTGGGTGTCGATCACGCCACGGTTAAAATCCACGAAGTGTTGCGTAACCGACAACCGCTCCAACACCGGCCCGATGGGCGCACCCAGGTTGCCCCCAGCCCAATCGATGAGCCAAAGGACGAGTAGCAGCGCGACGC
>Ga0207421_10008889_pt1 | contig 10280 bp, 9 predicted proteins | sample SodLakKL_010_SED_4_FD_187542 | JGI IMG/M metagenome (GOLD analysis project Ga0207421, IMG submission 187542) | Alkaline sediment microbial communities from Lake Tanatar, Kulunda Steppe, Russia - 8KL_010_SED (SPAdes) (version 2) | ecosystem: Environmental > Aquatic > Non-marine Saline and...
GCTCGAGCCGTACTCGATAGACCGGCGGCGCGCGCCGGAGCTTGGCGGCAGCGCGGGCGGATTCGAGCAGGGCGGGTTCAGTCTATCGCCCGATACGGAAGCCGGCGGTGATTCTGGCGGCGGTTTCGGCGAGTTCGAGTTTGCCGAGCCGCGAACTACGCTTACCCACGGGGCGGCGGCGAACTTGCGGTATGGCACTGCGCTCGATACCGGAGGCAGGATTTCGGGTGAGCTGGGAACTCGAGCCACCGCTTCGCGTACCTTGGGTGAGAACGACGAGGATGACGAGCTTTCCTACCAGCTGGCACCAACGCTTTCGCTCCGGCTTACTCAGCCGATTTTCAGCGACGGACGCTTCATCGATACGCGAGTAGAAGGCGCCCGGGATACGCGGACCGCGCTTGCGGCACGAAATGCGCGTGTTGCCCGGGAAGAGCTGGAGAGCTCGCTGGTCTTGGCCGGGTTGGAACTGTACTTCGCGATCGGAGATCTGCGCGAACGGATCGAGACGATGGAGCTGCGGATCGATCTGAGCGAACGGCAGATCCGGGAAGTGAGCGAGGACGTGGAGGCCGGTACTGCCACGGAGCGGGCGCTCCTCCAGCTTCGCGTTGCGAAGAACCAACAGGAGGGGGCGCTTCTGGATCTACGAAACCGGCTGCGCGAGCTGGAACGGCGGTTTAACCGTCTGACGGGCGGTGCTCTTCCTCCAGGCGATTACCGGTTTGCGCCGGACTTGGTGCCGGCCGGCGGGGAGGCGCATGCAGGGCTGGATGGCATTATCGAGGCGTCGCGCTATGCGGAGCTCAGGCGCCGCCCGGAAGAGGAGTGGGACGTGTCGCGGAACGCCGACGTCACCCGGAGTGACCTCCATCTGGAGGAGGCACGAGCGGACCTGATCGTTTCCGGAGTGGACCGCGCACCGGAGTTCGCTGCGCTATCCACGATCTCCCGGCGATATCCCGATGAGCGAGCGGAGGCCGACTCCCCCGGAACCGCGGTCACCGACCTCTTCGACGGTGACGGTGGCTTCGACTGGTCGGTATCACTGAGTCTCACGTTCCAACTTTTCGACGGTGGGGCCGCGCGCGAGGCTCGCCGTGCCGACGAGCTTGGGGTGGAGCTTGCTCGACGTGAGTGGAATGAGGCACAGCAAACCGCCCGTGACGAGATTGCCGACCTCGGAGCGCGAGCCGAGCTTCTCCTTGAGCGCGCCGACCTGGGTGAAGATGAGGTTCGGCTGGAGCGCGACCGACTGCAGGACATAGAAGCGCTATTCGAGCTCGGCGATGCCGGGAGCCGAGACGTGGACGAGGCTCGGGCGGATCTGGCCGAGGCGGAGGCCGACGCGGCGCAAGCAAGAGTCGACCTCTTTCTCAGCGTGCTGGAGCTCGAAGCGGCGCTTGGTGGCTCGCTTTCGGAGCTCGTGCTCGCGCTTGCGACGGAGGGGTAGTCGAAACGGCACTGGACTTCGGTCCGGTTGGTGTCGTATGCTGACCTCGCGGCGACCGCCCTAAGCGCGCATGCGCCGAGCCTTGTGGCGCGTGTTCGAGGAGTCGTGCAACTCCGGATCGGCCTGGAAAGGAAAAGGATCAGCGTGTTGGAGCGCGAGGAATTGGACTATGACCGGCTCGCCGGTGTTTTCCCTACCGTTCCTCTGCCGGCGGCGTTGGCATACGACGTCGCCGGAGAGCAGCTTTTTACTTATGTAAACCGGAAGATGGACGCGCGCCCGGATATTTCCAAGCTCCTTGGACAGAATCCCCGGGATGTGATGTACGAGAATCACCGGCACCACGTCCGATTTATGGCAAATGTTTTCAAAATGAACGATGCGCGGCTCTTTCTGAAGGTGGTGCCGTGGGTTTATCGATCGTACTCCGCACGCGGCTTCTCCTTGGAGTACTTCCCTCTGGTCTTCCCACTATGGGCGGAAGCGGTACAACAGTGTCTCAGGCCGGATCTGGCCGGGCCGATTGTCGGGTTCTATCAAGAGATGGTGAACCTGCACGATCGGTTTATCGAGGCCTCGGCCAGTCCTCCCGAGCCGCCTCCCGGCATAGAGGGCGATTGGGAGCAAACGCGCGCGGCTTTCCTTGCGGCGCTTCTGGCGGGCCATCAGCGGCGAGCCCTTCAGCTATCGGAGAGCGCTGTATCCATGGTTGACGAGGTGAGGGACTTCTACTTGCAGGTGATCCGGCCCTCACTCTATCAGATTGGCGTGAAATGGGAGGTCGGCGAGATCTCCGTGGCGCACGAGCATCTGGCAACGTCGATCGTATCTCGGGTTATGGCGGCGCTGTATCCTCGGTTTCTGATGTTGGAACACCCGCGCGGAGCCGCGGTTGTCTGTGCTTGTCCGGACGAGCACCACGAGATTGGCCCTCGCATGGTCGCCGATTTGCTGGAGCTGGACGGGTGGGACGTCACGTATCTTGGAGCAAACACGCCGGCTGAGAGCCTGCTCGGTATACTGGAGGAGCGCCGGCCACGTTTTCTTGCACTCTCGGTAACAATGCCGTTTAATATCGACCGGGCACACGCCCTCATCGAGCTTATCCGGGGCCGCGGCTCGGTTGTTGATCTGAAGGTTCTTGTTGGTGGTCAGGCGTTTTCGGGGCTGCCCGAAGTGCCGCATCGCATGGGAGCGGACGCCTTTGCCGGTGATGCTCGGGAAGCGGTGGTGACGGTGAAAGAGTGGGGCGCCGAGTTAGGACCGCGTGATGACGAGCCTACATGAAGCGCTGCAACGTACTCCTGGTATAGTTGCGGCATATCTGGTGGAAACAACGACCGTAGCCGCCGTTTTGGTGGACGGCGATCGGCGTATCGTCGACTGCAACAGCGCGTTCGTCCGGCTCGTGGGCAGCCACGGGAAGCCGATCGGGAACAGCGTGGCCGGGTATCTCTACGATCCCGCGGAGCAGATTGACGTCGTCGATGTAGCCGAGCGCTACTGGAGAGAGATGGAGGACTCCGCCCGGCGGCAAGCGGCCGAGCAATTGCCGGCGGCCGAGCACTCCTCGGCGGACCGGTTGCCGGACGGGTCTCGTCAGCTCGATGGGGCTCTTTCTGCGTTCCGGTTTTCTTTCCAACCAAAGGGGCTGTCCCTCCATACCGTCCGATTCTATGCCGCTCGAATCGCTGACAAGCTCCTGTTTCTGGGCGAGAGCCCGACCCTGGGGGAGAGTGAGATTATCCACAAGATGTCGGAGATGAATCACGAGATCACCAATCTTTCCCGAGAGACGGCCAAGAAGAACGCGGCGTTGGAGCGAGCGAACGCTCAGATCAAGCAGCTCATGAACACCGATCATCTGACCGGATTGGCAAACCGGCGCCACTTCTCCGAGCTTTCGGGTCGGGCCCGATCGTTGGCCGAGCGGCGCGGCTTTCCTCTCTCGGTAATCATGATCGATATAGACCACTTCAAGGCGATCAATGACCGGTACGGGCACCACGGCGGGGACCGAGTGCTTGTGGCGGCCGCGGAACTGCTCAGTCGGGGAACTCGAAACGAGGATATCGTGGCTCGGTGGGGCGGGGAGGAATTCCTGGTCATGCTGCAAGATGCGGATGCACAGTGGGCCGTCGCCTTCGGCGAGAGGATCCGCCAATCCCTCTCGGGAATGGAAGTAGAGCGTCTGGCCGGCGCGACCATCACGGCCAGTTTCGGCGTAGCGCAGATGCATCCAGGGGAAAACCTGGAGGCACTCATCATCCGTGCGGATCAGGCGATGTACCGGGCCAAGCGGCAGGGCAGAAATCTGGTGTGCGTTGCCGATGACCCTGCGTGATTCGACGGGTGTCGGCCGGCGAAAGCTCCCTTGATGTTACCTGGGGAACGAGCGTTCCCCACCGGTGAGTCGATCGGATTGCCACCCGGAATTGGGCGTGAGGCGAGGATTGTTGTTCACAATCCCAACACGAGACTCAAACCCGGAGACGCCACTGACAAACGACCGTTCCCGTCAAAGCCTTGGCGGAGTCCTGCCGCACGTGCCGACAATCCTCGCCTCATGTTCCTCGGGACTTCCGGTGAAAGGGGATTGGTACCCCGGGAGGCCTCGCGTGGAAGGGTAGCGGCGCACACGCGGGGAGCCGCTCACGGGACGGCAGCGGTACCCGGGAGGGGGCGGTGCACGAGAAAGAGCGTCTTGTCGCAAGGTTGCTTGATTTTCAGCCTCGGGCCGCGTAGACTGCCCGCCATGCATCGAACCGTTCTGGCCATGTTGGCGCGGGCGGCCGAGGAGTATCGGGACCGGCCGTACGTATGGGGCAAGACCGAAGGCGGATGGGCATCGCTCACCTTCAACGAGTTCCGCAATACCGCCCGGACGCTTGCCGCCGGGTTTCGGTCCATCGGAATCGGCAACGGAGACAAGGTGTCAATCCTATGCGAAGGGCGACCGGAATGGGTGGTAGCCGAGTTTGCTACCCTTTTCGCCGGCGGGATCTCCGTTCCGCTTTCGATAAAGCTACAGCCCGACGATGTCCCGTTTCGGATCAATCACTCGGAAAGCACCATGGTCGTCTGCTCGGCCAATACCAGAGAGAAGCTGGGCTCGGTCCTTAAGAAGCTGAGCCGAAAGGTGAAGATCCTCTATGTAGATGCGGACGAAGAAGGTCTCGGCGTCCTCGAGCGGGAGCACGGCCTGAAGCGCGGCAAGCGGCTCTTTTCGTATCAAGGGCTTTTGGAGACGGGACGGGAGAAGTTGCCCGCGCTGGATGCCGAGCTCAGCGAGATCGAAAAGAACACAGGTGAGGAGGACGTCGTGACGATCTCCTACACCTCGGGAACCACCGGTAACCCCAAGGGCATCATGCTCACCCACAAGAACTACTACGTGAACGTGCAAGACTCGGTGAACATCTTCCAGGTTCCGTCGGCGCAGTACAGAACGCTTCTCATTCTGCCGTGTGACCATTCGTTTGCCCATACGGTGGGCCTCTATGCCGCGCTCCCTCGTGCGATTGAGATCTACTTCGTAGACGCGCGGGGCGGGGGGATGGCCACGATCCGGAATATCCCCATCAACCTCCGGGAGACCAACCCGGTGTTCCTGCTGACCGTGCCCGCGCTCAGCGGGAACTTCATGAAGAAGATCCAGGACGGCGTTGCTGCCAAAGGCGGGATTGCAAAGAAGCTCTTCGACATGGGCGTCCGCGCTGGGATGGCGCGCTTCGGGAACGTCCACGATCGTCCGCCGGTTCTCCGGCGCGCGCTCAACTTCATCCCTCACAAGCTCGCGGACCTCATCGTGTTCAGCAAGGTGCGCCAAACTTTCGGCTCCGACATCCAGTTCTGCGTTGGAGGCGGCGCGCTGCTCGACCGGAAGCAACAGGAGTTTTTCAAGGCGATCGGCGTTCCCATCTACCAAGGCTACGGTCTCACTGAGGCCGCGCCGGTCATATCGTCGAACACCCCGTTTGCCCACAAGATTGGTACCTCCGGCAAAGTTGCGTCGTCGGTGGAGTGCCACATCCTCCGGGAGGACGGCAGCGAGTGCCGGGTGGGCGAGACCGGGCAGATCGCCATCCGCGGCGAAAACGTGATGAAGGGCTACTTCAAGAATGAGAAGACCACCGCGGAGACCATCCGGAACGGCATGCTCCTGACCGGGGACCGGGGATACCTGGATGAGGATGGTTTTCTCTGCGTAGTGGGGCGCGAGAAGGCACTGCTCATCGCGCCGGATGGGGAGAAGTACTCGCCCGAGGAGATCGAGGAAGCGATCATGAACGGCTCGGAGCTCATCGAGCAGGCCCTGGTATACAACGATCACTGCGCCTACACCGGTGCGCTTCTCACGATCGACGAGGAGAAAGCGCGTTCCCGTATTGCCGAGCGCGGAATCACGACGGCGGATGAGTTTCTGGACGAGGTCAAGGCGGATCTCTACCGTTTCCAGGAGGATTCGGCTTACGCGCGCAGGTTCCCCTCCCAGTGGATACCTTCCACGTTCCAACTGCTCGACGGCCATTTCACCGAGGAGAACGGGATGATCAACTCTACGATGAAGGTGGTCCGCCCCAAGGTGCTGGAAGCGTACCAAGAGCGGCTGGAGGCGATGTACGCGGAAGACGGACAGAACCATCGGAACGAGGCGAACCGCCGGGTGGTACGGGCGCTCCTCTCACTGAAGTGAGAGGGCGCTTGAGAAAGCCTATGCGAGAGAGAAGATGCCTGAAACGGGACTGTACGGGAACGCGGTACGGGTCGAAGCCCGTGAAGCCGGACCCACTCAGTTCCGCCGGACGGAGAGCATGTATTTCCCATGGTCTCCGTCATTGGTGCCCCGGATTCTGAGGTAGTACACCGCGTCCGGGTTGGGCGTTATGCCCGGCATCTCGGTGGTGGAGATTGATACGTTCTCGCCTGGCCCGTAGCTTGCGGTGTACGAGGTTTCCTCGCCGTCCCGAACCTGTAGCAGAGTCACGTTGAGAATGAGGTGTGCGTGGTCGATGCGCACGGAAAACGGAGCGTTGTCGGTTGGACGGAACCGGAACCAGTCCTGGTCTCCTCCAATCCACTGGGATCCGTCTGCTATTGTCCAGATAATGTTGCCGTACACTTCCGCGATGGGGTGCGCCGCGCAGAAGGTTCCGAGATCGTAAGCATCCTCGCGGGTATCGTTTGGCTCGTAACGATCGGATTCATGTCGGTTCTTGATTTGCAGCGTGTATGAACCGGTGCCGCCGTGAGCCTGGCCGCCGTTCACGGGGGCCGGCGTCAGCATGACGTAGTACGTGCCGCCGGGGGTCGGGTACACGAAGCTTCGCTCGACGCCGGGCATACCGATTGAAAGTGCGTCCATCCGGTTTCCTGACGCGTCGAATAGCTCCATACGCAAGGCGAGTGTCTCGCTCAGGTCGGTCAATCGGAGGAATAGGCGATCCCAGACACCGTCCCTTGCGGTGGTGAAACGGAACCAGTCTTCTTCGTGTGGAGATAGGATGACTCCTGCGGCTGCTACCGTTCTACTCTCCTGATCTCCATGCGGAAGGAACGGGAGACTTCCCAGATCGTAAGCTGTTGCTTGGGAGTGATTGCCGGCGTAACTGTCGTTTGCGAAGAGGTTGCGGACACGGAATCGATACCGGCCGGTCGTGCCGCTGTGATGCGAGGCTACTCGCGCGTAGTAGCGGCCACCGGGGGTGATGTGGGAGTAGTCGACGCGTTCTCCGGGGCCGGCGGCACGTATGCTGCTGCCGACTCGCTCACCGGCATCGTCGAAAAGGGTAACCACAGGGGTAAGGGAGGAGGCAACGTTGGTTATCGATAGTTCGACCTGGTCCCACGCGCCGGCATTTGCGGTCTGGAATACGAACCAGTGAGCCTCGTCGGCAGCGCTGATCGTCCTAGTAACCCGAGTGTCAAGCTCGACCTGCTGTGCCGTTTCGCGAGTACTGCCGGTCGGCACATCGCCGGTGTCGCCGGGCCCGGAGCCCGTGGAACCGTCGGAGTCCTCCTGCGCATCGCCGGGGCCGAACAGAAGTCGACAGGAGATCCCGAGAGTAAGTGTCGCCACGAGGACCACTACCACCGCAGGGGCAAACAATCTGGATCGTCGAGTCATGACGGCCTCTCCCCCGGAAGCCCTTTCTCCGCCGGCGCCGGGTCCGATGTACGGGAATTGGGCTCACCGTCAGTCGTGAGATGGTTGCCTCAGAGCTGGAAGCACCGTACCGGCCACACCGTTTCTGATCTCTGATACGGCTCGGCTCCTTCGCGCACCTGAGGCGAAGCAACGAGACGAATATACTAATTGCAAGACCACAAGGATAGCAAATCGCTGCACAATACGTGTGCATGCTCGGAGTTGCATAGTCAAGCTGCTCGTGAGTAACAACAGGTCCCGGCACGATCACTATTGCAGACTCGTCGCCCATTTGGAAGTCGAACGCGTGGACGGTCCAGCGGAGGAGAGTAAGGGAACGGTCGATTGTTCCTCCTTCCGCGTCGTCGCATACTTTGGCAAGGTCTCCCTTGTCCTCGGCAGTTGGGGCGTACTCGGAATCGGGGGCGGGAAGACCCAGTCTTCGATCATGCCGGACAGGAGGCTATCGTCAACTACGAGTATGAGATCACCGCTCATGGCTCATGCTGTCGTCGTCGGTGCGGACGGTGAACTTGTCGGGTTTCGGCTGTTCGGCGTTGTGGAGCCTCTCGGCGGCGTCGATCACGGTCACCGTGTCTTCTTGGCCACTGTTCAGCTCGAGCTCGACAATGAGAATCTCCAGCGGCGAGAAGGACCGTGATCCCCGTTGTGCGCAGATAACGGATTCATCGGAGCGAGCCCGCGCGGCCGGTTCGCGTGTCCTCGGTCGTCTGGCAACCGTCGATGTGGGCCTTGACCGGAGGTCTTTGATGACGTAGCTTATGAGTGTACACGTAGCGCACAGGAGGCCGGGCCGTATGAATATTACGCTGTCGGCGAATGAAGAACTGATCGAACGGGCGCGAGCGTATGCCAGACGGCACGGCACTACGCTGAACAACCTGATCCGCGCGTACTTGGAACAGATCACAAACGAACTCGACCGGGACGCTGCAGCCGAAGAGTTTTCACAACTCTGCAAGGAGAATGCAGGGACACCGGACCGCACGTTTCGATTCAATCGGTCGGATGTATACGATCGGCATAGCTCCGTGAAGCAGATTTGACGTGTCGAAGTTCTTCATCGATACAAACGTTCTGATATATGCGAACGATCCACGAGATGAGTCGAAACAGACTCGAGCTATTCAGCTGATTGGGGATCTCGTTCGCTCCGGCGAGGGGGTTCTGTCGACACAGGTCCTTCAGGAATACGCACACGCAGCCATGAGCAAACTTGGCATGGCGGAAGAAATAGTACTTCGACAGATTCACCTGTTGGAGAAGCTCGAAGTGATCTGTCAGTCACCTTCGATGATTCGAAGGGCAGTGGAGATCCGAAAAACCTACGGGGTTCAGTTCTGGGATGCGTGTATTATCGCCAACGCCGAATCAGCGGAGTGTGATCTGATCTATTCTGAGGATTTCAATACCGGCCGGTACTACTCCGGTATCCGTGTTGTTAATCCGTTCGATGAGTGACGGAAACAGACGCCGTTGATTTCCGGAATTGATGCGGAGACCGGCGGGTCAACGTGGAAAGAGCCTTTCGATACCGGTCTTTTTCCTGTCGAAGCCCGCCGTGGTTGACGGGACAGTGTACGTGGGCTCGTCGGGCAACGATGTTCCGTGCCATTCAGGTCGACACCGATGGCCCTGAACCTTGGCCAATGCTTGGAGGAGCGTCGAGGATACCGAGGCACCCTAAGGTAGTGTCCGGCAAATGACTTGAAGGACATGAATATTCATGATGCGCTTTGAGCATGGGAAGACCGGTAGCAAAGGTAGAGGTTACAGAGGAAGAACGCGCCGAGGTGGCGCGAAGAGTGAAGGCCCCAACGACGTAAGCATTCGCCCCTCGCCTACTGTGCCGGCGCTCAGCGGGAACTTCATGAAGAAGATCCAGGACGGCGTTGCCGCAAAAGGCGGGATTGCAAAGAAGCTCTTCGACATGGGCGTCCGCGCCGGAATGGCGCGTTTCGGGAACGTCCACGATCGTCCGCCGGTTCTCCGGCGCGCGGTCAACTTCATTCCCCATAAGCTCGCGGACCTCATCGTGTTCAGCAAGGTGCGCCAAGCTTTCGGCTCCGACATCCAGTTCTGCGTTGGCGGCGGCGCGCTGCTCGACCGGAAGCAGCAGGAGTTTCTCAAGGCGATCGGCGTTCCCATCTACCAAGGCTACGGCCTCAGTGAGGCCGCGCCGGTCATATCGTCGAACACCCCGTTCGCCCATAGGATTGGTACCTCCGGCAAAGTTGCGCCGTCCGTGCAGTGCCACATTCTTCAGGAGGACGGCAGCGAATGCCGGATGAGCGAGACCGGGCAGCTTACGCGCGCAGGTTCCCCTCACAGTGGATACCTTCCACGTTCCAGGTACTGGACGGCCATTTCACCGAGGAGAACGGGATGATCAACTCTACGATGAAGGTGGTCCGCCCCGAGGTGCTGGAAGCGTACCAAGACCGACTGGAAGCGATGTACGCGGAAGACGGACATAACCATCGGAACGAGGCGAACCGCCGGGTGATTCGTTCGTTGCTGTGGCTGGAATACAGAAGCAAAGGGAACTCAGGACAGCGTGAGAGCTCGCGGACGGCTTCTTTGCGCCGTCAAGAGGGTCGCGACAGGGCGTAGCCCAAGTTTTGTACCGGCGGGGGAACTGGGGCGATCGGGGAACCT
>Ga0207421_10008891_pt1 | contig 10278 bp, 7 predicted proteins | sample SodLakKL_010_SED_4_FD_187542 | JGI IMG/M metagenome (GOLD analysis project Ga0207421, IMG submission 187542) | Alkaline sediment microbial communities from Lake Tanatar, Kulunda Steppe, Russia - 8KL_010_SED (SPAdes) (version 2) | ecosystem: Environmental > Aquatic > Non-marine Saline and...
CGAACGCGTCCGCAAGCCGCGCACCGACAAGGAAGAGACCGAGGAGGCCGAGACCACCGAGACCGGTGAGCAGGTCGACACCTCCGAGGTCGATGACCTCCTTGACGAGATCGACGAGGTCCTCGAGGAGAACGCCGAGGAGTTCGTCAAGAACTACGTCCAGAAGGGCGGCGAGTAGCCGCTCACCCAACATGTAGGGGTTAGGCACCCTTCTGGCGGGCACGTGTGCGCCCGCAAACGGGCATTCTGCCACATCTGAGCTCGGGAGGGAGGGTCTGACCCCAGGGTCACCTGCGAGGTCCGGTGGCTCACTGGTGGCCCAGGCATCCTTCGCACTCGTTGCCTTCCGGCTATTCCGGGCCCCTTAGTAGGTGTGCGCGCGCCTCGCTCGCCGCGGTGACGGCGGTGGGGGCAACGGCGTTCTTGGGGAAGATCGGCACTCACTTCGTCCGCGCCGGCGGCAGCACACTAGTAGCGGCTGGGGCGGATCGAGGCTCGGTCGTGCCCATAGCCCCGCGATCAGGAGAGGCGTCCCGTGAGCCACCACACGCAGGCGAGTCCGCGCGAGGTCGTCGCTGTCGAAGACCCCGGGCATCGCAACATCATGGGCATCCCGGTCCTCGAGCCGGTGCCTCACCCGAACCTGCCCTATGAGCACACCGACCCCTACGTGCTGGTCCACGAGGGCCGGTTCCGGCCGTCGGACATGGTGGGCAAGGACACCCGGCATCCCCACCGCGGCTTCGACAACCTCTGGTACGCGGTGCATGGCGCGGTCAGCACCGGTCACACGACCGGACCGGGTGGGGCGACCGAGCATGCGCGGCTCGACGAGGGCTCGCTGCTGTGGCTGCGCGCAGGTCGCGGCGTGTGGCACGCCGAGGCCCTGGGTTCGGACGTCGTCGACGACGGGGGCGGCGACGAGGAGTTCCGCGGCGTGCTGTTCTGGGTGAACCTGGCGCGTGCCGACAAACAGGCTGACCCCTTCGCCATGACGCTCGACCGCGAGCAGATCCCCGAGCACCGACAGGGCGACGCGACCGTGCGGGTGCTGGTGGGGGAGGGCTCGCCGGTCGAGCTCGGCACGCCGGCGCTGATCCTCGATGTCGCGCTGCCCGAGGGCGGACAGGTCACCACGCCGATCCCGTCGGAGTTCCAGGCGTTCGCCTACCTGCTCGACGGGCAGGCCGCGTTCGGCACGAACCAGCGGCGCGCGGTCCCACCACAGCTGGCCCTGCTTGGTCCCGGCGCCGACCTGACGGTCACCGACGCCACCCCGGGCACCCGGTTCATGGTGATGGCCGGCGAGCCCTACCGCGAGACCCCGGTGTACAACGGGCCTTTCATCGACTAGCAAGCCGGGGGTTCGCCGACCGCCGGTCGACGCGTGCTCACTGAGTGGTGCCGATGGCACCCAAGCAAGGGATATGCAGGACCGTCGAGCTGGGTGCTGTCACGGCGACCGCGTCCACCACCGGAGACCGAGTGTTTGCGACAGTCCTGACTCTCCGAGGGGTGCGAGATCGTCGACGGGACGCCAGGCATCGCTGATGCCGATGACGGTCACGGGAATCCTGTTCGGGGGCGGCAAGGTGACCGCCTCGACCTCCCGAGGGGTCGTCTCGCTCATGGCTCCGCGTTGCCGCGCCCGGCCTGCTTACGCCGCGCGCTGAGAGCGACGGCACGCCGCCAGATGCGCAGGCTCCTAGCCGATGACCCCTGAGGTCGGCGTTCGGAGCCCCCTGCCCCGCCGGGACGGTCGGCCGCAACGGTGGTGATCATCGCAGTGTCGCCACACCAGTAGGCTTGCCGTCGAGCGGTGCCCGCTTTGTAGAGGGAGTCTGTGATGGCGCGTGTGTGGGTGTTCCAGGCGAACCCGGAGCGCTATGACATCGATGGCGCGCTTGCTGCCTTGACGACGATCGATTGGTGGACGCCCCAGTACGCGAGCGAGATCCGTCCTGGCGACACCGTCGTCTTGTGGCGCTCGGGTGACCAGGCTGGCGTTGTCGGCGTGGCCACTGTCGAACATGGACCGCGTCAGGCGCCGCCGACCCCGGCAGAGGAGAGGTTCGTCCGCGGCGAGATCCCTCGCGAGGAGCAGGCCACGGTGGTGACCTTGCAGGTCGCCGCGACTGACCTTGTTCCGAAGTCCACTGTGGCTTCATTGAACGGTTGGGGCTCGCACCAGATCGTCACGGCCCCCATGGGCACGGTCTTCCCGGTCACCGATGACCAGTGGGCGGAGCTCGCACCGTTGCTGGGCTCCCCGCCTGTGGTGGAGGTCAGCGAGGACCCTGGGTGGCCGCAGGCGTTCTCGTGGCAGCAGCGTACGAAGTCGGTGACGCCCCTGCCCGGAGGCATCGACGCCTATCAGGAGGTCCTGGCCCGGATCCTGGACCGAGTCGGCCATGGTGACCCTGCGCGTGACGAGCTGGTGGGATGGCTGCGCGATGAGCTGGGCGTCTCGGAGCGGCGTGCGGCCTACGTCGTGAACTTCCTGTCGCGGATCGGCCTGCTGCGCCGCGAGGCCAGCCGTGTCGCGCTGACACCCGAGGGCCGCTGGTGGCTGTTCGAGCGCGATGGGTTGTTCCTTCTTGCGTTGATCCACGGTCGCGTGCGCTACATCGGGGAGATGCTGGCTCATCTCGACCAGCCCCGGACCACCGAGGAGCTGCTCGACCATGCCAATGCGCGGTATGGCATGAACTGGACGAGTCGCGGTCAGATCGTTCGGCGCCGCCATCTCCTGGGCGGCGTCGGGGCCGTGGAGTTCGATGAGGAACAGCGCCTGCGTCGCACCGAGTTCGGTGATCGCGCACTGTCCGAGCTTGAGCTGGCCGCGGCCCTGGACGGCACTGGATACTCGGAGCACCGGGAAGAAGAGTCACAGGAACCGCCGCCTCCCGACGAGCACGACCAGCAGCCTGACACCGCAGAGCGTCTCGTCTCGCGATTGCTTGCCACGGCTCACGACTCCGATCAGCCTAATGCGTTCGAGCAGGCCACCCGCGATGCGTTCGCGTTCCTTGGCTTCGACGCCGACTGGCTCGGCGGTTCTGGCAGCACCGATGTGCTGCTTCGGGCGCCGCTGGGTGCTGATGAGCATTACCGCGTCGCCGTCGACACGAAGTCGACAGCACGTCAAGCGGTGAGTGACGCGCAGATCAACTGGGTGACGATCGACGAGCACCAGGAGCGCCACGACGCTGACTATGTGGCAGTTGTCGCCCCCGCCTTCCAGGGCGATCGGCTGGGAGAACGGGCCCGGCGCGATCGTTCAGTCGCTTTGCTGACCGTCACCGCCCTGGCGGACGTGATACGGCAGCACGAGATCGCACCCCTGGGTCTCGATGCGTACCGCGATCTGTTCGATCCCAATATCGGGCCGGACGGCGTGCTCGAGCACGGCGACGCGCTGCGACGGCAACTGGTCCTCGCCGCTGAGGTCGTCCGCTTGGTGGACCAGCTGGCCAGTGACGAGGGAGCGATCACCAGCGAAGCGCTGTACTGGAACCTCGACCGGTTCGCCGAGCAGTTCGAGGGGCAGCGCGCCGCCCGGGACGAGATTCGGGCGGTCTGTCACGCGCTGGCAAACCCGCCGCTGTCGTTGCTGCGCAGCGAGCAAGATCGCTTCGCGCCCCTGGGCTCTCGCACCACTGCTGCGGACCGGCTCCGCTTGTTCGCCGACCTGATCGAGTCAGGCATCCCCGAGACCGCCGACGAGATCGCCTAGCTGGCCAGTCACCAGGCCCTGGGCTGGCAGCGGCAGCCCAGGGCGCGCGAGCGGGTCGGCGCGCCTACGCGGCAGACCGGCCCGATCAGGGGATCTCGAAGTAGGCCGCTGCGTCGTCGAAGGCGAACCCGGGCTCAACCCTGATGGCTCCACCTTCCAGCTGGTCAGCTTCGGCCTCGATGCACACATCGCCCGACACCGAACCGTCCGGGTAGGTCTCGCCCTGGTCTCGTAGGGCGTTGTCGATGGAGCCGCAGCTGTCCCGGAACGAGTTGCCGTCAGACCCCACGATCAACCAGTCGAAGTCCAGCCAGGGGTTGCCGGTCTCGTCACCGCCGTAGGTCGCATCGACGGTGAAGGTCACGAACTGGTGCCCCTCTTGCGGCGGGTCGTTGAACTGGTTGGCGTCGAGGACGGCGTCCTCGGAATCCGGATCGACCTCGGTGACGGTGAACTCCCACGTCGGCTGATCGTTGTCGGTGATGACGAGCTCTTCGCCAAGCGGCAGCGGATCACTGTGGGAGCCGAGTTCATCGCTTAGCTCGTCGTCGCCGGCATCATCATCGGCTTCGTCTGCCGCGTCGTCTGCCTGGTCTTCGGCCTCTGCCAGGGCATCTTCGTAGCCCTCGTCGTAACCCTCCTCAAAGGCTTCCTCGAGCGCTTCGTCGTCGATTTCCCCATCGGATTCGGCAGCCTCTTCTGCCTGGCACGCCGTGGCCATGAGAGCTACCGCTGCCATCAAGGCGAGCAAGCGCATGATCATCTCCTCGTCGTGTTGCGGGGCGTGCTCTGTCGTCGCCGGGCCCGGAGCCTCAAGTGCCGGCCCCGTGACCCCACCAGCGCCGAGTACCCGAGGCTCTCCACCTGATCTCCACCCGGACGGTGGACGTGGGCGTCGGTGCCTGACGTGTTCAGCAGCGTATGCCATGCCTGTGACATCTATGTGGTGACTGTGACATCGCGTGGAATGTCGGAGTGAGCCAGGTTCAACGTCACGGCCGGCAAGGAGCCCGCGCGGAGGTGCCCCGTACCCCACCGCGCGCGTCCCCGCCCCGAACCCCTGCCCGCAACCCCAACGCCGACACGAGTCCCCTGTGACCCAGCCCGCGCGCGGGTGCCGCACGCGGGTTTGCGCGAGTCGATAGGATCCCGGCCGCTATGGACATTCGTCGCGTTGGAGGCTGGGTCGCGCGGTGTTGAGCGACGCCCGGTGGACCGAGGTCACCCGGTCGGAGTTCGACCATGAGCGCTCGGGCCTGGAGTTCATCCGCCGTGGCCTGCCGGATCGCGAGTCCTATCGCGCGTGGGCGAACTTCACGTTCACCGACCGGGACGGCAAGCTCCACGAGGTCGACCTGCTGGTCATCACCGAGACCGGCGTGCACCTGCTGAAGCTGAAGGACTACGCCGGGACCGTCGAGGGCGATGCCAGCACGCGGACGGTCCACAAGCCCTCGGGTGCACGCTACAGCCTCGACAACCCGCGGATCGCCGCCGACCGCAAGGCCAAGCGCCTCAAGAGCCTGCTGCTGGCCCAGTCGGCGTGCAAGCGCCACGGGCTGCGCGCCCAGGACCTCTACATCGACGCGGCAGTCTTCCTGTCCAACCCCAAGGGGCGGATCGCGCTGGAGGAGTCCGGGCGCCACGGGGTGTTCGCCCGCGACCCGGCGCCCGACCAGAAGCGTGTCCCCCCGGTGCCGGGCATCCTGCGCCATCTGACGCGCCCGGATCCGCATCGCCACACCCCGGTTGGTCCGACGCTGGTGCACGCGATCAGCCAGGCGCTGCACCAGGCGGGCATCCGCGAGTCGACCACCCACCGGCGGGTCGGCTCGTATGAGCTGGGTCGTCCCATCGCGGAAGGGCCGCACTGGCAGGACTTCGAGGCGCGCCACGTCGAGCAGCGCAAGGCCCAGCATCGCGTGCGGGTGTTCCGCCCGACCGAGGGGATGAGCCAGGCCGACCGCGATGCCCTCGAGCGCGCGGCGCGGCGGGAGTTCGAGCTGCTGCACGGCATCGACGCGGCGGTGTACGACTCGATCGCCCACAAGACGCCGCTGACGTCCCGGACCAACCGCATCATGGGTGGGAACGCGCCGAGCACCTACCTGTCGAGCCTCGAGCACAACCACGGCGTCGCTCCTACCGCGCTCGACGACCACTTGCGCTCGCACTGGATCGAGCCCGAGGCGATCCGCGCCGATGACTGGGCCACGTTCTTCGAGCGCCGGTCTCAGGCGATGCTGCAGGCCATCAGCGACGCGATGGGCAAGCCGTCCCAGGACCTCGGTGACGATGGGTGGCTGCCGGACTTGTCCTACGATGAGGTGGAGCCAGAGCCGAACGGCAGCGACGAGACCTAGGTCAGCGTACTGGCCGCCCCTGGGCGTGGGCCCAGCCGCGAACGCACCCAGCGCAACTCGATGGCAGGACGACCGCGATGCCACGCTTCTGGACCTGCAGCTACGACTATCAGACGTGGAACGCGCGGCGCGCGGGGCTGGCGGCGTGGTCGGAGCGCCAGAAGTTGCGCCGGCAGCTGCAGCCCGGGGACCTGATCCTGCCCTACCTCAGCCGCATCGGCTGGGTAGGCATCTGGATCGCCACGTCGCGGCCGCGGCTGGCGCCACAGGAGTCTCCGTTCGGTGACGAGTTCCCGTTGGTCGCCGACTACGAGGTTGACGTCCAACTCGACCCCGAGGAGGCGCTCACGACCAACGACATTCCGAGCCCGCACAGCCTGTTGCGCATGGACGCCGGCTACGGATCCGTGCTACCGGTGCTGTTTCGGATGTCCGGTGTCGAGCTCCCGGAGCCGAGCGCCCAGGCGCTTGCCGACGAGCTGCGCGAATGGGCCAGGGAGCCCAAGCGGCGGGAGCTCACCGCGGCGCAGACCTCGGGAGGTCCTCGCGCCGAGCATGTGGACACCGACCAGGGGCCGGTCGCGATCCCGCCTGCCGCACGGGAAGCGGAAGGCGAGTCTGACACCGAGGAGCAGATGGGCGGCGGAGAGAAGTCGCCAGCCGCGCCAGTGCGCCAGCACGCGGTGGTCCAGCGCAAGCTGCTGGAGCTCGGGCGTCGGCTCGGCCTCACCCCGTGGGTCACGCCCGGCGATCGCTCGGCGCCGGCGGACGACGCCGGTCAGCCGCTCGGGGAGGTGCAAGGCGTCACCACCCAACTGCCAGCGCAGTTCAACGAGGCGACCAACCGGACCATCCGCTACATCGACGTGATGTGGCTGCACCGGTCGCGGATCGAGGCGGCGTTCGAGGTGGAGAACTCGACGTCGATCTACTCGGGCATCCTGCGCATGGCCGACCTGCTCGCGCTCCAGCCCAACATCGACGTGCCGCTGTACCTCGTGATCCCCGCTGAGCGGCTCGACAAGGCCCAGGACGAGCTGCTGCGCCCGGTGTTCCAGACGATGCAGCGCCCGCTGCACCAGGTGTGCCGGATCCTGACCTATGACAAGGTCGACGAGCTGCTGGGCCTCGCCGAGCAGGCGGGTGGCGCCCTCAAGGTTGACGTCGTCGACCGATTCGCGCTCTGGGCGGAGGTCGACGCGGCGCCGTGAGCAGCACCGAACCGTCCGACGATAGCCTGCGCGCGGTCGTGGTCGACGAGGTGCACGCCTTCGCCGGCGACGATCGCGGCTGGCACCTGCTGGCGGTGCTGACCCGCCTCGAGCGGCTCACTCCGCACCCGGTGCAGCGCGTCGGCCTGTCGGCGACGGTCGGCAATCCCGAGGAGCTGCTCGGCTGGCTGACGCGCGCCGGCGCCCCGGCGTCACAGGTGGTGCTCCACCCCGACGCTGGCGGGCCCAGCGAGGCACCCGAGCTCACCGTGGACTACGTCGGCACGCTCGAGAACGCCGCCACCGTCATCTCCCGTCTGCATCGCGGGGAGAAGCGGCTGGTCTTCGCCGACAGTCGCGCTCGCGTGGAGCGACTCGGCCACGAGCTGCGCCAGCGCGGCGTGACCACGTTCCTGTCGCACGGGTCGCTCGGACGTGACGAGCGACGCCGCGCCGAGGCGGCGTTCGCCGAGGAGAGCGACTGCGTCATCGTCGCCACCAGCACCCTGGAGCTGGGCATCGACATCGGGGACCTCGACCGGGTCATCCAGATCGATGCGCCCAGCAGCGTCGCGGCGTTCTTGCAGCGGCTGGGACGCAGCGGTCGTCGGTCCGACACGCGCCGCAACATGCTGTTCTTGGCCACCGACGAGGACGCGCTGCTGCAAGCCGCTGCCCTGCTGCGCTTGTACGCCCAGGGGTTCGTCGAGCCGCTGCAGCCCCCGGCGATGCCGCTGCACTTGGTCGCCCAACAGGCGCTGGCGCTGGTGCTGCAGGAAGGCGGCGTGGGTCGCCACACGCTGCTGGATCGCCTGGGGGAGCCGTTCGTGCTCGGCGAGGACGTGCGCGCCCACGCCGAGGAGATCCTCGATCATCTGTTGGCGCAGGGGTGGCTCGCCGACGACGGTGGCCTGCTCGGCATCGGGGCTCAGGCGGAGGCCGACTACGGCCGCCGCCACTTCCTGGACCTGATGGCGGTGTTCAGCGCCGCGCCCGAGCTCGCCGTGCTGTGGGGCCACAAGGAGATCGGCACGATTCCCGACACGACCCTCATGACGGCCGAGCAGGACCGGCGGGTGATCCTGCTCGCGGGCCAGGCGTGGTTCGTGCGCCACATCGACTGGGGCAGGAGGCTCGTCACCGTCGAGCCGAGCGACCAGCCCGGCGTGGCCAACTGGTTCGGCGCGACGCGGGCGCTGCATGCCGCGCTGTGCCGCAGCATCCGCGAGGTGCTGTGTGGCGAGGACCCCGAGGGCGTGGCGCTCAGCAAACGCGCGACAGCGGGGCTGGCCGACGCGCGTGCACAATTCGGCTGGCTGCGCTCCGGGGAGACCGCCCTGGTCACCGGCACCGACGGGCACCCGCGCTGGTGGACCTTCGCGGGGCTGCTCGGCAACCTCTGGCTCGCCGAGGCGCTGCGGGGGCTTCGCGAGTCCGTTGGGGCACGGCACAACCTGCGGCTGCGGCTTGGCAGCGACGTCACAGGGCGCGAGCTCCGCGCGGCGCTCGCCGACGCGGATCTCGGTGAGGCCTCCATCAGCGACCAGCTCTCCCGGTCTGGGCTGGAGAGCCTCACGTTCGCGGAGATGCTGCCTGATCATCTCGCGCTCCTGCTGCTCGAGCGCCGGTTTGACGCGCGCGCCGACGCGCAGCAGGCGCTCGAGGAGCCGGTGCATGAGCTTGTCAGTCCACCTGGCTGAGCGTGCACTACTCGTGCGAGGGCAGCGGTTGAGTCGGGAACCGCAGCCTCTCGGCCCACAGACTGCAGCGTCCAGCGTCACCAGCACGACACGTCAGGCCGGGGCATGTCTTCGGCCCGGACGTGACGCATCACGGCTGATAGTCATCGCTGTCCTCGGCGGCCACCGCTACTTCGCTGCGCGGCGGGTCACGGAACACCTCCCGCTCGTGCCACGCGCGGTGGGCGTCGTCGAGCACGGCGTCCAACTGCGGCTGCGCCAGAGGGCGGCCGGCAAAGCGGATCAGCCAGTGACGAGCCGCCATCCCGCCGTGGAAGGCCGACGCGACCATGATGCGCCGGTCGTCATCGATCCCGAGCGCACCACGGTCGAGTGCCTGATGGTGCACTGCGCACAACGCGAGCCCGTTGTCGGCCCGTTCCGGCCCTCCGGCGGCGTGCCAGCGGACATGGGCGGCCTCGAGCGCGACCGGCGTGCGATCCAGCGCGCCGTCCCAGCCGCACACCGCGCAGCGGTAGCCGTACGCCCGCAGTACCGCTAAGCGGAAGCCCGGGTCGCGGGCAGGTCGCACGGTGGCCACGAGGCCGTCAAGCCCAACGCGACCGAGCAGTTGCTCGTGAGAGCTGGCCGGGAAGTGCGCGTGCAGCAGCGTGCGGGCAAGCTCGGCGATGAGGTCGGGGTCGTCGCGGAGCTGCTGCCACAGGTCTACAGGGAAGCCGCCACGACAGCGACGGAGTTGCGCCACGGGCGGATCACCGGACGCGTCGACGACGATGCGCTCGGCGCCTTCGACTTCCCAGATCCCATCGGTCTGCAGGCGCCAGAACGGGTAGCGGGGCCGCTGCTTTGAGCGCGGCCTGCCGAACTCCTCCAACAACGCGGCCAGATCGTCCTCGACATCGGCGAAGGCCACCAGGCGCGCGTCGCCGCGCGCGACGCGGCCGAGGGCGTGCAGCACCAGCAGCGGCTTGTGCGGCGCTCGCTCGTCGCCACGGCGCCACTGACGCAGCCGACCGACTGCCGCACGCAGGTGATCAGCGGGGTCGCGACCAGCGCTGCCGCCGTCAGTGTCAGGTGGGTTCGGCATCACGGAACTGCGCGAAGCGCGCGTCGAGGAACTCGGGGTCCGGTCGATCGCGGCGCTGCTGTGGCAGGTGCAGCGTCTGCCCGGCGAGGCCTTGCAGGCCGTGGCGCAGCATCGGGCCGTCGACCTCGTCGAGCACATCGCGGCGCACATGCACCTGATAGCGCGGGTCGATGCCGACGAG
>Ga0207421_10008892_pt1 | contig 10277 bp, 5 predicted proteins | sample SodLakKL_010_SED_4_FD_187542 | JGI IMG/M metagenome (GOLD analysis project Ga0207421, IMG submission 187542) | Alkaline sediment microbial communities from Lake Tanatar, Kulunda Steppe, Russia - 8KL_010_SED (SPAdes) (version 2) | ecosystem: Environmental > Aquatic > Non-marine Saline and...
CCCGTGCGGTCCGGACGATCGGCGGCAAAGGCCAGGTAGGGGATGATTTTCCGGTTTTTGTCGCCGCTCGTGCCGTCGTAGGTAATGGAGACGACGGGGACGCCGGTCCGGTACTCGATGGTTTTGGCCATGGCCTCGGTAACCATAGACGGGCAGCAGAAGGACGGGCTGGTCTGCACGAACAGAGAGACGCCTGGGTGGAATTTTTTAATGTACCAGATCTTCAGGAGGTTGTCCATGGACTCGCCCGTGTTCTCCGGTATGACGTTGAATTCGCTCAGAATCCGCTCCGGAGGGACATCGTAGACCGGTTCGGGCTGCTGCAAAACCGTGTGGAAGTGCCTTGAATACGTTTTTTCCAGGTGCGCCATAGCCCCAAGAAGGGTACGGTTGGCAAAGAGGCTCAAATACTTGCCTTCGGTGAACCATTTCCGGTAATAGGCCGGTGCGATCATTTTCGCATAATCGCTGTAAGGGGTGGTTATAGCCTCGCCGCCGTGGCTTTCGATAAAACCGATCAGGTCCTGGTTGAAGACCGGGTTGTCCCGAACGTAGAGGTCCCCAAAAATGGCGACTTCGGTGCGAGGGCCGGGGGCGGTGTCGATGGCGGAAAACATGCCGGTCGCCTCTATTACAGCGGATTCCCGGTCTCTTTGGCCCAGGAAAGCCGATTCCATGACCTGGATTGCGGATTCGATCACCCGGTTGGTTTCTCCGGGATTTTTCTCGTATGGCCGGATGCGGCACCCCATCTTCCGGATCATCCCGCCGAACATGAACGCGAAATACGCATTCATGGCCGCCTTGAGGGACACGTCGGTAAAACCGATGCTTCCGGTATACACCCCGGCTTTTTCCATGCCGCCGCCGAACGAGGCGATCATCTGCTTTAACTTATAGGGATACAGGCGGATATTACAGGCGATCTCGGCATGGCCCATCCATAAAACGGCGGCTGCCGGATCCAAGTCATTGCCCCGCACATGCTCCACAAACTCCTGTGCAAGGATGTTGATGGGGATGCACTGGCCGCTGTTCATTCGCATACTGCGCTTGATGGCGCCCTCGTTTTCACCCATCAGCTGCACATTGACGCCTTCCCTTTGCAGGTTCGCCGCAAGCAGCCGGCAGGTGATGGGGTCCCAGTTGGGAAACACCACGGTTCTTTCCTTCATGGTGCGGGCGTTGACCGGGTTTATCCGGGCGGGATCCGCCGGCCGGGGGGCATCTTTTGCCGCATGGTTCCGAAAAGCCCGGACAGCCGCTTCGATCCGGGTTTCATACCCCACGCTCGAGCCGTGCTCGTCCATCTCCAAAATCAGGTACGGCTTGTCCGCGCCTTCCATGAGTTCCTGGAAGACGTCCCGGATAAACGAGTCCGGCGAGCAGTTGAAGGATGTCATGAGTACCGGGTAGAGCCCCGGGGTTTTGGAAACGGTCTCTGCGGCCGCCATGATATCCGCGGCATAATTCCAGTGCAGCTCCCTCAGAAAGGGGGCAATCTCGAATTCGCTTTCCGCGGGGGCATCCAGCATGTCCTGGAAAAAGGCCTTGATTCCCATGGTTCCGAATATTTGCGGGATTTTCTTGTTCATGGCCGGGTCCAGGACCGTGTAGGGACGGCCCAGCAGCATCACACGGATGTCGCCGGCCCCGGAAGCCTCCGGATCCTTTGAAAAATGCGCTTTAAACAGGTCGCGCCACCGGACCGCTGCCGCATCCCGCCCCCTTCTGGCACGCTCGAAGGCCCGCATGATGTCGATGAAATTCTGTGTTTCGTCGATCCGGCGGACAGCCCGGTAGAGCTCGAGGCGCAAATGAAAATTCGTATAGAGGTACTTGATGACCGGAGAGACCATTTTTTGGGCAATCTCCGGGGCCACGCCCGCGACAAGGGCCGGTATGTACTGGGAATAATAGCAGTACTGCCGCCTGCCCACCCCTTCCTTTTCCTGGTTATCCAGGTAATGGGGCAGAAAAATAAAATCAACGCGATCCGCAAGCTGCGCCACATGCCCGTGCATGGCCGTCATGGGGGCGCAGAATTCCGCGCCGGCAAGCTCTTTTCCGCCCTTAACGGCATCAGATACCGCATTCCACGGACCTGCCGCCTCGGAGCCGGTGATAGCCCGGATGCCCAATTGATTGAAAAAATCCACCCACATGGAAACATCTTCATAAAGGTACAGGGCGGCAGGAATTCCCACGGTTACGGCATGGTCATTATTCACCCGGTTTTTCGCGGCAAAAATCCGCCTGTGCGAACGCACCAGGTCGAACCCGGACGTATTGTTGTCCACGAAGCGGCGGGTTTCATAATCCCGTCCGCACAAAAACCCATAGGCCACCGGTCCGTCCGCCATCTCGGCCACGGTGATCTTGCAGTGATTGGTGCAAAAATCGCACACCTCCGAGCGGACCGGGATGTCTGCCCGGTGCAGCGAAAGGCCTCGAAAACAGGTGGAACGGATATCTTTGTCCGCCCGGTCTTCATCGGCCAGGTGCAGGGCCGCCCCCAGGGCGCCGGTGAGATGGCAATACGGGGAGACATGAACCGGCCGGTCCAGGTGCTGCTCGAAGGCAGCCACAAGGGCCCGGTTTTTGGCGGTGGCGCCCTGGAAGCAGACCGCCTTGCCGATACTGCTCTGGACGGCCACCTTGTTGAGATAGTTTTCACGAACCGCGTGCAGGGCGGCGGCAAGCACCTCGTTTACCCCGTAGCCGCGGCTGAGATAATAATTGATGTCCCTCTCCATAAATACCGTGCAGCGGTCGCTGGCAATGGGCGAGGCGACGCCCTCGGTGCGGTCCGCATACGCTGACAAGGGCACGCCCAGCTTTTCCGACTGCTCCTCGAGAAAACTCCCCGTACCGGCGGCGCACACTGTATTCATGATGGAAAACGTCACCCTGCCCTTTTTCAAAGTCGTAAACTTGGAATCCTGCCCGCCGATCTCGATAATGGTATCCACGTCCGGATTGAGCTCGACCGCGGCCCGCGCATGGGCCGTGATCTCATCGATCACCCGGTCCGCGCCGGCGATCGCCCCCACGAACTTGCGGCCGGAGCCGGTCGTTCCGGCGCCGCGAATATCGAGCGCGATCCCGCGGCTTTCGGCAAGGTCGTCCATGGCCTCGAGAAGGCTGCACATGGCCTCAACGGGCCTTCCGGCGGTGCGGGTGTAAAAACCGGCCAGCACCTGTTTTTCCGACGCCATCCACACGGCCTTGGTGCTGGTGGACCCGATATCGATGCCGATATGGACGGCCCACCGCGTTTTTTCACCAAAATCGGCGTACACATCGACTTCCACCCGGCTTGAAAAGCCCTCGCGGGCAGGGGTGTATTCATAGGCGCGGCTTGAATGGAAATCCGGGTAGTCGGAGTGTACCAGTCCCAAGGGCGGGTATCCGTAATGTTTCCCAGGGGGATCAAGAAAAAGCGGACGCCGGATATCCTCCCGGCGGATTGAGGAGGGATCCATTGCCCCAAGCATGCGAATGGCGGCGCCGAGGGCGCCATACAAATGCGCCATGTCGTCCACCACCGGGTCCTCTCCAATGATCTCGCCGAGATGGGCCGTAACCGCGGGGTTTTTCGCAACGCCGCCGCAAAAAATAAGCGGTGTCTTCGGCTTTTCCTGCTTGAATACCGTGTTGGCGATGTTTTGAACAAGACCATGGCACAGGCCGTCACAAATTTCAGACAAGGCGTACCCTTCCTGCTGCGCATGGATCAGGTCGGTTTTGGCGAACACCGCGCACCGGGAGGCGATCTTCGGGCGACTCCCCGTGTTGCCGGCAGCGACCGCCGCAAGCTCGGCAATCCCCGACAGTTTGAGCCGCCCGGCCTGCTGGTCCAGAAAACTGCCCGTCCCGGCCGCACACGAGGTATTGGTTTTCAATCCCGCATATTCGCCGGTTTCATCAAAAAAAAGCATTGCGAATGTTTCGCCGCCCACGTGCAGGACCGAGCCGATCTTTTCGTTCAAATGCCTTGCCGCCGCAATAACGGCGACCCGGTCGTCACAGCGAAAGTCCGCATGGATCACATGAGGTGTCTGATCCGTCGCGGCAACGCCGCTAATTTGCCCCGTATCGATACCCACCAGCATCCGGTCAACGGTATTGGAGATATCGCCGTGATGAAATTCGTAGAGCTGCTGCAACACCTCGCCCCGGTCGTTCACGACCACGATGCCCGCCGACACCGAACCGATGTCCACGCCCAGAACCCGCTGCGAACCGGATATTTTGCCGGTATTCATGGAACCGTATCCGTCATTATATGCTTGATTCATATCCGCTTATTATATAAATGGTGATAGTCTCGAAAAAATAACAGCCACACGCCCCGGTTTTTTTGAAACTGACTATAAAAGTGGCACCTGCGGGAGCAATCGTCAAAATTTTTTGTCGCCCCCGCGGCCGCAAACCGGCTGCAAGCAAGGGGTAATGTGCGCAAAACAACCGATATAATGAGAGAAAAATGGAACAAAAATCCAACGAGGTGGTCATCGGCAAAGAAAAGGCGGTTTTCTGGCTGGATGGACAGGGGTACTGGCGAAACGAGGCCGGCCGGTTCAAAAACAAAAAAATCATCGACCATTTTCATGCGTCCATCGGCAAAGACGACGGCGGATATTTTGTTTCCCAGGACAAGGCAGGGGTGACGGAAAAGGTCTATTTCCCCTATGCAGAAACCGCCCTTTTCATCTTTGATGTCGTGTATAACGGCGAGATCACATGCATTCTCAATACGGGTAAAAAGATCTCCCTGGAACCGGAAAACCTTTTTATCCAAAACGACAGCCTCTATCTTCAAACACCGGACGACCTTGTCAAATTCACCGAAAGGGCGATGATGAAAATCTCTCCATTACTGGAAGAAACTAAAGATACGCTCGCCCTTCGGGTCGACAGCGAACTGTACCCGATCCCGGAAATCAACGGGTAAAACATCCGCAACATACCCTCCCCCCGCCTACATCTTCCCCCGCGCCCGGGCAATCCGCATATACGTTTCCATACCGTTTTCCGGGGGTTCGTAGATGAATTCGTCTGCCTTTCTGACCAGGCTCACCGCCTCGGTCTCGCAGGTGGTGACGCAAAGCCCGCAGCCGATGCACCGCTTCCGGTTGACGACGGCATTTTCATCGATGATGTCAATGGCGTCCATCTGGCACCGGTCCAGGCAAATCTCGCAGCCGGTGCACAGCGCTTCATCGATCGCCGCATAATAGTTGCTCTTGACGGCTTCCGCCGGGTTGTCCTGTATTTTCAGGGACCGCAGCATGCCGCAGCAATCCCCGCAGCAGCTGCACATCCCCCCGACCGCCTGGGAATTGAAGGGCTGCATGACCAGGCCGGCTTCTTCATTGCCGCGGATGATCCGTTTCGCCTCTTCCTTGTCGACATACCGCCCCATGCCGTTTTCAACGTAATAATGGCCGTGGGAGCCGAATACAAAGCAGGCTTCCAGGGGCTTGCCGCAGCCCCTGTCGGTTTTCTGCGCCGTGGTGCGGCAGATGCAGGGTGCCAGGGCGATGATTTTCTGCGAATCGATAATGGCCAGCGCATCTTCATAGGTCGCCACCGGCGTTTCCATGACGATTTCGGTATTGATGGGAATGGCGCGCATCACCGGCGTGCCGGTGGACTGGAAGGCCTGGCCAAGTCCCTTTTCAAAATATTCCTCCAGGTCTTCGGCCAACTCCCGGTCGACCCGGTTGAGCTGAAATTCGTATATCCCCACCACGAACGGAATGGCGGAATAACGGACCCGGTCTTCCTTTCGATGCCGGAACAAAAGGCCGCGCCGGGCCATGTCTTCCAGATGCGTGCCCACCTCGGAAACGTCCCTTCCCGTACGCTGCGCCACATCCGCCGGGGCCTCCAGCATGGGCGTCATATCCAGGAACATCCGGGCGTCCTCCGGCGAAAAAAGGCGTTTCAGGATGCGGATCTCCACGCCGGTATCGGTCGCCGGGTATCCCGGTCCCATGTCATCCAGACGTCCCCGCAGCTCTTCATAAATATCGGGCATTGTTATTTTCTCCTTTTACGATAGTTTTGGCGGAATGCCGCAACAGTTGTTTTTCCGCCGCTGCCAACGCCTGCCAGTCCCACACCGGTGCACTGTCTTCATCAATCATGCCCGGCCATGGCCAGCCTAGCGGCAGCGGACAGCTCAAAGACAAGGGCGCCATACGGACGGGGTGTAAAACAGACAAGTGCCGGGCGAACAGCGCGATCTGCCTGGCCGGCATGGGGCCGGATGCGCCGTAACGAAGGTCCCCCATCACGGGAAAACCGATATGGGCAAACTGGGCCCTTATCTGGTGGTGGCGGCCGGTTTCAAGGTCGATGGAAACCAGGGTGCTTGATTGATCCGCATCAAGCACCCGGTAATACAGGCGTACGGCCCGGCCGGCGGCCGTTTTCCCGGGGACAATCCGGCTGGTGGCGGTTTGGGTCCGCTCGAGATAGTGCTCGAGGGTGCCGGAGGACTGCTCCATAACACCTTCGACGACCGCCAGGTATTTTTTTTTTACCGTCTTTTCCCGGAATTGGGCGCTGATGCGCGCGGCCGCCTTGGATGTACGGCAAAACAACACAACGCCGGCAACGGGGCGATCCAACCGATGCACCATTGCCAGAAACACCCGGCCCGGCTTGTCGTAGCGCGCCTTAATCCACTGCTTTGCCAATTCAAGCAAGGATATATCTTTTGTCTGATCTGCTTGAACCAGGAGACCGGATGGCTTATAAAGGGCCAGAAGGTGATTGTCCTCGTAAATCACGGGCCATTGGGGTACAAAAAAATAAGGCGGGCGGTCGTTCATTAATTTTTCCCCGACTGCAGTGGAAACGGATACCATACCACGCATGAAACCAAAAAATACGCATAAAACAGAAAAATCCCGCGAACCGGGCCAGGCACAACTGGCAGCCATTCTGGAGCGCGCCGGCATAACGCTTTCAAAGCGCCAGTACAGCCAGTTATGGTCCTATCACAAACTCCTGCGGGAACACAACACCCGTCTCAACATGACCCGAATCCATAATTTCAGGAACATGGTGGAAAAGCTCTACGTGGATTCGATTCTTCCGGGAACCCTGACAGCCCTGCCCTCGCCGCTGCTGGATATCGGCACCGGTGCCGGCATGCCGGGAATCCCCCTTAAAATCGCATTTCCGGAGATGCGGGTCATATTGGCGGAGGGCCGTCAAAACCGCGTCGAATTTCTTGAATTGGCGGTCGAGCAGCTCGGGCTGAAAGATACGACCGTATGCGGAAAGAACATTTACCCCCGGTTCGACATGCCCGTATCCGGGATTATTACCCGGGCGGTCGAGCACATCGAGCGCACCCTTGAGCGCATTCAGGGATGCCTGGCCCAAAACGGACTGGCCGTGTTCATGAAGGGGCCGGGGTGCAGTGATGAAATCAAAGCGGCACAGACCCGCTTTGCCGGCGCCTACCACCTTCTTTGGGATATCCCGTATGCCATCCCGCATACATCGCATGAAAGACGGCTCGTGGTATTTGAACGAAAAAGCGCCCCTTTGTGGCAGGTAAAGGACGACTTCATGGCGGACGACCGACTTCGCGAGATTCAAAGCGAGCACAACCCCACCTATCGGGATTTGAAAAAACGATTGACGGCAAAAGGGATAAAAAAAGGGGAAACGGCCCTCATCGCCGGACAAAAAATCATCAAAGAGGCTGTCGACGCCCTGCCCGAACGCTGCATCGCCTGGATCTCGAGCGCCGAACACGGTCCGCCTCCCGGGAACCTGCCGTCGGCCATGCATTGGTACCTGCTTGCGCCGCAGTTATTTGCCCAACTGGACATATCCGGCACCAAAGCCCCCCTGCTCCTGGTCAAGACGCCCGCGCCGGACGCCTGGCACCCCGAAGACGGGTTTGCCGACGGCTGCACCGTGATGGTCCCGTTTCAGGACCCGGAAAACGTAGGCACGGTGATCCGCTCGGCGGTGGCCTTCGGCGCAAAACAAGTCATCCTGCTTGCCGAATCGGCCCATCCCTACCACCCCAAGGCCATGCGGGCATCGGGCGGGGCCGTCCTCCGTGCAAAACTGTTGACGGGCCCATCCATAACCGAGCTGCCCGCCGACCTGCCGCTGGTCGGCCTCTCGGGGGAGGGGCAGGATATCGCGGTATTCGAATTTCCCCGGGCCTTCGGCCTGCTTCCCGGCGTAGAAGGCGCGGGCCTGCCCGACCACCTGCGCAAAAACACCGTCTCCATTCCCATCGACCCGGACGTGGAATCCCTGAACGCGGCTACGGCGGCGGCCATCGCCCTGTATGAATGGGCAAGACGATGATTGAATGGGAGAGGCGATGATTGAATCGACATCGTTCCCCGCTCTGCGGGGAACGCCTGGGGATACACCTCGTTATCGACATCGTTCTCCGCTTTGCGGGGAACGCCTGGGGATGTACCTCGACATCGTTCGACATCGACATCGTTCTCCGCTTTGCGGGGAACGCCTTCCCTGATCCCTTCACAACGTTCCCAGCAGAGCGGGAACGATAAACTAAACGATAACGAAGCGTTCCCCGCAGAGCGGGGAACGATAAACCAAAAAACGGGGAACGATAGAACTAAAAAGCGGGGAACGATAGAACTAAAACGTTCCCCGCAGAGCGGGGAACGATAAACTAACGATAAGCTGAAAAGCGGAGAACGATAAGCTGAAAGGAGCGCCCCCCTATCCCCACCAGCAGTCAATCTCCACCAATCCCTGCCGCCCGGCATAATTCCTGGCACTTGAGTAGCGCCAATGCGCCGCCTGATCCACATACCCGCGCTTAACCGGATTGGCGTGGATGTATTCCAGCTTCTGCCGCATCATGCCATGGCTCAAAATCTGCTCGGCATGAACGCCTTCCTCCCAGAATTGATATTTCCGATCCGATTGATGTGCTTTTTTGGCCGATTGAAAACGCGACAACAACCCGAATGCCTTTCTGGATTCCAAGTACTGAAGTATCCGCCGGGCGGTATACGATTTGAAACTGCGGACCTCTTTGTCAAGCGATGCGGAGCGGCCAATGAAATGAATATGATTTTCCAGTATGACATACCCGTACAACTGCAACCCGGTATGCGCCCGCTGATACGCCCAGCAGTCCAGAAGAATCGTTACGGTTTCAGGCCGGGTGAACACCGGCAGCCAATTCAGCACGGTGCAGGTCATGAAGTGCGGCTTGGCCGGCTCCCGGATGCGGTAGCGGTCGCGTCCCATGATACGGATAGCCTCCGGCGGTTGGCGTGTTTTGGCAACTGGGTGGTTGACGTTTTTGGGGTGAATCAGGGCGTTTCGGCGGACCGAATGCTGTTGGAAGCACGGTCGACGGGAATTATAGGTTGTGGACGCTGGCGCGTCAAGCATTTATAGCTTCTGCCGTCTTCCCCTCGCAGGCGCAAGGGGACGATAAAACCGGTTGTGGGCTAACCGGCGCCGGGATTTTAATTTTGCAAAACCCATTTTGTGCCTTATTGTATTTTACTTTGGCATTTAATGCTTGATACCTTGAATCTTTAGGGGATAAGCAGCGTTTCCCGCAGGAGCGGGAAACGATGAATAATGGACGCGGGAGGGTTTGGGGTGGCGTTCCCCGCGGGAGCGGGAAACGATGAAGAGGGTTTGGGGTGGCGTTCCCCGCGGGAGCGGGAAACGATGAAGAACAACGTTCCCCGCGGGAGCGGGGAACGATGAAGTGAACGGAGCGTTCCCCGCGGGAGCGGGGAACGATGAACCAACGATAAACAAAAAACATACCAAAACACATGTTTCTGCCGGCCACAAAAAAAGAGATGAAACCGCTTGGGTGGGATTCACTGGACGTGATCCTGGTCACCGGGGATGCCTACATCGACTCCCCCTACTGCGGCGCGGCGGTAATCGGGAAGGTCCTGGCGGCGGCCGGGTTTCGGGTCGGAATCATTGCGCAGCCGGATGCGGACAGCGAAAAAGACATCACCCGCCTGGGCGAGCCGGCGCTGTTCTGGGGCGTGACCGCCGGGGCCACGGACTCGATGGTGGCCAATTACACGGCCACCAAAAAATTCCGTAAAACCGACGACATGACCCCCGGCGGAAACAACACCCGGCGGCCGGACCGGGCAAGCATCGTGTACACCAACCTGATCCGCCGGTATTTCAAGCAGACAACGCCAATCGTTTTGGGTGGCGTCGAGGCCGGCCTTCGGCGCATCTCCCATTACGACTTCTGGAGCGGCAGG
>Ga0207421_10008893_pt1 | contig 10274 bp, 4 predicted proteins | sample SodLakKL_010_SED_4_FD_187542 | JGI IMG/M metagenome (GOLD analysis project Ga0207421, IMG submission 187542) | Alkaline sediment microbial communities from Lake Tanatar, Kulunda Steppe, Russia - 8KL_010_SED (SPAdes) (version 2) | ecosystem: Environmental > Aquatic > Non-marine Saline and...
CAGGCACGCGCGTGTACTCGCCGAGGACCGCCCGGTGGTGGACGAGCACAGCGTGCCCACTGCTGACGGTGGCGAGGTGCTGTTGGAGACGATCACCGTCCCCGTGCGAGGTCCCGACGGCAGCCTGCTCGGCGTGCTGGGCGTGGGACGTGACATCACCGACCGCCATCGTGAGCGGGAAGCCCTGCGCCGCTCGCAGTCCGCCCTCCTGCACGCCCAGGAGGTGGCGGAACTCGGCAGCTGGGAGGTCGATCTTCGCACCGGCGAGATGACCTGGTCGGAGCAGACCTACCGGCTGCTCGATGTCGATCCGCAGCACCCGGTCAGCCCCGACGAGGTGCTCTCCCTGGTCCACGTCGACGATCGTGACCGTGTCCGCCAGGCCCTGCGCAGCGCACTGCAGGGCGGGCCCGAGGACGTCGAGCACCGCCTGGCGCGGCGACCACAGGGTTGGGTCCGGCAACGGGCGCGGGTGGAACGTGCGGCCGACGGCACGCCGCTGCAGATGATCGGCACCGTGCTCGACATCACCGCATCCAAGCAGCACGAACGCGACCTCGAGCAGGAACAGCAGCGACTCCAGGATGCCTTGGAGACGGCGCGGGCCGCCGCCTTCGAGTGGGATGTCCCCAGCGACATGCTCCGACCGAGCCAGCGGTGGTTGTCGCTGCTCGGCTACGACCTCGACCGCGACGGTCCGGTCACCGCGCAGGCGTGGCTGACCTGGGTCTACCCCGCACAGCTCCCGGCGATGCGGGACGGCCTCGAGCGCCTGTTGGCAGGCCACGATGAGCGCCACGAGATGGAGTTCCGTCTCCAGCACCGTGACGGTCGGTGGCTGTGGCTGCGGGGGATCAGCCGGGTCACGCACTGGCTGCCGGACGGAGCACCTCGCACCGTCCGTGGGCTGATCATCGACATCACCCACGAGAAGGCCCATCAGGAGCAGCTGTCCTTCGTCGCCGAACACGACGGCCTGACGGGCCTGATCAACCGCCAGCGCTTCTCAGATCACGTTCGCGACGAGTTGCTGACCAACCGCGGTCCGCAGGAACGCCTCGCCGTGGTCTGCCTCGACCTCGATGCCTTCGAGGAGATCAACCAGTTGCACGGGCGGGGGGCCGGGAACCAGTTGCTGGTGGAGATCGCCACGCGGTTGCTGCGCTGCGTCGGTGACCGGCACCGGGTGGCCCGCATCGGTGGTGACGAGTTCGCCGTGGCGGTCCCGGTCTCCGGCGGGTCACAGGGTTGGCGGGATGCGGTGGAAGAGCTCTACGACGCCGTCACCCGTCCGATCACCCTGCAGGGACGCTCCCTCCACGCCACGGCGAGCATCGGTGTCACCCTCCACCCGCAGAACCGCGACGTCGACGCGGAGCAGCTGCTGCGACAGGCGGATCAGGCCGTCTACCAGGCCAAGCTGGCCGGCAAGGACCGCTACCACCTGTTCGACACCGAGCACGACGCCACGAGCCGTGCCCGGTACCGATTGATCGATGAGGTCTACACCGCGATCGTCGAGGATCAGTTCGTCCTCTACTACCAGCCCCAGGTCAACATGCGCACCGGCGAGGTCATCGGGCTGGAGGCCCTGATCCGCTGGCAGCATCCGCAGCAGGGGCTGCTGCCGCCCGGTGCGTTCATCGCGCAGCTCGCTGGCCATCCGGTCTCCATCGAGATCGGTGACTGGGTGATCGAGGCGGCACTGGCGCAGCTGACGCGCTGGCAGGCGGCGGGGTTCGACACCGCCGTGAGCGTGAACATCGACACCAGCCAGCTCTACGACCCCCATTTCGGTCCGAGGTTGGAGCGTCAGCTGGCCGATCACCCCTCGATCCCGCCTGCGCACTTCGGTATCGAGATCCTGGAGACCGGGGCGCTGGAGGACCTCGACCGGGTCGCGGAACTGGTCGATGACCTGCGGGCCCTGGGCTCGAGCGTCGCCCTGGACGACTTCGGGACCGGCTTCTCCTCGCTCACCCTGCTGAAGCGCCTGCACGCCGACTTCATCAAGATCGACCGCAGCTTCGTGATGGAGTTGCTCGGGGACCGGGAGCACGCCCTGATCATCGACAGCGTGGTCACGCTGTCCCGCAACTTCGGACGCAACGTGCTCGCCGAAGGGGTGGAGACCGAAGCGCACGGGGTCCTGCTACTCGAGCTCGGCTGCGACCTCGCGCAGGGCTTCGGCATCGCCCGCCCCATGCCCGCGGATCAGGTGCTCGACTGGGTCGGTCGCTGGCAGCCACCGGCCTCCTGGAGCGGCGTCGAGCCGGTCGCAGCCGATCGGCTGCCGGCGCTGCTCGCTTCGATCGAACACCGCGTGTGGGTCGAGAACCTCCGTGCGCACCTCGAGGGCTCCTGGTCCGCTCCCCCGCCCCTGGATCCGACGCGTTGCCGCCTCGGGGCGTGGCTCGCACGGATGGAGGACCATCCGGGCCGGCAGCCACCTGAGGAGCTACGTGCGCACCACATCGCGTTGCACGATGCGGCACGGGAGCTCGTCGCTGCAACCGACGAAGGTGCTGCGGCGTCCGGCGCCGCGGCTGACCTGGCGACGGTCGAACGGGCTAGCGAGGCCCTCCGGGCCGCCCTGGAGCGCTGGCGCCACGAGTAGGGCGCTCACGAACCCGCTGGGTGCGGATCGTGAGGCTGGGCTGGGATCCTGCCACTGCCGCCCAGCCTGTTCGGCTGCCCGGCTGTGCGGTTCGCGCGTGCCGCAGGCGTTGGCCGCGCACCACCCCTTAACCCGACGGCCCAACGGCCGAACCATCCAGTGACTTGAACACCCGTCCAGCCCCTGGGAGAACCAGAGATGGATCGCTCGGCCATGGTCCTGCCGTCCACCGTCACCAGCAACGGGACCGGCAGCGACCAGCTGTCGTCATCCCCCGTGACGACACACCTCGACGATGGCGCCGGCTCCCCGTCAGCGCGGATCCCGCCGACGACCGCCGACAACGGATCCCGCCGCGGGCTGCGGCGGCGGATGGCAGACCTGGGCGTGCGCCAACGCCTCACCGTGCACGCCCTCGTGCTCGTGGCGGTGCGGACAACGGCTGAGGTTGCACACCCCTGGCCTTCGGGCAACGGTCGCACCCCTCGAACACGGGCGTCATCCGGCACAGCGACGGCCTCGCGACACCGCTCCACGTTGCAACCGGCGTCCTTCTCGCGTGGGAGCGCGAACAAAGCCGTCCAGCTGAAGTGCCGACGTAGCGCCGCAACTGCCAGCCCTACCGCAGGCGGCTGGGGCAGGTCGAGGCGAGCAACCGGGAGCTCCTCGCGCAGCTGTTGCGGTGGCGGCACGCCTGAGGGGCGCCGCGCCCCACGATCCTGGGTGCTACCTCCTTCGCCCCGTGGGCTGAACCGGGTGTCACCGGCCTGTGACGTCGATGGCCACCACGCCGGAGCCCTCGAGGCCACTGTCACGGGCGAAGCTCGCCGTGAGGAACAACCGCCCGTCGACGATGGGCCCGACCTGGCTGATGCCGTCGATGCCACTGATCTCCTCGACCTGCCATCGCGGCGCGCCATCGGCGTCCAGTGCCTCGAGCAGCGCGCCACCGAAGGTCGCGACCACGACCTGACCGTCGCCGTCCACGGTGATCGCGCCGCTGTTGTTCTGGAACGAGGACACCCGGGTAGCCCACCGCAGAGCGCCATCAGCGAGGTCGAGCGCGACCAGCCCGTCCCCGACCCACCCGACCAGCAGTGATCGGTTCTCGAGCACGCGGACGCGCTCGAAGCCCCGGTCCGACCCGAGCTCCGCTCCCGGGACGACATCCCAGGCGACCGACAGGGCCGACCCGCTGTCGCGCACCGCGATGAACCGCGCGACGCTGCTGTTGCCCGCATCGGTCCCCAGGACACCGACACTGCGGTCCGGTAGGGCGACGAGCACCCCCTCCGCCAGTGCGCCGATCCCGGACGCGAGGTTGAGGTCGAGGTCCAGCGCCGCGCGCGTAGCGCCGGTGGTCGCGTCGAGCTGCTGGAGCTGCGCCGTCCCGGCCCGGTCACCGATGACGTACACCTCGCCATGGACGCCAAGCGCGGTAGCGAGCTGATCCTCGTCGAACTGCCGCTCCCAGCGCAGCGTGAGCTCCTGTCTGGTGTCGTAGGCCCGCAGCGCGCTGGCGTTGCGCGCCGTCCCGAACCCGAGCATGGGCCGCAGCACCACACCGTCGTCCGCGGCCCGCAGGCCCGAGCCGCACCCTTGCCCCGTCGGCCCCTGGTCAGGCAGGCGGTGGAGTTGCGCGCCGGTCGCCGGATCCACCGACACCAGGTCGCCGTTCGCCAACAGCGCGACCACCAGGCCATCGGAGGTGACGACCGGATCGCAGACCGCGAGCTCCGCAAGCTCCCAGCGGGTGCTGCCGTCGGACGCGTCCAGAGCAACGAGGTCCGCGGGAGCAGTGAGCGCAGCAGCTGGGCTGACAGAGAGCACGATGCCTGCGGTGACCACGAGCTCCAGCCCCGCGGTGCCGCCCCGTGCGCCGAGCGGCCGGACGTCGTCGCGGAGCCAGGCAAGTGCGGCGACGTCCACCTCGCCGTCCGCGCTGTCGTCGCTGACAGCGGGTGCTGTGTCGTAGAACCCGTCGAGGGCCGGTGGCGGGGCGTCCGGATCGACCAGGCGTTGCAGTTCACGGGCGCTGGTGGCGAAGCTCGCATCCCCCGAGGAGGCCACGTCGAGGATGCAGTTGTCGAGGTGGACGTCGATCAGCCCCGCGGCACGACAGATCACGCTCGCGCGTTCGCGGGCGGTCGGATCGAGACTCGCCAGCGTCACCGGCGCGGCGGGGAAGTCGAGGTCGGTCCAGGTCGCGGTCGAGGTCCCCGGTGCGCGGTCGAACAGGCTCTGTGCGTCGGTGATGCGCCAGGTGTGGGCTGTGCGCAGCAACTCGTCGTGGGGCACGTCCACCTCGGCCGCACGGCCGTCGGCGGTGACCAGACGGCCGTCGCCGGTGCCGTGGAGTCCGGTGACCTCGGTCGCGGCCGTCTCGGTGAGGTCCAGCGCGTAGTCGATGCTGCCCAGACGGGCCCGCACCCACAACGATGAACCGTCGGGCCAGCGTGCCAGGATCACCGCGCCGTGCCGCTGGAGGCTGGCACCGTCACCGAGGTCGAGCAGGTCGAACTCCCCCGTCAGCGCCGGCTCGCCGTCGACACGCACCAACACCTCGGCGTCGGTATCGATGGAGACGCGTGAGCCGCCCAGCGTCAACGCTACGGCGCTGTTGACCGCCGCTGAGGCGTTCAGGGGCCGCATCCGCACCTGGAGCTCCAGGACGTCGGGCGCCCGCGCCGCGATGAACTCCCCCGCCGCCTGGATAGTGAAGGCATCGCCCTGGAAGGTGCTGAGGTGCGGGTCACCGGAGGAACGGGCGCAGGGCCACTCGCACTCCGCCTCCGGCTCGTCACCCGGCGTGTTCTCGTCCAGGAGATCCATGACGGTGTAGCCCACGCCGATAGCGCTGATCGCGGTGCACATCGCCGCGGCGACCACCACCCCTGCTCCGTAGGAGATCACGGCACCGAAGGCGATGCAGGCCACCTCGAAGAGTGCGACCATCAGCAGTTGCTTCTGGGCCTTGGCGGGGAGGAAGCCGCTGCTGCCACCCTCGCCGCTGAGGACCGGTCGCAGCTCATGGCCGGGTGTTGCCGCGGTGTCGGGTGTCGCCGCAGGTACCGCCGAAGCCGACACGTCAGGCCTCAGCGCGGCTGGCCGTACCACCGTGGCTTCCGCCTCCGGCTGCCAGGACACCGGCGTAGCGACCAGGGTGTCGACCCGTTGCAACGGCACGCCGACGAACAGCGCCGCCGCGGTCTCCGGGCGGTCATCCGCGGCGTCATCCGGGCCGTCATCCGGGGCGCCATCCGGGGCGCCGATGATGACCCGACCGTCCTGCCACCGCTCGGCCAGCAACGCCACCGGGTCCGCCGTGGGGGTCTCGACCTGGCCGGTGCCGGGAGCCCGGGACTGTCCGAAGACGTGGTCGACCAACACGGTGTCCACACCGGCGAGCGCCTCGAGGTCGAAGATGTCCAGGCCCAGGAGATCGCCGGTGGTGACGTGCACGTCATCGGGTCCGGCGCTGGCGATCACCGCCAGCGTGCTGGCCGGCAGCCCCGTGTCGACGTCGTAGGTGGCGCGGCCGGCCTCCGTGACCTCAAGGAGCCCGGCGACCACCTCCACGCTGTCGCGCGGCGCACCCGTGGCCGTGACCATGCGGGGTGCCAGGGCCGCGACAGGGCGGAAGGCGAGCTCCTCGACCAGCGGCACCGCGGCCTCCGCGAGCGGGTCGAGTTCGGCGACCACCGCGTCGAGCACGTCGGTGGTGGTGCCATCGGCACTCACCGCCTGCATCCGGGCGAGGATCCACAGGTCCTGAAGGGCGGCGAGGGGACCGACAGCAAGCTCGTCGGCAGTCTCCGACGGCTTCTCCCCTTCGGCATCGACCGCGACATCCTCGGCACTGAAGGTGCAGCTTGTGGCCACCAGCGCCAGGATGAGCAGCAGCGTCAGCGCCGGCTGCGACCACCAGGGGCGGTGCCGGCGTCGGCCCGTGTGCACCGTGAGACCAGGAGGAGCGGGCGAGGAGGGGCGCTGCATGGGTCGGCTCCATCTGGTCGCCGGGCTCGCCGCCTGCGGAGCGGGCGAGCGACCCGAGGCACAACTGCAGGATCGCAACGCGCGGTGCGGAGCATGGCCCCGCCCGTCTCACAGCCCGAACACGACGTGCCCCCCCGGACCGCCCTGACGAACCGCGGCGGACGCTAGCAGCATCGGCAGGGGGCGCGAGGGGGACGCCTACCTGCAACCTCACGATCACGCTCGTGCGGGCGTATCGGCGTCAGAACCGGACAGGTTCACGAGCGATCTCTCCGCGAGGTTCCGCGGGCATGCTGTCGGGGCCCTCGACGGGCTCTGCCTGCGCGACGCCGCTGCTGCCCCGTGGACGCGCCCGCCGTGTGGCCGGCGTGTGGTCATCTCCTGGGCCCTGGTGTTGGGCGCCGTGGGCGGCTTCGGTGACGACCCCTGGGCAGATGAGCACTGCAACACCGGACACTGGGCCGGAGGTGAACAGCTCGGCCCGAACCACAACAGCGCCCGCACCGACCGGTTCGTCGAACGCCACCTGCTCGAGGTCCTGCGCAACGGCCATCTCATCCAGCTCCTGCACCGCATCCGCGGACTGGTCGACGACCGCACCTGACGCAGCCTGTCTCGCAGCGATGAGATCACGAAGCGGGTCACCTACAGCAGCCCCCCGGTCGAGAACCGGGGGCTACAGGCAGCGCCGACCAGCCTCTGGTCCGGTCCTCGGCAGGTCACGCCCGGACCGGGTCCGCGGCCTGATCGAGGAGGCCATAGGCCTCCTCCTCCTGCGCGTTGTGGAGACGGATGACGGCGTGGAGGCCGTAGAGCAGCCGGCGGAGCTCAGGGAGGTCATCCGGCGTGGGGCCGGTGTCGAGGGTGTCGATCGCGGTGTGGAGCAGGCGGCTGAGCCGCAGGATCTCGCGGTGGGTGTGCCTGAGCGCCGGGGTGGGGTCGTCTCGGCCGGCCGAGGCGGCGACCAGGGGGAAGGCCTCGTCCTCCTCGGCCAGCTCGTGTGGGAGCAGGTCATCGCGGATGAACGCGTCGAGCGTCTGGAGCTGCGCGAGTGCGTCGTCGGGCCCGAGCTGGTCGAGGCTGTCGGCGAGCCGCCGGAGGCCGTCGATCCGGGGTCCGAGCTCGCGGTGCTCGGCGCGGAGCCGCTCGCTGAGCGCGGCCAGCTCCGGTCGGGGGGCAGCCGGCCGACTCACGCGGAGCGCCCGCAGGGCACTGACGATCGCCAGGACGTCGATGGCCTCCTGGACCAGCGCACCCGCAACCGGGGCGAGGAGGCCGACCGCGGCGAACCCCATCGCCACGACCGCGAGCCCCATGCCGAGCTGGATGGACTGCCACGCGATCCGTCGGGTGCGCTGCGCGACGGCGATCGCCTCCTCGAGCCGGTCGAACCGGTCGACGACGATGACGACGTCCGCAGCCTCTGACGACGCGGTCGCCCCCTGGCCGCCCATGGCAACACCGAGGTCGGCGTGGGCCAGGGCGGGCGCGTCGTTCACCCCGTCGCCGACCATGATCACGAGCCCGTCCTGCTGCGCTTCGATGACGGCCTCGACCTTGTCGCCGGGGCTGCGCTCGGCCAGGACGCGGTCGACACCGACCGCGCCGCCGACCAGCTCCGCCACCTCAGCCCGATCGCCCGTGACCAGCACGACCTGACGGACACCGCGGTGTCGCAGCCCGGCGATGGTGCGCACCGCCTCGGGCCGCAGCGGATCCTCGAGCAGGATCGCCCCAGCGAGGCGACCATCGATGGCGACGAAGACCGAGGAGGAACCCTCCACCCCTGTCCGCCGCTTGACCGCCCGAGCCTGGGGCGGGAGCGGACCGTCCGCGACCCACTCGGCACGTCCAACTCTGACCGGGAGGCCGCCGACGGTCCCGGCGATGCCCATCCCGGCGGTCTCGGAGACGCCGTCCGGGAAGGTCAGCTCGAGCCGGCGATCCCGCGCCTCCTGCACGATCGCGGGGGCGAACACGTGCGCGGAGACCTGGTCCAAGGACGCCGCGAGCCGGACGAGCTCGTCCTGGCCGAGCTCGGTGAAGGCCTCGACCTCGAGCACCCGCGGTCGGCCGGCGGTGACCGTCCCGGTCTTGTCGAGCAGGACCACCTCGGCGCGAGCGAGGAGCTCCAGCGCGCCACCGCCCTTGACGATGACCCCGCGCCGGGCCATCCGGGACATCCCCGAGGTGATCGCGATGGGGGTGGCCAGGATCAGCGGGCACGGCGTCGCGACCACCAGCACGGCGAGTACGCGTACCGGGTCGCCGGACAGCACCCACGCACCACCGGCGACCAGCAGGGTGAAGGGCACGAACCACAGCGCGACCCGGTCGGCCAGGCGGGCGAACGGGGGCCGTTCGGCCTGGGCCTGCTCCACGAGCCGGACCAGGCCCCGGTAGGTGCTGTCCGCCTCGGTGGCGACGGCCTGCAGTTCGAAGGGCCCGCCGGCGTTCAGCGCCCCGCTGGCGACACGGTCGGCCAGCTGCCGCTGCACCGGTCGGGACTCACCGGTCAGGGTCGCCTCGTCCAGGACAGCCCGTGCCGTCATCAGGACACCGTCGACCGGGACCTGCTCTCCGGGCCGGACCAGCAGCACGTCACCGACCGCGACCTGCTCGACACCGATCTCGACCAGGTCGTCCCGCTCCCGCCGGAGCGCCCGGGTCGGTGACGCGGCGAGCAGCGCCGTCAACTCCCGTCGGGCCCGCGCGTCCGCGCTGTTCTCCAGCGACCGGCCGGTGGTGAGCATCCACGCGATGATCGCGCCCGCGAGGAACTCGCCCAGCAGGATCGCACCAACCATCGCGAGCAGCGCGATCACGTCCACACCAGGTTCGCGGCGGCGAAGCTGCTGCACGATCTCCACGAGCAACGAGACCGTCACGCCCGCGATCGACACACCCCAGACGATCTCCGCCGCACCAGGTCGGTCGGTCAACGCCAGCACACCACCGACCACCAGGGCCGTGACGGTGGCGAGCATCGGCCACCACGTCCGCAACAGCGCCGTCCAACGGTCGTCCGGAGAGGCCATCAGGCAGTCCTTCGATCCGTGCACGCGGCTGCGGTGCCCGCAGGTGCGCCCACGGCGCCGGTGACCGGGACCCGCGTAACCGTCGAGCCCAGCATCCTCACCTCGGACGCCTCCTGGCAGGGCCGAAGAGCAGGGCTGTCGGGACGGCGACGAGCTCGTCGTGCTCGTCGTGCTCGTCGATGTTGGCGTCGGTCAGGATGCACGCGGGCAGAGCACGCAGCAGCTCGATCCACCCCTGGCCAGACGTAGGTTGGGACACGCCTACGGCCTCGGTCGCTCGGTTGGCTCGACACCTCGAGCATCGAGGCTGTAGGTGTCTTCACCAAGCACCCGGGACCGGCTCACCGACTACCGACGACTGCCGAGGGATGCCTCTCAGTCAAGGGCCATCCGTTGCTCGATGGCCGACTCTGCGACAGGGGCTCGGTTGCGGCTATACACAGGCGGGAGCTGGTTGCGGTCGTCAGGCACGTGCCCGACCGCCGGCCTACGTCGCGCGGAGGTGCTCGGGTTGCGATGGTCGGAGGTCGACCTGGACCGAGGCCGTATCCGCATCGCGCAGACCATCACGGAGGTTCGTGGGAAGCTGGTCGTCCAGGCGGACGGAAACAGCGACGCCGCCG
>Ga0207421_10008895_pt1 | contig 10271 bp, 7 predicted proteins | sample SodLakKL_010_SED_4_FD_187542 | JGI IMG/M metagenome (GOLD analysis project Ga0207421, IMG submission 187542) | Alkaline sediment microbial communities from Lake Tanatar, Kulunda Steppe, Russia - 8KL_010_SED (SPAdes) (version 2) | ecosystem: Environmental > Aquatic > Non-marine Saline and...
TTATCGACAACTACATCGAAGCCATTGGCGGCAAAGAAAAGCTGGAAAACATGGAAGACATCACCCAAACAATGACAGCCAGTGTGCAAGGCATGCAAATCCAGATCGAAAACTTCCAGAAATCTCCCCACTACCTGCTGGTAAAAACCAAAATGGGAGACATGGTCATATCACAACAGCTTTTTGATGGTGACAAGGCCGTAGTAACATCACAAATGGGTCGTCAGGAGTTTGAAGAAGGTCCTGAGTTCGATCAGGTGAAGTTGCAGGCAGTGATGAACATAGAACTTCATTATGATGCGTTCGGTATTGAGGCAGACCTCCTTGGCATCAAGCCCCTGGATGGCATGGAAGCCTATAAACTGCAACTCACCTACCCCTCCGGTATGGAAGTCCACGATTATTACTGCGTGGAAACCGGATTTAAGGTTATGTCAGAGACTCCCGAAAGCAAGTCACATTTCTCAGAATACAAAGAGGTGGATGGCATTCTTTTTCCCCATGAGGTGAAGCAGGAGGCCGGGCCACAACGGGTAGAAATGACGCTTGATGCGGTCGAGATCAACACCGGGCTGGAGGAAGGTTTTTTCGTTATTGAATAAATCACCAGGCAACCTACATAAAAAAAGCGGCATCGTCTCTGATGCCGCTTTTTTTTGTTACCCTGTCATACGTCTTTCAGGAGTTTGTTGTGATCGGACTCTCCGATGGCCCGATTAAATTGTTCCACGGCCTCTTTAAGTTTATCAAGGGTTTTTGAAGGTTCGGCAAAAAGTTCATCGCTGCCTTTGTGCTCGAGGCTATCGAGTACCGTTTTGATCCGGATCTTATGGATGTCAAAGGCGGGCTGATAAGCGCTATCGCGGGAAGATTGGGTTTCCGTTTCACTCACGAGGCCGGTGATGAAAAGATCGTGCAGGATGTTATTTGCCAGGCTGGCGGGCATTTGGAGTTCTTTAGAGATTTCGTCAGCATTCAGGGGCTTTTCGCCTCTTTCAAAATGAGATATCAGCAGGTGCATGATGTAGAGGGATAGTATTTTCTTGCTGAAAGGACTAATATTCTTTGTTTCTGCTTCAAACTCATAGTTGTCTACGTGCTGATTGGCAAAAGAGAGTTCTGCGCCAAACAGCACCACGATCCAGCTTACCTGCATCCAGAGAATAAGCAGCGGCAGGGCGGCAAAAGAACCATAAATGGCCCCATATCTGGCAGCACCTATCTGGAAGGCAATGTAAGCCCACTGAATAAGTTGAAAGATCGTGCCTGCAATGATCCCGGCGATTAACGCAGAGCTGAGCCTCACTTTTGTGTTGGGCATAATCATGTAGAGCAGCGTGAAAATGACCCAGATCAGCAGGTATGGGATCATTCTAACCATGAAAAGCAAAATAGGGTTGATGAGTGTGCCGCTGAGCTCCTGGATCTGCGTGTTCAGGTATACGGTGAGCGCGCTGGCTACAATGAAGAAAAGAGGTGCCAGAAACATCATCGAAAAATAGTCGCTGAATTTTCTTGACCAGCTGCGGGCTTTTGTCACTTGCCAGATATCATTAAATGACTGCTCAATATTGGTCAGCAGCATCGTGATGGTGTAAAGGAGGATCAGCAAACCCACCGTTGCCACGGTTCCCCCGTGGGTCTGGGCAAAAAAGGACTGTGTTATCTCCATGACCCAGCTAAATACTTCCTCACGGCCTGCCAGGGCAGCCTCCAGTTGTCGTTCCACATACATCTCCAGTCCAAATCCTTTGGCAATGCCGAAGGCCAGTGCCACAATGGGAACAATGCTGAGCATCGAATAAAGGGTAAGGGCCGGGGCTCTGAGCATCACCTTATCTTCCCTGAAGCCCCGCAAGGCCAGCACAAGGATGCGAAGCTGCTTTATCAGAAAGGACTTCCGCGGTGGCATATCCTTCAGCGGCATGCGCCAAATTTCAACACTGGCAAAGTGCATCGCTTGTCTGATTGCCTGAAAAAGCCTGGATATCTTCGTTTTCATAGGTGTTCACGCATGGTTAAACAATGTATTGACATGTTTCAAATTTGCTGATCTCTTACAACCCTGCCCAGAAATGAACTGCCTGCTAACGGTAGAATACATGGTAACCCCAGGGCTCCATGCTGAGGGTGAAATCTTCATCCACCTCTACTATTTCCTCCGTAAATAATTCCACATACCGGCCGGTGAATGCATCGCCTTCAAAGGTAGTATCTATAGGCTCGTCTGACAGGTTCAGCACCACGAATACCTTGTCGCCGTCTTCTTCCCGGACAAAAGAGAAAACCTGTTGGTCACTGTTGGTATTCACCCGGATCATCTCGCCGCCAAAATCGCCATTCCAGAGTGCTTTATTTTCGGATTTCAGGCCGAGCAGGGTTTGATAAAACTCATGATATTCATAGTCACCCCAGTCGATCTGGTCTTTTTCAAAAAACTCAAGCATCCGGTCGAAACCGGCTTCCTGCCCATTATACAGCAGGATGGTCCCGGGTACGGTGGCAGTGAGCACGGCAAAGGCCTCCACGCCATCTCCCAGCCGGTCAAACTCAGTACCCGCCCAGGAATTTTCGTCATGGTTGGTGATGAAATACATCTTATAAGCGCCATAAGGAAATCCGCCGGCATCTTCCACAAAGAAATATTCATCTATGTCTTCCACGGTTTTTTCACCTTCTGCTATGTCATTCATGATATGATGAAGGGTCCAGCCATAACCTGCTTCAAAAGCATGATAATGCAGCTCAGGTTCTTCTGCCTCTGCGAGCATGTAAACCGGTTTAATGCGTTCGAGCTCCATCCGTGCACGGTTCCAGAAATCAGTAGGTACCATGTATGCCACATCACAACGGAATCCATCAATACCTATCTCTTCAACCCAGAAGCGCATCTGGTCAATCATCGCATCCCAAAGCTCAGGGTTCTCGTAGTCGAGCTGTATCACATCCGACCAATCTTCAATGGGAGGATAGAAATTGCCCTCTTCGTCTGTTTCATAATATTCCGGATTAGACTCTGTCCAGTAGTGGTCCCATGCGGTGTGGTTGGCGACCCAGTCGAGGATCACATACATGCCACGTTCGTGGGCCCCGTCAACGATGCGCTGGAAGTCGGCCAGGGTGCCAAACTCCGGGTTGGCTGCCTTATAATCCTTGATGGAGTAGTAGCTTCCCAGGGGGCCCTTCCGGTTTTTCTCGCCGATGGGTTGGATTGGCATAAACCAAAGGATGTCTGCACCCAGGCTTTCCAGCCTGTCGAGATGCTCTTCAAAGGCTTCGAATGTGCCTTCAGCAGAGAACTGCCGGGTATTCACCTCATAGATGTTTGCGTTTATACTCCACTCAGGGTGTGTTACTGCGCTTATCTCCTTTTCGGCCACGGCATCATCCCTTTCAGGAGCCGGTCCGCATGCAGCCATGGTCATCACCATAAAGGCAATCAGGAGAGCCGGATACATGTGCAATGCTGTTTTTTTCATTGTTTCAGATTTATTGGTTATTAAAAAAGACGAAAGTCACAAACCTTACCTGCCGGTAAGAACCTCATAGCTGTTGGCGCGAACCGTGAGCTCCATCGCGTTGTCATGTACGGCAAACTCATGACCAAAATGGGCATCATATTCTGTTTGCTGTAATTTTTCGGGTATGTCGAAATGGATGGTTTTATCTTCATCGCTTTTGTTGAAGATGACGATGGCGTTTTCGCCGAAATAGGAACGGCTGTATACCCATATGTGCTGATCCAGCTTGCGTGTTTCAAAATCGCCATAGATGAATGCCAGGTTGTCTTTACGCAGGTGTGCCAGTCGTGCTGCCTTGTCCCTGACATCCTTTTGTCTTTCGGTAAGATTTTCAAACTTCATGGGGCGGCGGCAGTCGGGATCGCTGGCGCCGGGAATTCCTATCTCATCACCATAGTAGAGCACGGGCACACCGGGGATGGTCATGATGAAAGCGGTAAGCTGCGACAGTCTGTCGTAGCCCACCGGATCGCCCACACCTATTTCACGCTCCCATCCGGCCTCCGTATCATCCTCATCGAAGCGCAGGTCACCGCCCGCAAGGGATATGAAACGCGGCAGATCGTGGTTACCCGTGATGTTACCCATCAGATTCTGATAGCCATAGTGATCAAAAGTCTGATAGATGCTGTAATCGAGGGTCTCAAAAGAGGTTTCCTCCTGGGCAAACACCGAGCGGGCGTCGAAATACAGGTTAAAGTCGAACTGGCCGTCGAGCAGGCCGCTGCCCACGTATTCGCCGATCAGCTCGCGGCTGCCAAAGGTCTCCCCTATCTGGAAAAGTCTGCGGTTCTCAGGGATCATATAGTCTTCTTTCAGCTTGCGTGTCATCTCACGCCAGAACTCCAGGTGTACGTGCTTGGTGGCATCGTGGCGGAAGCCGTCGTAATGGAAGTTCTCTATCCAGTAAAAGGCGCTATCCGACATCAGGTCTGTCACCTCCGGTTTAGTGTAGTCGAGGCTCGGAAGGAAGGTGTCGAACCACGTGGTTAAACGGTGGTCGTGCCATAAACGAATGTTCTTACGACCATCGGGCAGGTTGAGCGTAGTAGACCAGTCCGGGTTATCTTTGATCAGCTGGTTTTCTTCATGCACGTGGTTTGAGACAAAGTCGAGAAGCATATTCATCTCGTTGTCATGAGCGGTGCCGAGCAATTCTTCCAGCTCCTCATCCGTGCCAAAGCGATGATCGACGGTAGTCAGCGTTACCGGCCAGTAACCATGATACCCTGTGTACTTGCGCTGTGGCTCAGGATACTCACGGTAAGCGTCCAATGGGTTCTGCGTGATGGGGGTTGTCCAGATGGTGTTCATGCCCAGCATCTCAAAATAGCCCTCTTCTATCTTCTTCCTGATGCCCGCCAGGTCGCCGCCGTGGTAGTTAGCCCTTTCAGCCACTTCAGGATCATCCACCGGCTCATCGTTATCGGGATTCCCGTTATAAAACCTGTCTATCATCAGAAAATACATGATGGTGGCCTCTTTGTCTTCGCGAGTCAGCTGTTCGGGATCTGTAACCGGGCGCCCGTACTCGAGCGGGATCAGCAGATCGTTAGACGGGCCATGTTCATTCTGTGCCCATATGCGGAGAAAGCTTCGCTGCTCTTCAGCGGCATCACCCGGCACCTGGATAAGGATCTGGCCGTCATGCGATGTTACATATATATCGGGAAGGCGAAAGTTTTGCCAGAACACAAATACCTCATCCACTTCATTTTCTTTGACGACATTTACCTTGTAGCGCCTGTGGCTTTCCGGGTAAAGGCGCGGAGCCACGTCACGGTCCACCTGCCCTACTTCAAGCAGGGAATTGTATCCGCCCACGTTATTATCCACCACATTGGGGTTGTTAGGATCCAGCATATCTTCGCCATTGGCCCTGATCTGGTACTGGTAGCGCCCCGGGTTCAGGTCCAGCTCCGTCTGCCATACCCCGTCGATAAGGTGCATGGGGTTTGACCCGGCATTCCAGTCGTTCATCTCACCACGCAGGGCCACCCTCCTGTAGCGCTCGCCCTGGGGGTCAAACCTGAAGGTGAACTGCTCCCTTTTGCTGCGTTTTACCATAATGCTATAGGGTGTTCCTTCCTTCCAGATCTTCATCTCCGAAAGGTGAGGAATAAAATTTGAACGGGCTACTATGTGAAGCTCCTGCCGGTCGTCCGCAAGCAGATAGCCGAGCCTTTCCGTGCCAGTGACCGAGTCGATATCAGCTTCGGTGCCCATCACAAAATAATCGGTAAGATATACCTTCGTGGTGTCCCCTTCGAGCTGCACAGGTGATGCAAGACCAAAGATGGCGTCACCATCAGGAAATATCATGTCGGGCCGCGTCTGGCACGACCACATCGCACCAAGCATCAGCAGGGATGCAAACAGTGCCAAACATTTTTTGCTCATAATTCTCATTTGCCAATAGTTTTGTTTTTATTTTTGGCCTTCAGTGTTTTATTTGGCTCTTGGCTGTTGGCTGTTTGGTATTGGGTATCAGCTTTTGGCTTTAACCAAAAAATAGTTCTTCTTTCCCCGTTGTACCACGATATATTTTTGGTTGATGAGATATGTCTCATCCACGGTGGTGGCATCCAAAACTTTTTGCTTGTTGATGCTCACGCTGCCTTCTTTGAGCATGCGTCGGGCTTCGCCTTTCGATTTGGCGATGCCTGTATGCTCCGCCAGGAAATCAACGATGTCGGCACCCTGGCTGATGGTATCATACGCCACTTCAAACAGGGGCACCCCTTCAAAGACGGCCAGGAAAACATCTTCCGGGATCTTGTGAAGTGCCTCCGCAGTACCTTTGCCAAAGAGGATTCCCGATGCTTCCACCGCTGTCTCGTAAGTTTGGCGGCCATGCACCCTCACGGTAATGTCTTCGGCCAATGTTTTCTGCAACATGCGCTTATGCGGCTCCTGACGATGCGCTTCAATAAGTTTGTCGATCTCTTCTTTTGACAGGAGCGTAAAGATCCTGATGTACTTTTCCGAATCGGTGTCAGAGCAATTGAGCCAGAACTGATAAAAATGATAGGGTGATGTATATCGTGGATCGAGCCATACGTTACCCTGCTCTGTTTTCCCAAATTTATTGCCGTCGGCTTTGGTTATCAGGGGGCAGGTGAGGGCATAGACTTCACCTCCTGTTTTTCGGCGAATGAGTTCAGCACCTGTGGTGATGTTTCCCCACTGGTCGCTGCCGCCCATCTGCAACTTACAATTTTTGTTCTTATAGAGATAAAGGTAATCATAGCCCTGAACCAGTTGGTAGGTGAATTCAGTGAATGACAGGCCTGTTTCAAGTCGTTTTTTTACCGAGTCCTTTGCCAGCATATAATTTATGGTAAGATGCTTTCCTACTTCCCGCAGAAAACCGAGAAAGGAAAAGTCCTTCATCCAATCGTAATTGTTTACGATTTCTGCATGATTGGGTCCTTCGTCAAAATCAAGAAATCTAAGCAACTGTTTTTTTATGGCTTCTTCGTTACGCCTGAGTTCCTCTTCTGAAAGCAGGCTACGCTCTTCGCTTTTCCCGCTGGGGTCGCCGATCATGCCGGTAGCTCCTCCCACCAATGCCAGCGGTTTATGTCCGGCTCGCTGCAGGTGTTTTAACATCATGATGGATACCAGGTGACCGATATGCAGGGAGTCGGCTGTAGGGTCTATGCCCACGTATGCGGTTGTCATTTCCTTCTGCAGCTGGTCTTCTGTGCCCGGCATGAAATCATGAAGCATGCCCCGCCATCTCAGCTCTTCAACAAAATTCATCTTATTCAGTATGTTATTTACGTGTTGTTACTTGAACCTTCCTTAGGAACTTACAAAGATAATGACTTTGTCAATATGTCCGTCTAAACAATGCCATGGTCAGGTTGTTGTAATGTGTAGTACAATAATTTCATTATCAAAAAAACAAAAGCCATGAAAAAACCGGCAGATACTTCATTGAATATTCATCCAATAATTAAGAAACGGTGGAGTCCGCGCACTTTTGCTGACAAGCCTGTTGAGAAAGAGAAGATACAGCGTATTCTTGAGGCTGGCCGCTGGGCACCATCCAGCTTTAATGAGCAGCCATGGCGTTTTATGATTGGGTTTCAAGGTGATGCCACCTGGGGTAAGCTTCATGAATGCATGGTGGAGTTCAACCAGCTATGGGCGGGCAAAGCACCTGTATTGCTGTTGGCCATCGGCAACACGAAGTCTGTCAAGGGTGGCAAAAATGCCGTATACGAATATGACGTAGGTCAGAGCATGGCGTATATTACCTTCCAGCTTGAGGAAGAAGGGCTGGTTGCGCACCAGATGGGTGGCTTCAGCAAGGATAAGGCCATAGAGCTTTTTTCCATTCCGGATGACCACACACCTATTGCCATGATGGCTATTGGGTACCATGGGAAACTTGAGAACCTGAACAAGGACTTCCAGGAGATGGAGAAAGCTCCGCGCGACCGCAAGGCACTTTCAGCGATTGTGTTTGCTGATAAGTTCGGCGACGCGGCGGAATTGCGTTAAGCGTCAGGCATTCTGCTGCCCGCTTCCTATGCCAGGTGCTTGAGGACAGCGCGTACAACATTTTCGGCACCTGCGCCAATTTGTGCGATATCGGCATCCAGCATATAGCATGGTGTGGTAAATACCTTGTTCTGCTCATCCACCACTACCTGGCCATGATCTGTTTTTTCGTGGGATGCGCCCATTTCCCCCACTGCATCAGCGGTAGCCTGATCCTGACCTATGGTAAGTTTTACATCGCCCAGCACTTTGGCGACAATTACAGGGGCTATGCAAAGCGCCACGATGGGCTTACCTTCCTTATGCATTCCTTTGATAGCTTTTTCGACATCGGGCTGCACTTTGCATTCGGGGCCGTCAAAAGCAAACGAGGAGAGGTTTTTTGCAGCGCCGAAGCCTCCCGGGAATAGCAGGGCATCATAGTCCTTAGGGTCAAAGGCATCCAATGCCTTGATGTTCCCGCGTGCTATGCGTGAAGCTTCAATCAGCACGTTGCGCTTCTCATCCATTTCTTTACCATTCATGTGGTTGACCACATGGTGCTGTTCCATGTCTGGTGCAAAAACATCATACGTGGCGCCTTGTTTTTTGATCGCATACATCGACAAGGTGGCCTCATGAATTTCTGATCCGTCAAATACACCATTTCCTGCCAGTACAACTGCAAATTTTTTCATATCTCATCTCTTTTGGGGGTTCAACACACACAAATATAATGAAAAATCAGGAAAAGGGGGAGCGTTTTGCGTTCTGGGTTCTGCGTTGTGGGTTCTGGGTTGTCCGAGGCGGTTATGATGATTGGGATGGGGGTTATGTGTTGCCGGGTTTTACGGGTTTGACACAGAGGGGTATTACTCGTAGCGAAGTGATGCGACGGGATCTTTCTCTGCGGCTTTTTTCGCGGGCATGTAGCCGAAGATAATGCCTACTGCGGTGGCCACGCCAAAGGAGATGATCACTGAGCTGAGGGATACGATGGTGAGGATGTCGGTAAATTGCATGATTCCGCGCGAAAGTCCTATACCCAGGAAGACGCCCAGGATGCCTCCCGCCACGCTGATAAGGACAGACTCTGAAAGGAACTGGAACACGACATCGGTTTTTTTCGCCCCGACGGCCAGTCTCACACCTATCTCCCGGGTGCGCTCCATTACCGAAGCCAACATGATGTTCATGATACCGATCCCTCCTACGATCAAAGATATGCCGGCGATGGCTCCCAGCACGATGTTGAAGATATCGCGTGTGCGTTGTTCCTGTTCCAGCAGCAGCTCCGGGATGATCACCTCGAAGTCTTCCACCTGGTTGTGCCGCCTTTGCAGCATACGCCTTATCACGTCTGCCGTAGGGGTGAGCTGATGTGACTCATCCACCTGAACAACCACCCGGTCGAGCTGATGATAATTCTCAAACCTTTCGTCATCAGCATTATTGTTCGATGAGCCCCTGGCTACAATTACTCCACCCCTCCGGCCCCGTGTTCTTGTTTGCTGTATCTCTGTGATGCTAATGGCTGAGCGATCACGGAAGCGGAGCAGCATGGTCTGTACCGGCGTATAGATTACATTATTGAACTCGCTGACGCCAAGGTTCTCCACGGCATCGGCTGTCACCATCCGGTCTTCCACCACACCGATCACCGTAAGCCAGTTATTGCCGGCCTTGATCTGGCGTCCTATGGGGTCGGTGTTGCCAAAAAAGATCGCCCGGATGTTGTTCCCTATGATGGCTACCGGAGCGCCGTCACGCAGGTGTTCCCCGGCAAACATGGTTCCCCTCGCCAGATTTAGTGAGAACACCTCGAAGTAATCGGGGGTCACCCCTGCCACCCTAACGGGCCTGCGTATGCCGCCTTTCATGGCATAGGCGCTTATCTCTGTTTCGGGGCTTACCCTTCTTACTGTAGGCACGATGCGGGAAATGCTTTCCACATCCTGCAGGGTAAGCCCGGGGGAGAACCGTCCCGCGGAAGCTTCATCGCGCCTGTCGTCTTCAGCATATATGGGCCTTATGATAATGTTGTTGACACCTACCATCTTCATCTGATCCAGGATCTCCTGGCGTGCGCCGTTACCAATGGCCAGCATAGCGATCACCGCTGCCACGCCAAAGATGATCCCCAGGGCGGTGAGCATCGACCGGAACCGATTATCAATGACCGCCTCCAGTGCCAGATTCAGGTTGTGCAGATATTTTTCGACAAACTTCATGTGCCTCACACATAATTTAATATTACCC